>Ga0335074_10006604_pt1 | contig 16096 bp, 13 predicted proteins | sample Lox_Sample_23_FD_206715 | JGI IMG/M metagenome (GOLD analysis project Ga0335074, IMG submission 206715) | Soil microbial communities from Loxahatchee National Wildlife Refuge, Florida, United States - Lox_Sample_2.3 | ecosystem: Environmental > Terrestrial > Soil > Wetlands | place: USA... | reverse complement strand
TCGAGCTCACCTCGATGCTCGAAGGGTGCGGACACAACGTACTCTGGGTGTCGGGTGACGACCCGGCGCAGATGCATCGGCTGATGGCGGCCGCGCTCGACTGGGCGATCGGCGAGATCACCGCGATTCAGCGAGCGGCGCGCTCGGGCGGTGTCACGACCCGGCCGCGCTGGCCGATGATCGTGCTGAGGACGCCGAAGGGATGGACCGGACCGAAGACGGTCGACGGGTTGCCCTGCGAAGGCACCTGGCGCGCCCACCAGGTGCCGGTGACCGACGTGCGCACCAACCCGGAGCACCTCGCGCTCGTCGAAAGCTGGATGCGGGGCTATCGACCCGAGGAGCTCTTCGACGCGGGCGGGGCCCTCGTCCCGGAGCTGGCGGCCCTTCCGCCCAAGGCGTATCGTCGGATGAGCGCCAATCCGCACGCGAACGGGGGCCTCCTGCTGCAGGACCTGACCCTCCCCGACTTTCGCGCGTACGCGGTCGAGGTCCCGAAACCCGGAACGACGTTCTCCGAAGCGACCCGGGTGTTCGGGGGGTTCCTTCGGGACGTCATCCGGGCCAATCCGCACCAGTTCCGTCTGTTCGGCCCGGACGAGACCGTCTCCAACCGTCTCGACGCGGTCTTCCAGGTCACCGACCGTCAGTGGGAGGCGGAGCGCCTGCCCACCGACGACCACCTCGCCCCGGAGGGGCGCGTGATGGAGGTGCTCTCGGAACACCAGTGCCAGGGTTGGCTCGAAGGGTATCTGCTCACCGGCCGCCACGGCCTGTTCAACTGTTACGAGGCGTTCGTGCACATCGTCGACTCGATGTTCAACCAGCACGCCAAGTGGCTGAAGAGCACGAACCGGATCCCCTGGCGCCGGCCGATCGCCTCGCTGAACTACCTGCTCTCGTCGCACGTGTGGCGCCAGGACCACAACGGCTTCTCCCACCAGGACCCGGGGTTCATCGACCACGTCGTGAACAAGAAGGCCGAGGTCATCCGCGTCTACCTGCCCCCGGACGCGAACTGCCTGCTCTCGGTGATGGACCACTGCCTGCGGAGCCATCACTACGTGAACGTGGTGGTCGCCGGCAAGCAGCCGGCGCTGAATTACCTCTCGATGGACGACGCGGTGCGGCACTGCGCCCGCGGGCTCGGGATCTGGGAGTGGGCGTCCAACGACCGCGGCGACCCCGACGTCGTCCTGGGCTGCTGCGGGGACGTGCCGACGCTCGAGACGCTCGCCGCGGTCGACGTCCTTCGCCGTCGGCTGCCCGACCTCAAGGTCCGGGTGGTCAACGTCGTCGACCTGATGCGGCTGCAACCGGACACCGAGCACCCGCACGGGCTCTCCGACACGGAGTTCGACGCGCTGTTCACGCCGGACCGCCCGATCATCTTCGCCTACCACGGATACCCGTGGCTCATCCACCGGCTGACCTACCGGCGAAACAATCACCGCAACCTGCACGTTCGCGGGTACAAGGAGGAGGGGACCACGACCACCCCGTTCGACATGGTCGTGCTGAACGATCTCGACCGATACCACCTCGTGATGGACGTCATCGACCGGGTGCCGCGGCTCGGCTCGCACGCCGCGGACCTCCGTCAGGAGATGGCGGACGAGCGAATGCGTTGCCAGGCGTACGCGCGGACCGAAGGGGAGGACCCGCCCCGGATCCGGGACTGGGTCTGGCCGTACTGAGCGGTTCGGAGGGGCCATGCGGACGCTCATCGTCAACGCCGGGTCGAGCAGCCTCAAGCTCTCCGTCCTCGAGCGCGATCGAACTCTCGCGACGGAGGAGCTGCCGGCGCCCGGAGGACGCATCGACGAGTCTGCCGTGCGGGCGGTCATCGAACGGTTCCGCCCGATCGACGCGGTCGGCCACCGGATCGTCCACGGAGGCACGGAGTTCCGCGGGCCGGTGAAGGTCGATGCGGGCGTGCGGCGGCGCCTCGGTGCGCTCAGCGACCTCGCGCCGCTCCACCAACCGAAATCGCTCCGCGCCCTCGACCTCGTCTCCCGCCTCCTCGACGGAGTCCCCGCGGTCGCCTGCTTCGACACCGCTTTCCACGCCCGCATGCCCGAGGCGGCGTCGACCTACGCGCTGCCCCACGAGTGGCGTCGGCGATGGGGGCTGCGTCGGTTCGGGTTCCACGGCCTCTCGCACGCCTACGCGTCCCGGCGCGGCGCCGAGCTCCTGGGCCGGGACGTGACCGCGGTGCGGATCGTCACCTGCCACCTGGGCGCCGGCGCGTCCTTGGCCGCGGTCCGTCACGGGATCTCGGTCGACACCACGATGGGATTCACCCCGCTCGAAGGACTGGTGATGGCGACCCGGTCGGGTAGCGTCGACCCCGGGCTCGTCCTCTGGCTCGAACAGCACGCGGGCATGCCCCCGTCCGAGCTGGCGTCCACCCTCGAGAACCGGTCGGGGTTGCTCGGCCTGACCGGATCCGCCGACCTCAAGGTGATCCTCGAGGCCGAGCGCCGGGGCGACCTCGACGCCGAGCGGGCGGTGGCCGTCTACCTCCATCGGTTGCGCGGCGGGATCGCCGCGATGGCGGCGGCGATGGAAGGGCTCGACGCCGTCGTCTTCACCGGGGGCGTGGGCGAGCGCTCGCGCGAGGTTCGCTCCCGGGCGGCGGAAGGGCTCGGCTTTCTCGGCGTCGCGATCGATTCCGCCCGTAACGAGGCGGGCCCGCCGGACCGGGAGATCTCGCCACCCGGCGCCCCCGTCCGCTCGTTCGTCGTCGCGGCCCGAGAGGACCTCGAGATCGCCCGGGGCGTCCGGGAAGCGCTCGGCGCGTCCTGACGCTCGGACGCTCCGGGGCTCACGCCGCGGATCGGGGGGCGGAAGCCAGCAGCACGCGGGTCCCCGCGCGGGCCTCAACGGAGACCTCGCTCCCGTCCTCGATCAGCGCCCCGGAGCCGGCCGCCACGGTCCGACCGTCGACGGTGGCGCCGCCCTCGACCGGATACGCGACCGCGCGGCGTCCCGTCCCGACGGGGCAGGCGCATCGGCCGTCGCCCAGGAACTCGATCTCCACGCACTCGAGCCCCACCGGCGATGCGACGCCCGCCTCCCTCCCGACGAGGTGCCGCTCGACGACGCCATCGGCCGGCACGTGCGGCGACGGGACGGTCCCGATCTGCACCCGATGCGGCGGCCCGGGGGTCGTCCCCGGCGCCGCCACGACGATGGAGACCCAGCGCGACCGGGGATCGGGGCGGGCCAGGAGGTTGTGGTGGGCCTCTGCGCGCGCCGTGAACAGCGCTACCGCACCCCGGTCCAGGACCGAGTGGTGGTCGAGGTCGTCGACGTATTCGACCCGACCTTCGAGCACGTAGTTGAGGACCTCTTCGGCGCGGTGCGAGTGGACGTCGGAGTCGTTCCCGCGACCGGTCGTGACGGTCTCGGCGAAGCGGACGAACGGGAGCCAGGGGGCAACCTGGGGGGTGGGGAACAACACGCGGCCGGATACGTCGTCCAGGTCCATGCGACTGGCCACCACGATGATCTCTCGTCCCGGCGCTGCCTTCCCTTCCACCGCCGCTCGCCCCTCCCGAGCCGATCGAGGTCGGTACTCCGCGCGCGGCATATCCCTTCGCCTCGCGCGCCGGGCCGTCGGCCGGCCGAAAGAGAGAAGCCCGAGCCCGCCTCCGCCCGGACGGGATTCCATGGACGAGCGCGAGGAGCTGCCCGAGCTGGTACTACCGGTCGAAACGCGGGACAACTGTGTCGGCCCGCCCGGGGCACGATACTCCCTGGTGGAGTACGGGGACTATACCTCGTCCGCCTGCCGGAACTTGGTCGGCACGGTCAAGGAGCTGCTGCGCGAGCTCGAGGACGACCTCTGCTTCGCCTTCCGAAACTTCCCCCAGCCGGCCCGGCATCCGCTCTCCCGGTTCTCCGCGGAGGCCGCCGAGGCGGCGGGGCTCCAGGGAAAGTTCTGGCTGATGCACGACCGCCTGTTCGACCGCCAGGACGACCTCTCGGAGGCGACGATCCGGGAGCTCGCGCGAGGGCTTCCGATCGAGATGGCCGACTTCGAGCGCGACCTCTCCTCGGGTTCCGCCGCCCGGCGCGTCGACGAGGACCTCGAAAGCGCTGAGGAGGCCGGGGTCGGCGACACCCCGACCCTCTTCGTCAACGGCACCCTCCACGTGGGCCAATACGAGTTCCTGCCGCTGCTCGAGTCGCTGCAGCGGACCGGCCGGAAGCACTGAACGAGCCGCCTCGGAGGCCCCGGTCGGCCGACTTGCGCCCGCCGGTCGGAGGCCGGCGGGGCCGCCGTCCCAGAACGGGGTCCGGCTCGAAGCTCCTCCGCCTCGACCTTTTCCCCGCCACGCGAGGTTGACCTGCCACGGGGGACGAGCCGCGGCTCCACCCCGGGGGAGAACGGTGCCGCTCCGTTCGGAGCGGGCCGGCGAAGATCACAGGTCGTAGCGCGCGGCGTCGTCCGCGACCACCGAATCCGGGAAGAGGGCTCGGGACTCGCGCCGGATCTCGACCTCAGCGTCCGGACGGTCTCCGATGTGGGTCAGGAAAAGGCGACGAGCGCCCATCGCCCGTCCGGCGCGAGCGGCCTCGGACGACGTCGAGTGCCCGTACTCGCGCGCCACCGCCGCGTCGCGGTCGGCGTAGGTCGACTCGTGGATGACGAAATCGGCCCGCAGCCCATCCGGCGCCGACGGGGGACGAGTATCGCCCGTGTAGAACACGCTTCCGGAGTCCGAGCGGAGGTGGTAGCCGAGGTTGTCGATCGTATGGTGGAGCGGGATCCCCCGAATCTGCCATCGACCCACGGCGAGCTCGGGCCGAAGCCCCTCCACCAGCCGGAAATCGAAGCGCTCGGCCGGGTCCTGGACCATCGCATGGACACGGTTCATCGCCGCGAGGATCGGGGAGAGTCCGGGAGGGGCGACGACCACGAGGGGTCGCGTCCGCCCGGTGATCAGCGTGTGGAGGAGCAGGTCGAACAGCCCCGCGAGGTGGTCGGTGTGCAGGTGCGAGAGTAGGACGGCGTCCACGCGGTCGAAGAGTGCGGCATCGTGCAACATGCCGGTGGTCCCCGCCCCGCAGTCGAGGAGGATCCCCTCGACGAACGCGGCCGGCATCCGGCGGCGGCTCCCGCGGAAGTTTCCGGCCCCCGTGCCCAGGAAGGTCAACTCCACGAGCCGTCCCTCCCGCGTGGCCAACTCGGCGTCAAGAGCACGGACGACCGCGACCCCGGGGAGGCTGATAACGGCGTACGTCGGGATCGACCCCGGCGCGACGGGATCCCACGGTGGGTCAGGGGTTCCCGCGGAGCGAGCGCCCGCCGCCCCGAGCTCCCCCGAGGGGGGACTCCGGGGGAAAGATGTCGGACGGGGGAACTACGGCACGGTCCATTTCCCCGATGTCCGCGGACGGACTAGGAGTCGGGGCGAAGGACCAAGAGGGTCGAAGTTGCGTGGGCGTGAAGTCTCTTCTCTCGGTCCAACAGCCGCGCGTCCACCGTGGCGACTCGCGATCCAGAATGGAGCACGTGTCCCTCGGCCCGCAGCGTTCCGACCTTCGAGGTGACGGGCCGTAAGAAGTTGACCTTGAGCTCGAGGGTCGTGTACCCCACTCCGGCGGGAAGAGTGCTGTGGAACGAGCATCCCATCGCCGTGTCGAGGAGGACCGTAACGATCCCACCGTGGACGCTTCCCAGGGGGCTGTACATGTACTCGGCGGGTTCGAATTCGAAGGCGACGGCACCCGGATCGACGGCCACGATTCGGATTCCGAGAAGCTCCATGAACGGGGGAGCCGGCAAGTCCCCAGTGAGGAATGCTCGCATGAACTCGAGGCCACTGAGCTTCCGAATCGGCTCGACGAATCGGGCCGGGTCGGCCCACTGGAAGGATCGAGTGCGTGGCTCGGGTGACTCGGACATCGGTCGGTCGCGAAACCTCGGGCCCGGATGGCGCTCCCCCTTCTTGAGACCCGTCACGATCGACCGGTGAGATAGGTGTCGGAGGGGGGATTTGAACCCCCGACCCCAGGATCTCTCCCGGGGCGCGCGACGCGCCCCGCTATGAGTCCCGTGCTCTACCGGGCTGAGCCACTCCGACAGGGAACGGACGCGCCCCCACGGCGTCCTCCGGAACTACGCCGCCGTGACGTCGCCGCCGTCCGCGACCGCCGGGGCGACGTCGGGAGCGGTCGGGGTCTCGGGGATCGCGGTCGGCTCGGCGACCGGTATCTCCTCGGCGATCGTGCCGAGCACTTCCGAGCGACGGATCTCGATCTTCTTCAGCGGGTAGAGCGTCTTGAGCCCGTGCGCGAGCACCTTCGATAGCTCGCCCTGGAGCATCTCCCGGACGAACTCGGGCGAGGACCGCTTCGCGGCCTCCTCGAGGAGGATCGCGACCATCTTGTGACGCAGCTCGGCGCGCAGCCGGGTCTGCAGCCGCTGCTCTCCGACCGCGACCGGTTTCAGGACGACCTGGACCCCATCCTTGGTCGTCACGGTGAGCGCGAGGTCGATCTTCGAGCGCTTGCGGCGGGCGAGCCGACGGACGTAGTCCGACGTGAGGTCGTGGCCGATGAACCGGGCCTCCGCCACCCCGTCGCCCCCCAGCCGCTCGATGCGGAAGCGGAGCTTGATGTGAGCCTTCCCCGAGTCCGCGCTGCCCGACAGCTCGGGCAAGGTCGTCTCGAGCGTTCGGCCGATGACCTGCTCGGGCTCGGTGGCGACGGTCTCCCCGAGCTCGACGTGCTGAAAGAGGCCCGGGGCGCGGACCTTGAACCAGTGCTTCGACCGCCACTTGTCCTTGACGGTGCGGGCCATCGCCGGCTTCTTAGCCGGGGTCTCCTTGTCGGCCATCGTTCGCGCGGCCGCGGAGTGGGGTTCGCTACTTAACCGTGTCCCCCGGGCCGGCCGCCGTTTTCCGCCGGGTGTCGTCGCCGGGCGGCCTCCGGGCCGCCCGCGCGGCAAACTACATATCCGCAACCCAGTTGCGCGCGCCGTGGCCGCTACGGTCCCAGGGACGCCGGCGCCCGGCACGCACACGACCGCGGCCCAGCTCAAGGCGGCGCACGTGGCGGTCACGAGTCCGGGCGAACGGTTCCGCGCCGAGATCCTTCGGGCGCTCGACAGCTTCCGGAGGAAGGGGCTCGACCGCCCCGAGGCGGTCCGAGCGTTGTTCCCGCGCACCGTGCTCCCCGAAGCGACGTACGAGGACCTGATCGCCGCGCTGGTCTCCGGTGCCCATGTCCTCTTCTTCGGACCGTCCGGCGCCGGCAAGACCAGCCTCGCGAAGGACCTGTGGAACCTCTTCCCGAAGGGGGTCTGGACGGTCGACGGCTGCCCGGTCCTCGACCACCCGTTGAGCGTCGTCGATCCGGCGGTCGCCGCGCTGTACCCCCCTTGCCCGATCTGCGAGCGTCGCTTCGCGCCGGACGGGGACGCGACCCGCTTCGACCCCGCCTCGGTCGATCCGAGCCGCGTGCCGGCGAGCTACGTGCTGCTCCGCGAGGGCTACGGCTACGCCCGCCTCCAGGGAAGTTCCGAGGTGTTCCCCGACCACCTCACCGGCAACATCAATCTCCGCAAGCTCGAGGAGGTCGGGGACCCGATGAGCCCCCTCGTCTTCGAACCCGGGAAGCTCCTGCAGGCGAACCGGGGGTTCCTCCTGGTCGACGAGATCGGGAAGCTGCCGCTCGGTACCCAGAACGTGCTCCTCCAGGCCCTCCAGGAGGGAACGGTCACGCCCTCCAAGTCCCGGGAGAGCTTCCCGGGGCTCTTCGTGGCCGTCTGCACGTCGAACCTCTCCGACCTGGACAACATCAACGATCCGCTCTCCGACCGGCTCACGAGCCTGCACATCGGATACAACGACCGGCACGCCGACAACCGTCGGATCGTCGCGCTCGGTCGGAGCGAGGACCCGAGCGAGTACGTTCCCGAGGTGCTGACCGACGCCGGGGTCCGGGTGATCGAGGCCTGGCGCCTTCGGATGAGCGAGGACAACCCGGACATCGGGGAGGTCGGCTCGAACCGGACGTTGCTCGACGTCGCGGCGCGTACCGCCGCGATCAGCGTCCTCGCCGGCCACGCGGTGCCCGCGAGCGCCGACCTGAAGGCGGGACTGCTCCACGCGATGCGCGGCCGGATCCGCGCGCGCAGCGGCGACTCGTTCCGCCAGAACGAGAAACGCGTCGGCGACTTCATCGACCAGTACTTCGAGCCGTCGATGAAGCGGAGCGCGGGCGTCTACTGGTGTCGCTTCTACCGTGGCGTCCTTCATGAGAACGACGCCGACGCGCAGGCGCTGATCGGAGAGGGCCGTCGCCTCAAAGACGACGCTACGCTCCGGGCCCAGGCGGCGACCGACACGACCGTCTTCCCGAAGTTCCGAACGTTCGTGCAGTACGTCTCCGACCGCGAGCGGCCCATCCCGTCGCTGCCTCCCATGGACGTCGCGGCGAACATCTTCCGGATCCTGGAGGAGTACTCGCTCTTCTCCTGCAAGGACGAGGCCGACGACGACGCCCCCCTCTAGCGACGCGATCGAGCTCCCCGACTGTGCGGAGTACGTCGACGACGTCGTCTCCGACGACCTCCTGGATGCCCTGGACCGCGAAGCCCTCGTCCGGGCCCTCGCCGAAGAGGGGATCGAGGGAGCTCGCCGCCTGGTCCGGGAGGCCGCCGGCCGCGATCACGAGCTCGCGGACCGGCTCGCCCGACTGCGCGAGCGGCTCCGGCGCCAGGCGGCTCGCCGGACGACCCGCCTGGAGGAGGAGTACGACCGGCGCCAAGCCGAGCTCGACCTCGTCTCCCGCCGCAGCGACGAAGAGGTCGCGCAGCGCATCGCGGCGCTCGAGGAGCGGCTGCGGAGCGCACGCGCAATCGACTGGTCGAAGCTGCCGACCGACCTCTACGGGGAGGTCACCGCCGCTCTGCTCCTGCCGACGGCTTCCTGGAATCGGCCCCCTCCGCCCCTCGGCATCGGCGCACGGATCCGGGCGGCGTTCGCCCGCTTCGTGGCGTGGCTGAAGCGGCTCTTCGGCCGCAAGTCGACCGCGGCCCCCGGTCGGGCCGAGCGGCGGGTCCCCCTCGCGATCCCCGCGGCGAACGGACGGGCCCTCGGCGCTTCGGAGCTCGGGGACGCCCTCGCTCGCCTCTCCGGCCCGCAGAAGGACGAGCTGTCCCAGTCGGTGACGGGCGCGATCCGGCGGGAGGAGCGGGAGCTGGAGCGGGCGGCCGAGGAGAAGCGACGGGCGGCGGAGGCCCAGCGGCGGCAGCTCGAAGAGGAACGACGCGAGGCCGAACGACGCGCGGCCGCGGACACCGAGGCGCGGGTGCGGGCCGGGGAGGAGCGGCGCCTCGAGCGCGAGCTCAAGGAACGGGGCTTCGTGGCCGAGCGCGCGGGCGAGCTGGTCGTGACCTACGGGCTCGTGGAGCGATTCGCCCGCCTGCTCCTCGAAGAGGAGTCCCACCGACTTCCGGGGGACATCCGTCTCAGCCTGCGGGGGGGAGGGTCGACCGGGGTTTACGAGAAGGCTCGCCTGCGCCGGGCGGAGGAGGTCGCGCGCCTGGACCTCCCGAGCTCGCTGCTCGCGGCGCGGCTCGCCGGCCAGCGCCATATCGACGAGGGGACGAGCTACGTCTACCGCGAGGTAACGAGCGAACGCGTCCACGTCGTCCTCGCCTTCGACCGCTCCGGCAGCATGAGCGAGGGAGGAAAGCTCGAGGCCGCGAAGAAGGCGCTGCTCGCGCTCTACGTGGCGATCCGTCGCCGCTACCCCGACGCGACGATCGACGTCTTCGCGTTCGACAACGACGTCCAGGTGCTCGACCTGGTCGAGCTCTGGGAGTGCAAGGCGGGGGCGTTCACGAACACCGCGGAGGCGCTGCGGGCGGCCCACCTCCTCCTGCGCAGCTCGCGGGCGACGCGGCGAGAGCTCTACCTGATCACCGACGGGCTGCCCGAGGCGTACACGGCCGGCGACGGGCAGGTCCGCTCGGGGCAGCTCGACCTTGCGATGGAGCGGGCGCTCGAGCGGGCGACCGAGCTCGCGACGGTGACCCCGCTTCAGTCGACCGTGATCCTGCTGAAGAGCGACCACCCCGAGTACGAGTCCGCCGCGCGAGCGATCGCGCGGACCCTCGGAGGCGAGATGGTCGTCACCGACCCCACGCGCCTCGGGGTCGAGCTACTCGTCCGTTGGGCGCACGGTACCGAGACCGAGCGCCGGGTCTCCGCCCCCGTCGCCGCGGCTCCGGCCCCGCCGGCCGCCCGGCCGACCGGGGCTCGCCGCCGGCGGGCCGACCGCCGGATGGGCGGCTGAGCGGGGGCTGCGAGTCGCCATCAAGCTTTATCTTCCGAGCATCCGGTTTCGCCCGGAGGAGACGACCGTGACCGAGACGCGAGAAGAAGCGCAATTCCGCCAGCACCTCGCCGAGATGCGGCGGGCGGCCGGCGGGATCGGCCGCGACTTCGCCAGCGAGTTTTCCGACCTCGACCGCAAGATCGAGCGGCTGGGCCATACGACCGCGAAAGAGGCGAAGTACCTCGCCCTCGACATCCAGGACGACTTCGCCAACCTCGGGAAGGCGATGGACGAGGAGGTCCGCCGGATCCCGCAGCACATCGCCAACGCCGGGATCGCGATCGGCTCGGGTGCCTCGCGCGCCGGGGCCGCGACGCGGGATGCGTTCGTCGCCGCCGGTCACAAGGCGAAGGAAGGGACGCGGAACGCCCTCGCGAGCGCCGCGGGGGTCAAGCGGACGCCGATGCGCGAATGGTCGGCGCCGACGACCGGCGAGGACGAGACGCGGTAGCGCACTTCGCGCGCACACGGGCCGCCGCGACGCGGAGATACTCCGCGTCGAGGTCGAACCCGACGAAGTCGACCCCGCACCGCACCGCCGCCACCGCCGAGGCGCCGATCCCGACGAACGGGTCGACGGCGAGGCCGACCCGTTCGAGTCCGTGGAGGCGGAGGCACCACTCCGGCAGTTCGGGCGGGAACGCCGCCGGGTGCGGCCGGTCGCGCGCGCGGACCCGGATCGTCGAATAGGGCAGGAACCACGTGTTCCCCCGGCAGCGTCGGTCGGCGCCCGCGCTCCGCCACCGGGTCACGTTCGACTTGTCCTGGTACGGGACCCCGACCGCGAGCCGGTCGAGGCGGACGTCCCCTCGCCGGGAGAAGTGGAAGACGTACTCGTGGGCCCCGTGGAGGAACCGGTCGGAGACGAGCGGCTTGTAGTGGCCGAGCGCGAGGTCCCGGTCGAGCCCGGCCGCGCGGCCGGCGGCCGCCCGGTCGATCGCGATCGACTTCACCCAGTGGATGACGTTCTGCAGGGCGAAGCGTCGGCCGACCTCCCGCGCGACGTCGAACGGGATCCACGGGTCCTTCGGGCTCCCGCCCACGTTCAGGAAGAACGAGCCGTCCCGTGCGAGCACGCCGTCGACGGCAGCCGCGACCGTCCCGATCCAATCGAGGTACTGCGCCCGCGGGCGGGAGTCGGCGTAGGAGCGGTACGGGACCCCCCGGTTGTAGGGGGGACTCGTGACCACCACGTCCGCCCGTCGGCGGCCGAGCCGGCGACCGAGGCCGACGACCGCGTCCTCGCTCCAGAGCTCGACCGCGCGCCCCCGCCCGAACGGGATCCGGGCGAACGGACGGTCCATCGGGCCGCCGGAGGCGCGGGCGCGAATACGCTTATCGCGCGGCGGCCGCGGGAGCGGCCGGCGGCTTCGCCCGAGCCATCTCGGCCCGGGCCTCCGCGAGGGCCTTCTCCGGCTCCTTGTAGTAGTAGGAGACGAGCTGCCCGACGTCGCGGTGCGTGAACGGCTTCAAGCGGGTGGCCTGCGCGTCCCGGAAGAGGAAGTAGTCCATCATCTCCGCCCGGTTGCGGACCTCCCGCTCCATCTCCTTCATCGAGAGGTTCTTCATCATCGCGACCCGCTCGTAGACGTAGGAGTGGCCGCTGTAGAGGAACGTGTCGTCCGCCGGGTTCCAGGAGTAGACGGAGTTCGTGATCAGCTCGTTCGTCTCGGGGTCGAGTCCGACGATCTCCGTGAGCGACTGGACGCGTCGGGTCATCTTCGTCCCGACCTTGACCTGTCGTTGCAGGAGGACGAGGTTCAGCGCCGACACGAGCGAGCGGGGGAGGGAGATCGGCGGGTTCTCCATCCGGTGGACCATCGCGCTCACGCTCTCCGCGTGGAACGTCGTGTAGCAGGTCTTCCCGGTGGCCATCGCCTGGAAGACGATGAACGCCTCGGCGCCGCGCACCTCCCCGACCATCAGGTACTGCGGGCGCTGGCGGAGCGCCGCGGCGAGGAGGTCGAACATGTCGATCTCGCCCGGCGCCTTGCCGCTCGTGAGGTTCTTCGCCCCGAAGCCGGCCCGCGTGAGCGACGGGACCCAGTTCTCGTGCGGGAGGTTCAGCTCGCGCGTGTCCTCGATCGAGACGATCTTCATCTGGGGCGGGATGAACAGAAGGGTCGCGTTGAGCGTGGTCGTCTTCCCGCTCGCGGTCCCGCCGCAGACCATCATCGACTGGCCGTTCTCGATGGCGATCCACAGGTACGCCATCATCTCGGCGCTCATCGTCTTGAACTTGAGGAGGTCGACCGGCGTGAACGGGTTGTCCCGGAACCGTCGGATCGTGAACGAGCTCCCCCGCTTCGTGACGTGCGTGCCGAGGGTCGCCTGGAGACGCGAGCCGTCCGGCACGGTCGCGTCCAGGATCGGGCTCGCCACCGAGATGTGCTTGCCCGAGCGCTGCGCGAGCCAGATCACGAAGTCGTCGAGCTGCTTCGAGTCCTGGAACTTCAGGTTCGAGCGGATCGAACCGTACTTCCGGTGGTAGATGTAGAGCGGGATCCCGACGCCGTCGCACGAGATGTCCTCGACCTCGGTGTCGGTCATCGGGACATCGACGATCCCGTAGCCGATGAAGTCCCGTTCGAGGGTGTAGAGGATCCGCCCCTTGGTGGTCGGGCCGGGGCCGAGCTCCCACTCCTGGAGCTTGTGGTCGACCATCTTCCGTAGCTCGCGGCGCTTCGTCTCCGCGTCGATCTCGGGGAGCGGCTCGAACGCGTCGATCAGGACGGTGCGCAGTCGTTCGGTGAGGTCCCGCTCGATCGGGGAGAGCGGGGGCTCGATGACCTCGTAGAGGTACTCGTTGCGGGTGTTGTGGTAAGTGATCCGGACGTAGGAAATCCCCGGACGGATCGGCGCGAGGTCGAGCTCCTTGAGCGCCGGATCGCTGAGCGGCGGGATCGGGGTGATGTCCCCCTGCCCCTGGCCCGAGACGCCGAGTCGGGCGAGCTTCACCGGTCGGGGCTCGCTCGAGCCCTTCCGCAGCGAGGCGCCGAGCCGCAGCCACGCCGAGGAACCGCCGCGCTTCTTGCGCGCGGACGGCTCCGGGACCTCGGGCTCCGAGCCTTCGGGAGATGGGGCGACCGCTCCGGACATCGTCGACCGCCCTCCTACCCGCCCACGCCGCTGATGTTGAGGATGGGGACGATGAAGCGCATGATCGCCCAGCCGACGGCGAGCATGATCGTCGCGTGCTGGAGTCCCTCGGCGATGCGCCCGTTGTAGAGGACGCCCGCCATGATCCCGTCCCCGACCGCGTGGACGATGACCGCGACCATGAACGCCAGGAACAGGATCGGGACGAACGTGAACTGCAAGGTCACGGCCCCGGCGTTCCCGAGCGACGAGGAGGAGATCCCCTGGCCGGCGGTGATCATCTGCGGCAGGAAGACCGCCGCCATGATGTAGATCGTGACGAGGAACACGAAGAAGGCGATGTAGATGACCGTCACGTAGGTGAGCATCGAGATCTGGCGGGCCTGGGCCTCGAGCTGGCTTTCCCGGGTGTCGTGGGCGACCATCGTCAGCACGTCGGCGACGTTCCCGCCCGCCTCGTTCGCCCGGGTGATGATCGAGACGACCCGCTGCACGAGCGGGGTCGGGACCCGCTCCTCGAAGAGCCGGAGGGCGGTCGCGACCGGCACGCCCCACTCGAGCTGGCTCGCCATCTTCTTGATCTCGTCCGTCAGCAGGCCGTAGCGACCGCTGCTCGCCACGATGATCGCGTCCGGCAGCGTCATCCCGAATCGGCCGGCCTCCGCGACGTCCCGCAGGAAGTCGGGCAGCCGCTCCTCGATCTTCGAGATCCGCCGCAGCTTCGCGCTCATCGAGACGCCGTACGGCGCCATCATGACGAGCAGTCCGAGGACGAGGAAGTCGAGCGCGGGGTTCGCGCCGGACCCCTCGCCGGGCCGGATCTGGATGTTGAGCGTGCCGACGTAGTTGAGCGCCGCGATGACCCAGAAGACGACGCCGAGGGCCGTCCCGACGATCAAGAGGACCGTCTCGCGGGTGATCGTCACCGCGTCGGCGGCCTGGAGCTTCTCGCCCGAGAGGGCCTTCACCCGTCGGACCGTCGCGGGGGAGGTCGCGGTCGCCATCCTACATCTCCTGCGCGAGCGTATACATAAAGAAAATGAAACCGAACTGGGACATCGGGATCATCAGGCCGACGATCGCCCAGAGGATGTCGATCATGAACGAACCGCCGCCGCCGATGATCGCGAAGATCGCGATGATGATCACGAGGAAGAGCGGGAACGCCACGACGACCGTGACGAACGTTTCGGCGAGCAGCCCCATCGTCTCGACGCGCTGGAGCTGGGCGAGCTTGTTCTCCCGCTCGTACTGCTCGGCCTTCAGAAGGAAGTACGGCTTGAGCTGACCGCCGCTGGTCGCGGTCGTGACGACCCCCTGCAGGAAGTCCTGGAAGCGCTTCGACGGACTGCGCTGGGCGCCGTTGCGGATCGCGGTCAGGATGTCGACCCCAAGGAGCTCGGTGTCGCGACTGATCCACGCCGCTTCCTCCGCGACCTCGCCGTAGATCTTCTGGCGGCCGAGCTCCTTGAAGATCTGGTCGACGTTGACGTCCGCGGACGCCATCGCGCTCACGAAGCTCATCGCGGGGCTGATCCGCTGGTCGATCTTTCGCCCGCGGGTCTTCGCGGTCGAGGCCGGGATCCCCTGGAGCGCGAAGAAGGCCCCGACCGAGCCGAAGACCGGGAGCGCCACCCCGATCAGGACGCCGAAGAGGAAGAGGCCCGCGGAGACGAAGATGAAGCCGAGGGCCGCGCCCGCGACGACCGTCGCGATCGCCACCACGACCGTCGTCGCATAGACGGTCGCCATGTATTCGTCGGCGCGGATCCGCATGTGGGCCTTGAGGAGGTTCTCCTCGAGGATGGGGTCCGGGGGTTTCGCGAGGACGCGGCCCTTGAACGTCTTCCACGCCCATTGCTGGAAGCCGGTGAGGGTCGAGTGGGTCGGTTGCTGGCCGCGGCGCAGGCGCACCGGGCGCACGGTCGACTCGGCGGGGAGCCCGACGCGCGTCGCGGGGGCCGTCGGGGTCGCCGGCACGGTCGTCAGGCCTCCTTGGCGGGCGCCGAGAGCGCCCCGATCCGCGCCATGACCTCGGCGGGGTCGCGGTAGTACTGGGCGATCGTCCGCCACAGCTGCCGGTAGTCGGTGATCTGGTGCTGGACGAGGTAGCGGATGACGGCGCTCCGACGCTGGAACTCCGCCTCCATCTCGTCCGGTGTGAAGTTCTTGAGTTCCATGATCTTGTCGAACAGGAACGAGTGGCCCTTGAACACGAAGCCGTCGGTCGCGGGGTCCCACTCGTAGACGGTGTTCGTGATCAGCTCGTTGGTCTCGGGCTCGAACCCGACGATCTCGAGCACCTGCTTCAATCGGCGCACCACGCCCTTGTCGGTGCGGGTCTGGATCTGGATGATGACGTTGTTGAGCGCCGAGAGCAGGATGCGCGGCGTGTTGATCGGCGGGTTCTCGAGGCGGTTGACCATCGACTTCACGCTGTCCGCGTGCATCGTCGAGTAGGTCGTGTGCCCCGTCGCCATCGCCTGGAACATCGTGTACGTCTCCTTGCCGCGGACCTCGCCGACGATGATGTAGTTCGGACGCTGCCGGAGCGCGGCCCGGACCAGGTCGAACATGTCGACCTCCCCGGCGGCCTTGCCGTCCGCCCCGCGGTCGCCGGTGCCGCTGCGGGTCGCGC
>Ga0335074_10006603_pt1 | contig 16097 bp, 10 predicted proteins | sample Lox_Sample_23_FD_206715 | JGI IMG/M metagenome (GOLD analysis project Ga0335074, IMG submission 206715) | Soil microbial communities from Loxahatchee National Wildlife Refuge, Florida, United States - Lox_Sample_2.3 | ecosystem: Environmental > Terrestrial > Soil > Wetlands | place: USA... | reverse complement strand
ATGGAGAGAACGGTCAGATGGTCACGCAACTGGTCCGCGAGCCAGTTTTCGAACGAGGACAACATCGTCGCAAGACTATGGGTCCATTTCGGGAATTCCTCCGCAAACTCTTTCAACAGCGCCTGCTCCAATTCGTTTTGGTGTGCTTCGAGTTGACGGCTGACTGTAGGCCTTGTTTGGGCGGCAGCATTCTGAACCACGAGACGAATCTGTGACTTTACCTCGTCGAGGATCTCTCTTTCCCCAACAACCTGTTCCTTGAGATCCTGGCGTTCCGATTGAACGCGTTCTGCCGACCTGAGGCTCAGCGTCAAGTAGTCGCCCGACTCCCGCAGTAAAGTATGCACTTTCCTGGCGAGTATGGCTGCCCGTTCTTCGGCGAGATTCCCCAGCGTCTCGCCGGTCAACATGCCATCCAAGGCCTGGCGAAAACGCTCAAACCCTGGTTTCGTGGAATAGGGGAACACGCGGGGTGTTCCCGGAAAGTGCTTGGCGAGTTGTGAACGCACGTATTCCACTACTTCAGTCAAGTCGCGCTCGGCCAGCAGGTCGGCCTTGGTAAGGAGTATTCCCACCTTGGGCGTGTACTCGTACAGGCTTTTCAGAAGCTCGATATCGCGCTGGGATAACGGCGGATCCACGCTGACAGCGACGAGTGCGAGCCCCACATTCGGCAGCCAGTCCACCGATGTTTGGGTGTTGTGAGCTAGAGCGCTTTCGAGCCCCGGCGTATCGACGAATTTCAAGCCCCGAAAACGGTTCAAATCCCGCAGTTCGATACCAAGCAAAGCGACCTGCTTCTGGTTCTCCGGATTCTCCTTTTCAGAAATATACGCGCCGACCTGCGCGACCGGAATCTCCTGCTGGGTTCCATCGAGGCGGTGGACTATCGCCCGGTCACGTGGGCCATAACGCATTTCTGTCACAACGGCAGTCACCGGAACGACCCCTACGGGGAGGATTGCGCGCCCGATGAAGTCATTGAGAAAACTGCTCTTTCCGGCCTTGAATCGTCCGAGCACTGCGACCGTAATTTCATCCTGGCCAAGTGCGGCCCGCGTCGTCGCCAACAAACCGGACAGCGCCGTAATTTCATACCGGGTAGTCACATCCGTGACTACCTCCAACGCTCGTTGCACGGACGAACTGGATGGCATTTGATAGAACCGCTGGGCCGAAACGGAAGAACGCTCGGTTCCGTTCGATACAGGGTAGGCTTCTCGCGCTTTCGCAATCATAGCTCTCTTGAGTCCAGGAGCTATCAGTCGCGAGTTTGGCTCGAGACGGTTGATGGCGAGCTCCATCACCAACTGTCTAAAACAAATTATACTTCGTGGCGCCGCACGGCGCGACCCCCTGTTCACGACGATCGGACGCGTGGCACGCCGGACGGCCTTGCCGACAACCGTAACGTTGTTGTGACTCTACACCATCGGCCAGGCTTCACAGCGCTGACAGAGTGCTCCACAGCGCTTGCAGCGCCGCGTTCAGCCCATGTACAATGGCCCTTCACATTTTCTGGAAGGCGATGGAGTCTCGCCTCTAACCGTCCCTGGGCCCTGGGGAATGATAGCTCCTGCGAATCGCAGGAGCTATTGTCGTTTTAGGGGACCGGAATGTATCAGAATGAGGAAACCACGAACGCTTCTTGTACCCACAGTCTTGCTGGCGATGTGTGCTACCTCCGCCGTCGCTCAGCCCACTCCTGGCCCCCTCACATTAGATGAATGCGTTCGCATGGCCCAAGAAGCGCAATCGATCGTGACGATTGCCCGCCAGCAGGTTGAAATTGCACGTAACGCCCGAGTTCACGCTACCGCGAACTTTCTACCGCAAGCGTCGGTCGGCAATCTCTTCATCTATAACAGCCCAACGAGAGTGCTCGGCAGCCCAAACCCGTTCAGTTTCGTTTCGCTGAATGGTGTTCACGAATACTCCACGTTGGGGACTATCGGACTTGAGGTGGACACCTCGGGACGGCTGCGGGCGGAGCTTGCTCGGGCGAAGGCGGATCAGGACGCAGCAGCCGCGGGCGTAGTTCTGTCGCAACGTGACTTGCGCCGGGCTGTCGCAGCGTCTTTTTATCGATTGGGACTGGCCCGCAAGCTCATCCAGGTCGCCAACGACAGTCTCGTCGAAGCGCGAAATTTCGAACAGCGGAACCAAATCCTGGTCGAGCACCAAGAGGCCGCACGGGCGGACCTGGTGAAAGCGTCGGCCCAGGTCGCTTTTTTCGAACAGGCGCTGAGTGCGGCAGAACTCGAGGCCAAGTTGGCCAATCACGAACTGGCGTCCTTTTGGACCCGGGATGTGGAGACGGCGGTCCCGATTGCTGAGGTCTTCGACACTGATATGCCACCACCTGAGCCAGCCGCGCCGGCAGCGGCGCCATTTTTGCAGCGCCCGGAGTTCCGCCTCTTTGATGCGCAGCGTCGCGGATTCCTGGCGGATGCCCGGCGCGCACGTTCTGACCTCTTCCCCCAGTTGAACTTCGTCCAGCAGTACGGTATCGATGCCACGCACTTCAGCATGGCTAACCGCGGATACGCGACCTTTTTGCATCTGAACATTCCAGTGTTTGATTGGTCTCGCGCCCGGAGCGCTGGCCGGCAATTCTCATTGCAGGCGGCCCAGTTGGACACGAATCGGCAAATTGCCGAGCGGACGTTTTCCAAGGAATATCAGGACGCGCTGGCACGTGTGGATCTGGTTTACTCGCAGATCGCCATAACAGATAAGCAAGTAAAGCTCTCCGAGGACAACCTGCGATTGAGCCGTGTTCGGTATGAAGGAGGCGAGGGACCAGCCTTGGATGTTGTCGCCGCCCAGACCCAACTGGCCCAGGCGCGCGTGAACTACTTTGGCGCCAAGGCCAGCTACCTGACCGCCCGCGTGGACCTGGAGGTCGCAGAAGGCCGATGAAATCGCTTCCCTTTTTCGCGGTTTTGCTGTTGTTGAGCGGGTGCGCCCGTCAAGAGGAGACGACTGAGAAAGCCCTCGTCTCCGTTAAAGTGGCCCCGGTGAAGTTAGCCGAAGTGCGGATGAGCGTCGTGGCTCCAGCGACGGTTTATCCGCGGGAACAGGCCAACATATCCTCCCGAATCACTGCCCACATCCAGGAAATGCGTGTCCGCAAAGGCGATACCGTAACGCCGGGACAGGTGTTGGCGGTGCTCGAAAACCGCGATTTCCTCGCGCAGCGGGACGAGGCTCGCGCGGCGCTCTCTGACGCCGAAGCGAACTTTCAGAAAACGTCGGCAGGCACGCTCCCGAGTGAAGTCGAAAAAGCCCGAGGCGAGGTTGCCTCTGCCGACGCCGCGTTGAACCAGGCACAGAAGAACTATACGCGACGGAGTGAGTTGTACGAGCAGGGCGCGATCCCTGGCCGTGACCTCCTGGCCAGCGAGACGGACCTCGCCCAGGCAAAGGCCAGCTATCACGTCGCCAAACGCACGCTGGATCTGTTGGAACAGCAATCCCGCGCGCTAGATATAAAAATTGCGGAAAGCCAGGTGGCGCAAGCGAAGGCTAGGCTCGCGAATATCGAGGCACAGCTCCAATTCGCACAAATTCTCAGCCCATTTGCAGGAACCGTTACCGAGCAATTCATGTACCCGGGCGACTTGGCGAAGCCGGAAAACCCTGTCTTCACTGTAATGGATCTAGCTGTCGCCGTTGCTCGCGCGCAGATTCCGGAATCGGAAGCGGCCAGCGTGAAGTCTTCTCAGAGATGCTCCTTTATGTCGGTAGACGCGTTGGCGGCCGGCGCGACTGGAAACGTCACGGTCGTCAACCAAGCGGTTGATCCAGCGAAACGAACCGTTGAGGTGTGGTGCGAGATCGCGAACGCGGACCGAAGACTACGGGCAGGCGCCTTCGGAAATGTAATGGTGACGACAGGCTCTGTGCCCAATGCGCCGGTAGTGCCGGTTTCGGCGGTTCAGTTTACTGAGGGAACGCGCTCCGGATCGGTTTACGTCGTCGATGCCAAACAGGTGGCGCACAAAATCGATGTCGAAACCGGCGAACGGTCTGAAGGAAATGTACAGGTTACCAAGGGCTTGAATCCCGGCGACCTGGTTATTGTCGAAGGCGGATACGGGCTTCCGGATGGCACTCAGGTGAGGATCTCGGAGGCTGGCAAGTGAACTCTAAGTTGGCCCAGTTCGTCGAGGCGCATGGCCGCGCGATGGTCCTTATCGTGTTCGCCTTTGCCCTCGCGGGCTTGCTTTTCATTTTCAGGCTCTGAGCGAGAATTCGTAAAGAGTGCCATTCTACGCGGCCTTCTCGATTTTGTGAAAAGCGACGTATTGGGTGTTGGTGACGGCCATCCGCCTTACTTTCAAGAGTAGATAACGCATGTTCTTGTAGCCGCGGCCTCGGTAGATTAACATGCGGATGTTGCCATTGATGGCCTCGACGACCCCGAAGCGCACCTTGGTCCGGCAATAGTTCAGGATTCCGTCGAGGTGCTTGAGCAGCATCTCAGCCAGTTTCTGAAACGAGGGCAGGCGCTGCCAGCGCAGTTGATCCATCCACTTCTTCAAATAGTTGAGCATCGCTCCCTCGTAGCGGTAGTCCCACAGTTGTTCCAGGCTCTCTTTGAGCAGATAGGCTTTGAAAACTCGGCGGTTCAACTGGAACAGCCGGTTGAGGACGCCGCGCTGGGTCGGCGCCAGGTTCTTCCACCGGCTCAACAGCAGCCACTTCTTTCCTTTGACCACATCGCGCATCTTCCGGCCTTTGCGGAAGAATTCCGCCCGCCGCACCTCGTCCACAGCGTCGTTGGCGTGCTGCATGATGTGGAACTTGTCATACACGATGCGGCATCTTGGAACCCACTCCGCCATACTGAGCCGGAACGGTTCCCACATGTCCACGCACGCCGCCTCGATGCGCCGGCGCTGGCCGCTTCTCAACTGCGTTCGGAAGTACTCGTCCAGCGTCTCCTTCTTCCGTTCCGTGCCAAACCACAGCGGTTCGCTGGTCTCCAGATTGCTCACTACCGTTAGAAACTTGTCGCTTTTCCCCCGGTAAATCTCATCCACACCCATCTGCCGGAGCGGCGGCTCGCGCCTCGTTGCGGTCCATCGCTCCAGGTAGCGCAGATCGATCGCCCGCACAGTGCTCTCTCCCAGACCGAACTGCCGCGCCACTTGCCGCGCCGATGCGCTTTCACACGCCTGTCCGACTGCATCTTCGAACCGCTTGCTGAACGGCGCTTTGCTCGGCAGCAGCGGCACTTTCTCTACCTTGACGCCGCACTCCGGGCATTTCACCCGATATACCTCGACATAGACGGCGGTCTTGAACTCGCTCCATGGCAGGTCACGCACAACTCGTTCTCTGCAATCGTGGGCGTCCATGAACTTGCGCCCGCAGCCCGAGCACTCCAGCTTGCGGCTCCCGCGCTTGCGCCTCACCCATAGCTCAAGGAGTTTGTTCTTCTCGTCGATCTTGTGCCGGTACACGCGGTAACCGGGCCATTGAAGGATTCGCGTGAATTCGTTGTCGCTAGGCAACTTCTGAATTTAACCCAAAACACCGCTTTCTCAGAACCCCCGTCAATTCAGCGGTTTTACGAATTCTCGCTCAGAGCCCATTTTCAAACTGCCCATCTCCATTTTTCCCCAGACAGATTTCCCCCGTATCGTCATCCTTGTGGACAACGGGATAACACCACCGGATATCCAACTAGTGACGGTAACCAGGCCAATCGAAGAAGCCATTCGGTTGGTACCCGGCATCACCACCGTCCGCTCGGTCACCGCCCGCGGTTCGAGCGAAATCAACGTCTTCTTCCGCTGGGATGTGGATATTCTGAATGCCCTCCACCTCGTGCAGGGCAGGATCTCGCAGATTACTCCTTCACTTCCGGCTGGCGCTCGCTTTTACATAAATAGGCTCACGTTTTCCGTGTTCCCAATGGTCGGGTTCAGCATTACCTCTTCAACGAGGACACCGTCGGACCTGTGGGAACTGGCGTATTATGACCTCGCGCCGCGACTTTACCGGCTGCCAGGCGTAGCGGAGACCCGCATCGTCGGCGGGCGACCGCCGGAATATCACGTTCTCGTAAGCCCCGAGAAACTCAATGCGTACGGAATGCCGCTGACCAAGGTGGTGGACGCGGTCAGGAACAGCAACATCATCAACGCCTCCGGGATGGTGGAGGAGAATTACCATCTCTACCTCACGACGGTTACCGGGTTGTTCCGGGAGAAGGAGCAAATCGAAAACACAGTCGTGGATGTTGTGAAAGGCACACCAATCACGGTTTCCAACATCGCGCATGTAGTTCCTGGTGAACAGCCGATCTACAACATCGTCACGGCAAACGGGCGCCCGGCGGTGCTCGTCAACGTTCTGCAACAACCTGACGGCAACGCGGTCGCGATCGCTGCCGCAGTCAATCAGGAACTGAAAGATATCCGGAAAACGCTGCCGCCCGATATTGATCTCTCGATCTTTTACGATCAATCAATCCTGGTACGCGAGTCGATCCAGGGGGTCACCGAAAGTATAGTGATCGGACTCGTGCTGTCGGTCCTGGTGCTGATGGGATTCCTCAAGAACGCGCGCACTACAGCAGTGGCAGCAGCCGTGATCCCTATCGCGGTGCTTATCGCGGTCGTGTTCATGCGCCTTTTTAATATGGGCTTCAACCTGATGACTCTGGGCGGCCTGGCCGCGTGCATCGGTGTTGTGATCGATGATGCCATCGTGATGGTGGAGAACATTATGGTCCACCTTTCGATGGGCCGAAGTCCTGGTGAAGCTTCCAAGAGCGCAGTCGCCGAATTGACACCCGCCTTGATTGGATCGACGTTGACCCCGATTATGGTCTTTGTGCCTTTGGTTTTCCTCGGGGGCATCACGGCCGTGTTCTTCCGGGCGCTTGCGATGACACTGGTCACCGCACTGTTGGCTTCGCTTTTCCTGGCGATCTTCTTTACGCCGGTTTTAGCAGGGAGCTTCGTGCGCCGTCGCCCCGGCGCGATTGAAACTGACATGGAACGGGCCGAACAGTCTGGTGAGGGCCGGATTCTTCGCTGGCTTACCAGGCGTTATGAGGGAGTGCTCCGCTGGGCGCTGTATCATCCCAGGACGATTGTCCTCGCATCGGTGGGCGTTCTCGCGATCTCCGTTTTGGTCTACTTGCAACTCGGCAGCGGATTCCTGCCTGACATGGATGAGGGCGCGTTTGTGCTGGACTACCGCACGCCGGCCGGGACCTCTCTGGAAGAGACTAATCGCATCCTGCTGCACATCGAGAAGTTTCTCCACGAAACACCGGAAGTGGAGAGCTATTCACGCCGTACCGGCGCGCGCCTCGCATTGGCGATTGCCGAACCGAATACCGGCGACTTCCTGATCCGACTTAAAAAGGATCGGAAGCGATCGCTTGAAGATGTCACCGCCGAACTGCGACGGAAGATTGCTTTGTCCGAACCAGCGATCAACGTCGAATTTCCGCACATCCTTGAAGATTTGGTTGGCGACCTGGCATGGTCTCCGCAACCAATTGAGATCAAGGTATACCATGACGATCCGAAGGTATTTAAACAGGTAGCGCATCAGATTGAAGATTGGCTCCCAAAGGTCAGAGGTGTGGTAGACGTCGTTAACCAAACCATCGTGATCGGACCCTCCGTGAACTTTCGTGTCGATCCCGAGAAAGCCGAACGAGCAGGTTTCGGAGTCCGCGACGTAGCTGATATTCAGGCTGCCATGATGGATGGCGAGTTGGCATCCAATATGATCCGCGGAGACCGCCTTATCGGAATTCGCGTCCGCTATCCGCTGCAATTCCGAAACTCTACCGACACGCTCAAAGACCAGTTGCTTACCGCGCCTAACGGTAACACCGTCCCCATGTCGAGCATTTCTCATATCGAAATGGAGGAAGGTCAAACCGAAGTGCATCGGGAAAACCTCCGGAATTTGTCATCCGTTACCGCGCGCCTGGAGGGCCGCGATCTCGGTTCAGCGATGAGCGAGATCAAACGCCGGCTTTTCAAAGAAGTACCGCTGCCCGCGGGGACCGAGATTGAATTCGGCGGCCTTTACCAGGTGCAACAGGAGTCCTTCCTCGGTCTGAGCCAGGTCCTTCTGGGCTCGATCGTGCTGATTTTCATTGTGCTCGTCCTGGAGTTCCGCTCCTTCTCTCATCCCACGGCGATTGTGGTTGCCACCCTTCTCTGCACTTCCGGCGCGCTGCTTGCTCTCTTTATCACAGGCACGACGTTGAACATATCTTCATTTATGGGTTTGATTATGGTCGTCGGCATCGTCCAGAAGAACGGAATCTTGATGCTGGATGCCGAGAAGCATTTCACTGCTGAGGGCTACGAACTCCGCGAGGCCATTTTCCATGCGGGCAGGAGACGTCTGCGTCCGATTCTAATGACCGCCCTGGCTACCATGTTCGGCATGCTCCCTCTGGCTTGGGGTGTCGGTTCGGGTGCTCAGATGCTTCAGCCCCTCGCTATCGCCGTAATCGGTGGCGTCGCGATATCGATGGTTTTGTCCCTATTGGTTACACCCGTCACCTTTTATTTGCTCCGCCATCGCGGGACACAGGAGGAGAGAGGATGAGGAAGTGGACGTTGATTGCCGTGTTCGGCGTGCTGTTGGGATTGGCAAGCGCGCAACAGGAGTCCAACGACGGTGGCGCCTGGGTATCGCTGTTTGACGGTAAGTCACTTGCCGGCTGGCATACCCAAAACAATGCCAAGTGGACGGCAACGGACGGTGTCTTGACAGGCAGCGGTGATGATGGCTGGCTACGCAGCGACAAAGCATTTTCCGATTTTCAGCTTCGTCTGGAATACCAGAATTCGCCAAAAGGCAACAGCGGCGTCTTCCTGCGGTGCAGCAAGGAGAGCAAAGCGGGGGATCCTCCGAATCCTGCGACTGGCTACGAGCTTCAAATCTTCAATGAAGATCCGAATTGGGCTACCGGCAGCATCGAGAACGTCATGCAGCGGGTGGTGCAAGTGAATCCAGCCGCCGGCGCGTGGCACAGGTATGAAGTGGAGGTCCGCGGAGATCATCTGACCGCCACCTTGGACGGCCTCAAGGTTCTGGACGGGCACGACCCTCAGTTGAAGTCCGGCTACATCGGCCTCCAACACCATAAAGACAACGGGATCGCATTTCGGAATGTGATGATCAAGATTCTGCCGAAGAAGTAGGACAGTGAATTCACGCCACACTCGGGGTTTCTTCCTACTCATCAAGCGAACGGCACGCCGTGTAGACTCTTCATCAGCCGTCCAGTGTGGCTTCGCGCGAAGCGCAGTGGATCGATGAAATTGACTTGGGTGGAATTGTGCGGCATCCGGCGGAAGGCCGTTGCCCGCGCTGATGCATTGCCATAAAATGAATGTAGCGGTGGAGTTCGCATAACGCCACGTCGGCCAATGACTCCTGGTAGCTGGGAAGCTGGCAGGAGCCGTCACGTCTCGTCCAGCCAATCCCTTAAAAACAGAAGCTCAGGAATTGATGGTGAGAAAATGACGGGCACCCTCGATGCACATGCGACATCCACGCCCCCAGAGGACTACAGGCGGCCACCCCTTCCCAGGCTCTCGAAGGATGGAATTCCAAAAACCCGTGAGAAACTTCTTCGGGTTCTGGCTGTTCTCGCCGAAAACACGGCCTTACAAGAGCCGACGGCATACCGCGCCGCCGTCGCTCTGCTGCGCGAAAAGATCGAGCAGAACCGCTTTTATCTGACCGTCGTCGGGCAGTTCAAGCGTGGCAAGACGACGTTCCTCAATGCCCTATTGGGAGCTGAGGTGTTGCCTGTGGCCATTCTCCCCCTGACTTCCGTCGTCACAATGCTCCGCTACGCCGACTGCCCCGGAGCGGAGGTCGTGTTCCAATCCGGAAGTCGCTCCACCATTCACCCACGAGAACTTTCCGAGTATGTAACGGAGAAAGGGAATCCCAAGAACGCCAAGCGGGTTAGCCACGTGATGGTGGCTTATCCCAGCGAGTACCTGCGCGGCGGCGTGGTCTTGGTGGACACCCCGGGCATCGGGAGCGTCTACACGCACAATACGCAAGTGACGTACGAGTTTTTGCCGCAAGTCGACGCCGCCCTGTTCATCACTTCTCCGGAGCCGCCAATTACGAATGCAGAGATCGAATTCCTTTCCGATCTCGCTACCCATGTTCGCAAGGTTTTCGTGATTTTGAATAAGACGGATCTGCTGAACGAAATCCAGGTTCAGGAAGTCCTCGACTTTACGCGAGGCTCGCTACCTGAAGATATCGCCGCCCCATCGGATGCTGTAATTCCGGTCTCGGCGGCCCGAGCCCTCAAAGCCAAATTGTGCGCAGATGCAGGGCTGCTCGCAACAAGCGGATTTCGTCGTCTTGAGGAAAAATTGGTTGAATTTCTCGCGTCCGAAAAGAACCTCGTCTTCTACGCTTCCGTCATCCGGAACACCCGGAAGGTGATCTCGGATCTGCGGCTTTCCTCCGAACTCCACATTCGGGCGGCACAAATGCCGCTCGACGAATTGCGCACGAAACTCGCGGAATTGGACCGGCACCTTGCGGATGCTCAGCAAGAGCGAGAGGACAGCCAGATCCTGCTTCAGAACAGCGTATCGCAGATTTCGAGACTCTTCGAAACTGAGGCCATGAATTTTGCCGACGAAATGGTGGAACCGCTCCGTACGGAGATTCGCCGCCATTGGGAGCAGCATTGTAATCTGGGCCGAAGAGTGCTGGCGGCCGAGATGGACCGGTTCCTGAGTGCACGAATTGAATACCTTTTCAACGGCTGGCGGGCCAAATTTGAGGGCGATGCCAGGGAGCACTTCCGGCAAGCCACCACACGGTTCGCGCAGCGCGTGAACGAACTGATCGCCGGAGTGCGCCGCACCGCCGGCTCGCTTTTTGGGTTCTCGGTGCAGGAATTCGATGCGGCAGAAGACCTGGCTGAGCTAGAAGTCTGTGGCTATTTCACGGATCCCGTTCTCGACTGGGGCCTCGGAAATGCTCCGCTCTTGCTACCCACACTGCTCTACAGGCGCTACATGCTTGGTGTCCTGTTGCGGAAAGCCGAGACCGAGCTGGAGAGAAACGCGACGCGGGTCGCGTTCGATTACAAGGAGCGTCTGAACAAGAGCGTCAGTCTGTTCCTCGAAGGAATGACGGCTAAGCTCAACGAGACCGTCGACGGTATTCGCGGCGCCCTCATCAGCGCCGTGGAGCGCCAGCAGACAGATTCGGCCGCCGCGCATGTGCAATTGGAGGAACGACAGAGAGCCCTCGCTACGCTGGCTGAGTGCGAACGCGAGCTCGATAGCGCATTCGATTCAAAGGTTACCATCTAATGCCACGAATCGTGCGCACACCAGCCAAATCGGCGGCGCTGAAGTTTGTCTTGATGATTGGCGTCCTCAGCTTCTTCGCCGACTTTACCTATGAAGGCGCCCGCAGCATCACTGGTCCGTTCCTCGCGATACTCGGCGCAAACGCCACCATTGTCGGAATCGTCGCCGGATTTGGGGAACTCTCCGGCTACGGATTGCGAGTGTTTTCCGGCAGGCTCAGCGAACGCACGGGCAAGTTCTGGCCGATTACTTTTTTCGGCTACATCATCCAGATGGCGTCCGTTCCTCTACTTGCGCTCGCCGCCACATGGCAGATCGCGGCACTGTTCATCATCACCGAACGTATCGGCAAGGCGATCCGAAATCCGCCCCGCGATGTGATGCTCTCCCATGCAGCCAAGGAGATCGGGTACGGCTGGGGCTTCGGCCTCCATGAAGCTCTCGATCAGTTTGGCGCTGTTTTTGGGCCGTTGCTGGTCGCCTTTCTCATGTCCTTGCGGAGCGATTACCGCCGGGCATTTGTCGTGCTGCTGGTCCCCGCGGTGATTGTGCTGATCCTGCTCAGCATCGCCCGGTGGCTGTACCCGCGGCCCGAGGACTTGGAACCACCCGCGCCTCCAGACGTACATGCGGCCGGACTTCCACGGGTCTTCTGGATTTATATGACGGGCGCGGCCCTGGTAGCGGCCGGGTTCGCCGATTTCTCCCTTATCGCGTTTCACTTCGAGAAAACGCGGTCTGTGGCGCCGGACTGGGTACCCATCTTGTACGCAATCGCGATGGGTGCCAGCGGCGCCGGCTCGCTGCTATTCGGAAAAGTTTTCGACCGGGTCGGTGTCTCCATTCTTGTTCCACTCACAGTTGTCACGCTCGCTTCAGCCCCGCTCGTCTTCTTGGGAAGCTTCTGGCTGGCGCTCGTCGGGGCTACAATTTGGGGCTTGGGGATGGGCGTTCACGAGTCGATCATCCCGGCAGCAGTGGCAACGATGGTGCCGGCAGACCGGCGTCCGTCGGCGTATGGCATTTTCACTTCGGTTTACGGTGTGTTTTGGTTCGTCGGCAGCGCCATAATAGGCATCTTGTACGGTATTTCAGTTCCCGGCGTGGTGGTATTCTGCCTCGTCACGCAAACCGCTTCGATTCCGATTTTTGTGTTAGTCAGGAAAAATGCCCGACCGCTATCCCGGCGTCTTCAGTGAGGTTTCTTGGCCGAACGTTCAGTGAACTGGCCGGATCTGCCGCGCCGACTTGCGGGAGTAATTCCCGGAGTAATTCCTCTACCGCTCCGGCCAGTCTCAGCATCGGCGACTATACGTCAAACTGCACATAACTCCCGGATTATCGGAAGCAGCGAAGAAACGTCATCCCCGGTTTAGAATGCCCGCATTCCCCCCGGCCGGGTAGTAGGGCCCGAGGGAGCCGCATTGGCGATGACGCCGTTGTCACTCAGTAGTTTCTAAATGAACCTTGGCTGTTGGCCCACGGAGGCGATAGTATGTGGACAGCGCTAAATGCTCACACTCTCTCGGAAAATGGAATTGGTCGTTATTTCGTCCACCCAAAGAACTCGACCGCCAAAACGACCCGCAACCTCGGCGCTCCAAATTGTGGGTTGATTCCGCCCCCCACGCCCAGCTTCACACGCGCCTGCCGGCCGCTGTTCCCCGTGCCTTCCAGCCGAGTGGAGATCAGCCACTCCTTGTCCGTTGCCGCCGCTTGCATAAATGAACGGAAGGCCGAGGCCCCATAAATTTCAGGGCCAACCACGAGCCGCTTTGCTGACCCAACTGGAATCTTCACCCCGCCGGCAATTCCGAAGAGAAATTCGTTACCTTGAGGACTTCCCGGTATCAGGTAATCGTTGAGCGGCCGGATGTGCACTCCGGCCTGTCCCGCATACGTGAAGATCCCTTCGTCGCCCGCGATCAGGAGCCGACCCATTGCCCGAAGTCTGTTATCGGTAATGTAATCGGCGCGGACGTCATTCGGGATGAAGAGCTGCGCGCCCGCGCCGAGGCGAAAACGGCTGTCGGCGTCTCCCAGAAGCCGTGCATCGAAGCCGAGACGAATATCGGCCATATTGTCAGGAGTCTGTCTGAGATTGATGTCTGGCGCCGTGTAGGTGTAGTTTCCCAGAGTGCCGCTGTATCCGGTCAGCCGCATTGGCGCGGTGAAGTTTGCGTAGACTCTGTAGCGATGGTATGTCCCGGCCAGACCGAAATCCAAAAATGCGTCGGAAGAAACAACGGCGAGACTTTGACCGCCTGCCTGCACCACGAGCGGATTGTTTGCATAGCCCGTGGTAAGTTCCACAACGCCGCCGAATTCCCCATGCATATCGAGCGAGTCCATGACGATCCAACCCCCACCAGGAGCCGACTGGTATAAGCGTTCGAGCGCAAACCCGTCGGCCTGCTGCTGCGCGCGTGCCGGCACGGGATACAGGCTAAGGCCAGTAAGAACACTGGCGAACGTCAGACCGCGAAACATTTTAGAACTCAAAATGGAACCTCCCACCGACGAGATTCACGGGGCCTCTGGCAGCGTTGTAGCCAGGGTTCCAGACGCGCTGATAGTCGAACGATACACAGACTGACCTGGTGACGTGCCTGCTGTACCAGATTTCGGTCATATTCTCGTTGGCCTTCGTCAAGGCGCCGTCCCCAATAAAACCATCGACGCCTCCCATCTCCAGGTATTTGGCGTGAATGTCCGAAATCCAGCTTGTTCCAACCCCGACGCCGATTGAGTCCAGCGGTCGCCCCCACAACGTCCCCTTGATCACTGCGCCCGCAGTGGCAGAACGGTCGGCGGAATCATACGCTTCAACTTCTGTTTGCCCATCGGAATACATTGCCCGGACGAACACGCCGATGTTGGGCGTGATGCTCTGCTCGGCATTGACGCCGATGCCCTTCTTAACATTGGCCTTGCGCACAAAGCACAGGTCCGGTGCATTGGCGTTCTCTGATCCATAGTTATAGAGATTTCCGCAATTGGCCGCATTGTATACGGCTGGGTTGGACTCGAACGCGGCGATGGCGTCGGCAAATCGCCCCATTAGCTCGCGATTGCGGTAGAGCAGCAGGCGCACCGCGCCCGGCTGATGGTTAAAAAGCTCGTGGTCGTGCTCGAATTCCATTTGATCACCGTAGTGCTTGAACGGCTGAAAATTGAGCGTTTGCGAGTTCGGTTCCACCGGCGGCATTCCTCGCATGAACCTGACCGCCCACCGATCCCAATAGAGTTCAGCGGCGGCGCCTATCGTGTAGCCGCGCGCGTCCGCGGGAAAGTCGAAAGCTGAGTTCGTCATGAACGCTTCGTCGAAGAATGATTTCCGAAGATCGCCGATCACGTTGTTCTTGTCGAAGACGTCGAGAACGCTGAAGTTGCCCGCGGTAATTACCAGCCGCCGGCTGTCCACGTGTTCTCCAAGCTGCTGCTGCCCCGACGCGAGTTGGGCGCTCCCGCCCCCGAAACCGAAGGTCTGGCGGAGGAAGTACCGCGAGCGGTAGGAGGTCGGTCGTACAACTCCGACCTTCTGGAGTTCGAAGTTCTCCGTCGCGCCCCCCAGCCCTTTCAGGTTCGAGAGCGTCGTCTCTGCGATCGCCTCAGGGACGATGTAGAGCTCCGTCCCCGGCCGAAGACGAAGCCCGAAGAAGAGGCTCAGCGTTGAGGTGAAGCTTGTCTCGGCGTTCGGCTTGAGCGAGGAATTGCTTCCATTCAAGTCCGTGTAGGCGACATGAAACGGAGGTTTATAGAAGCCGATCGTCGTAAACTGTCCATAAAGATTCCACGTCTCGTCACTCTCGTCGTGCTTACCAATTCGGGAGAGCGCTCCGGGAACACCAAACCCTTTATCGTCCGATTTGGCGGACTGAGGGGTTTCTGAAGGTGGGGGAGCATCGGTGGGCTGAGTGTTTTGTGAGGTGGCGGGACCATTAGTGGGAGTAGCCTGGGCAGTGTCGAACATTTCAAGAGCGTCATTACAGATCGCAGAACCGTTGGCCGGCTCGGCGGGAAAGGACACCTCGGGCTCGGCGCCGATGGCGAACCCGAACGGCGTGACGTAGTTCAGGACTGCGGCGAGCCCGTCGACCTCGCTGCCGGAGCCAGCGAACCCGTGGTACGGACTGAAGAAATAAGTCGCAATTCGCGTCCCCTTTTGGGTATCTCGTACTTCCGGGCACGTTAATGGGTCCTGAGCGGACGCAGCCCTCGTCAACAGTGCTGTCAAGAAAGCTCTGTATAAACACCGATTTATCCGCAGCATACTAGTGTCCTGAGTTAGAAATTCGTTGACAAAGTCTTTCTACCTTGCCCAAGATGAGGTCCGCAGGTGCCGTCCACACGAAAGGCTTGGGTTTTTGATTGCGCTTGTCCAGGTATGCCAGCATGGCTTTCTCCAGTTGGGCGACTGCGGTGTGACTTCCCCGGCGTACGCAACGCTCTGTCACTTCCGCGAATAGGCGTTCCACGAGGTTGAGCCAGCTTCCGCTAGTTGGTGTGAAGTGCACGTGGTAGCGGGGGTGCCGCGCCAACCACCCTCGCACCTTATTCACCTTGTGGGTGCCGTAGTTGTCCATTACCAGATGGACGTCGATCCCGCGGGGCAGATTCGCATCGACATCGTTCAGAAATCGCAGGAATTCCTGATGGCGATGTCGGCGATAGCAGTTGCTGATCGTCACCCCGCTAGCCACGTCCATGGCGGCAAACAATGATGTGACTCCGTGCCGTTCG
>Ga0335074_10006602_pt1 | contig 16097 bp, 16 predicted proteins | sample Lox_Sample_23_FD_206715 | JGI IMG/M metagenome (GOLD analysis project Ga0335074, IMG submission 206715) | Soil microbial communities from Loxahatchee National Wildlife Refuge, Florida, United States - Lox_Sample_2.3 | ecosystem: Environmental > Terrestrial > Soil > Wetlands | place: USA... | reverse complement strand
TTACGTTCATCTCACCCAGGCCGAGGCATACGATTTGATGCGCAAGATGCTCTCAGGCGAGATGGGCACTGAGGGCATTGCCGACGTACTTAGTTTTTTGCGCCGCAAGGGCGAGACAGTCGCCGAGTTGGTCGGATTCGCGAGCGCCATTCGCGACATGGCTCAACCGGTCGAGCTGGATCAATCGCAGGAGCCGGTACTCGATACCTGCGGAACCGGCGGGGACTGCGTCAATTCGTTCAATATTTCCACCGCGACTGCATTTGTGGCCGCCGGGACGGGGCTACGAGTCGCTAAGCACGGCAACCGGCGAATATCGAGCGAGTGCGGAAGCGCGGATGTTTTGGAGGCGCTGGGGATTCCGGTGAGCCTGACAGCACAACAAGTGGACGATTGCATTCGCGAAATTGGGATTGGATTTTTGTACGCTCCGCTACTTCATCCCGCGGTGAAGTATGCGCAAGAGGCGCGGCTGCAATTGAAAGGACGAACCGTATTCAACTTGCTCGGACCGCTGACGAATCCCGTTCGCGCGCGAGTGCAGCTCATCGGAGCGTTTTCAGTGCGGGCGGCAGAGATGTTGGCGCAGGCCGCGGCGCGTCTGGGGATCGAGCGCGCGTTTGTGGTGCACGGTTCCGACGGGCTGGACGAAATTACTACCACCGGCCCCACAACCGTGTTTCAGGTGGAAGAAGGACGGGTGCAGAAAGGCCGCTGGCTGCCCTCCGACTTCGGCATTCCGCAAGCATCGATCGAGGAGTTGAAAGGCGGCGATTCGGGGACGAATGCAGCGATCGTGCGCGAGTTGCTCGAGGGGAAACCGGGCGCGCCGCGCGACATCGTGGTTGCGAACGCGGCGGCGGCTCTGCTGGTTGCACAGCGCGCACCGGATTTGCGGGGCGCTGTCGCGCTGGCAACGGAATCAATCGATAGCGGCGCGGCGCGGAATAAACTGCAGCAGATTGTAGAGTTCACGGGCTCGTTACAGTTTTTGGATCGCGCACAACGGCACGAACCGCCTGTGCGCTCAACATGAATTGGATCGCGCACAACGGCACGAACCGCCTGTGCGCTCAACATGAAGTCATTTGAAATTCAGGAATTCGGAATAGACAAGCTGGCGCTGGTGGAGCGAGATCGGCCACGTCCGGGAGCGGGGGAAGTGCTCGTCCGGATGACAGCGGCATCGCTGAATTATCGGGACTACATGGTTGCTAAAGGCTTGTACAATCCGCGGTTGAAGCGGCCGATGGTGCCGCTGTCCGATGGGGCTGGGATTGTTGAGGAGATCGGCCCGGGTGTAACGCGGTTCAAAAAGGGCGATGGCGTGACGGCGTGCTTCATGCAGAAGTGGATTGAAGGACGGCTGACGCGCGAGAAAGGCGCGTCCGCTTTGGGCGGCGCAATTGATGGCGTGCTGCGAGAATACGCAGTGTTCCATGAAGAAGGACTGGTTTCCATTCCGGCATCGCTATCCGATGAACAGGCCGCCGCGCTACCATGCGCTGCTGTGACGGCTTGGCACGCTCTGTTCGAGCACACACCCATGGCACCCGGCGCCACGGTTCTGGTTCAGGGCACGGGTGGGGTTTCGGTGTTCGCGCTGCAGCTTGCACACGCGGCCGGGTTGCGAACCATCGTCACGTCAAGCAGCGACCAGAAGCTGGAACGGGCGCGGCAGATGGGCGCGAGCGAGACGGTCAACTACAAGAAGACACCAAACTGGGACGAAGAGGCGCGCAAGTTGACGGGCGGACGCGGTGTCGATCATGTGATTGAAGTGGGAGGCAGCGACACCATGCCGCGGTCGCTGAGGGCGGTTCGTCCGGAAGGCGCCATCAGCGTAATCGGAGTTTTGAGCGGCGCAGAGCCGAACGTGAGCCCGCGAGACATTCTGATGAATGCCGTGCGGGTGCAGGGGATTTACGTAGGTTCGCGTGCGATGTTCGAGCGCATGAACCGCGCGATCGAATTGCATTCCATCCAGCCGGTTATTGATCGCGTGTTTCCTTGGACAGAATATCCGGATGCGCTGCGCTACATGGAGAGCCAGCGGCACTTCGGAAAAATTGTCCTTAAATTTTGAGCGGGGCGTATCGAACGCGCACAACGGGCACCAGACGCCCTGTGCGCTACTCGAAGGGCGCGTCATCGTCGCCGGTATCTGCTGCCAGGTTTTCGAATTTCGTGTAGCGGTTCAGGAAGGCGAGCTTTACGCGGCCGGTCGGGCCGTTGCGCTGTTTGGCGAGGATCAGCTCGGCAAGACCCTTCAAGCTTTCCTTGTCCGGCCGGTAAACCTCTTCGCGGAAGATGAATGCGACCAGATCCGCATCCTGCTCGATGCTGCCCGACTCGCGCAGATCGCTCAGCATGGGACGATGATCGCCGGTTCGGGTCTCCGGCGCGCGGCTGAGCTGGGAGAGAACCAGGAACGGCACGCGTAGCTCCTTCGACATCAGTTTGAGGCCGCGTGAGAGCGAGCTGATTTCTTGCACGCGATTTTCGAAGCGCCCGCGCCCTTGCATGAGCTGCAGATAGTCGATGACCACCAGGCCCAGGTCTTGCTCGGCCTGGAGCCTGCGCAGCTTCGAATGGATGTCCATGAGGTTGATGCCCGCCGAGTCGTCGATGAAAAGCGGCGATTCGACGAGCCGATACATCGCTTCCTGCAACGCATGCCGCTCATCGGCATTCAGGTAGCCGGCGCGAAAGCGCTGCTGATCGACGCGCGCCGCGGCGCAGACCAAACGAGTCAGCAGCGATTCTTTTGACATTTCGAGCGAGAACACGGCGACAGCCTTGGAGCTTTTCTGGTTGGTGGCCACATGCTGCGCGATGTTGAGAGCCAGGGCGGTCTTCCCCATGGCCGGCCTGGCGGCCAGGATAAACAGTTCGCCTTCACGCAGGCCGCCCGTCATTTCGTCCAGCTTGAGGAAACCGGTGCTGATGCCCTTGATGCGCTTGCTGGTATCGAGGAAGGCGTTGATGCCGCCGTCGTACTCAGTAATGATTTGCGCCGGATTCGCGAGCGCGTTCTTGGATTGAACGTCGCCCAACTTCATGAAGGCGTCTTCGACCGCACCGAGTATCTGTTTGGGATCCTCCTCGCAGCCATAGCAGCGATTGATGGTATCCTGCGAGACCGCGATGATACGGCGCAGGAGCGCCTTTTCCTTGACGATGCCTACGTAGCTATCGAGATTGTGAAGCTGAGGCAGTCCGTCATCGAGTGAAACGAGATAGCTGAGGCCATCCACGGACTGCAATTGGCCCTGCTTCATCAGCTCATTGGCGAGCGTGACGCGGTCGATTTTTTCGCCGCGCTCGTGCAGGTCACTCATGCGCAGGAAAATGCGCTTGTGTTTTTCCAGGTTGAAATCTTCGGCCAACAACGTGCCCGCCACCTGAAGGTACGCGGTATCGCTGCTCATGATGGCGCCGAGTACGAAGCGCTCGGCGTCGAGATTATCGGGGAGGGGATGATCGAGACTGAGATCGCGAACGGCCATACGAGGGACTCGATTACATTAAGCGGTAACGGTCATGAGCGCCAAGGCGAAAACCGCAAAAAAGCAGAGGAAGCTTTTGGTTGAGAAGAATCGCGCACATGCGCAATTTTGCAGAAGTTTTTCCACAGCTTCGTCATAACCATTTTCGCCTAAAAATGTTTGTTTGAAAAGGCCGGACGGCCTCGTGCGGTTGCTATACTTCGGTCAGATATTCGCCGGGCCCGCCTCAGCGGCGGGCCTTTTTATTACTTAGGCTCCATGGACGAGATTCTCGATTTCGACAAGCAAGGCGGGCTGATCACGGCGGTGGTTCAGGATGCGAAGACGCATCGCGTGCTGATGGTGGGCTACATGAACCGCGAGGCGTTCGAGCGAACGATTGAGACGGGGCATGTCACCTTTTTCAGCCGGTCGCGGCACAAGCTGTGGACGAAGGGCGAGAGCTCCGGGCACTATTTGAACCTCAAATCGATGGCGACCGATTGCGATGGCGACGCGCTGCTGGTGGAGGCGGAGCCGATCGGTCCCGGCGTGTGCCATAACGGGTTTTATAGCTGCTTTTATCGGACGCTTGAAGGCGGCAGTTGGGTTGAGCGCGATGAACGCGCCTATGATCCGGGCGCGATCTACGGAGCGAAAGCGTGAAGCTGAAGCTCGGCATTCCGAAGGGAAGCCTGGAGAATGCCACGATCGATCTTTTTCGCCGCGCAGGGTTCAATATTACGACCAGCACGCGCAGTTATTTTCCGGCGATTGACGATTCAGAGATTGAGTGCATGTTGATTCGCGCGCAGGAGATGGCGCGCTACGTAGAAGACGGCGTTCTGGACGCAGGGTTGACGGGCCGCGATTGGGTGGAAGAGAACGAGGCGCAGGTGGAGACGGTGGCCGATCTGGTGTACGCGAAGCAAAGCTTCGGAAAAGTGCGCTGGGTGCTGGCGGCGCCGGAAAGCTCGCCTTATCAGCGCGTCGAAGATTTGCAAGGCAAGATCATAGCGACGGAATTGGTTTGTACGACGAAGCGTTATTTAGCGAGCCGCGGCGTTCATGCGAAGGTGGAGTTCAGTTGGGGCGCAACGGAGGTAAAGCCGCCGGAGTTGGCGGATGCAATTGTCGAGGTGACCGAGACGGGATCGTCGCTGAGAGCGAACAAGCTGCGGATACTCGAGACGGTGCTGGAATCGAACACGCAGTTGATCGCAAACCGGGAGGCATGGAGCAGCGAATGGAAACGCCGTAAGCTGGAGGACATCAAGATGCTGCTCGAAGGCGCGATGAATGCGCTGGGCAGAGTGGGATTGATGCTGAACGTGCGTAGGGAGGATCTTTCGGCGATTCTTAAGGCGCTTCCGGCGCTGAAGAATCCGACGGTTTCGCAGTTGAGCGACGATGCCTGGGTTGCGGTGAACACGATTCTGGACGAAACGACGGTGCGCAACATCATTCCTAGATTGAAGGAAGCCGGGGCGCAGGGAATTGTCGAATATCCGTTGAACAAGATCGTCATGTAACGATGATCAAGATCCTCAGTTTCAGCGAAGCAAGCCAACGTGCGGCGTCGCGCGGGCGTAACGCCTGCAAGTATGACGACGCGGTGAGGCCGATCATCGAAGCGGTCCGGCAGGAGGGCGACACAGCGCTGGTTCGCTATGCGCGCGAGTTGGATGGGCTCGGCGGATCGCCGTTGCGCGTAAGGGGTGATGATCTGGAGGCGGCAGCGAAAGGGTTGTGCGCGGAGGTGCGCGCCGCAGCCGAAACTGCCATTCGAAACATCCGGCAGTTCGCCGAGGCGCAGTTGCCGCGCGAACGTTTTGAAGAGTTTTCGCCGGGGCGTAAGCTGGGCTGGATCGTGCGGCCGCTCGATGCCGTAGGGTGTTACGTTCCATCCGGCCGCTACCCGCTGCCGTCAACGCTGCTGATGACGGCGGTGCTCGCGCAAGCGGCTGGGGTGCCGCGTATTTGCGTAACTTCGCCCCATCCATCGCGAGAGATTCTGGCCTGCGCACACATGCTCGGCATACGAGAGGTGTATCGGGTGGGCGGGGCGCAAGCGATCGCGGCGATGGCCTTCGGTACCGAGAGCGTGGCTCGCGTGGATCGCGTTGTCGGGCCGGGAAATGAATATGTGGCCGCGGCTAAGAGGTTGTTGGCAGGCGAGGTGGGGATTGATTTCGTCGCGGGGCCGACGGAGATTTTGATCCTCGCAACGGAAGGGGATCCGAAGATTGTGGCGGCGGATATGCTGGCGCAGGCCGAGCACGATACGACGGCGAGCGCGATGCTGGTCACGACTTCGCGGCCATTCGCCATTGCGGTGCAAGCGGAGATCGAGGATCAGTTAGCAACTCTGCCAACAGCGCAGGTTGCTCGCAAGGCGATTGAAAGCGGCAGCTTCATAGCGCTTGGCGACGATGCGGAAGCGGCCATCGCGCTCGCGAATGAGATCGCGCCGGAGCACCTGAGCCTGCACGACGCGGCGCTGCTTCCTAAAATAAGAAATGCAGGCACTGTGTTCCTGGGCCCGAATTCGCCGGAATCGGCCGGGGATTATGCGGCGGGACCGAGCCACGTCTTGCCGACGGGCGGCGTTGCGCGAGTGCGCGGCGGACTATCGGCCGCAGATTTTGTGAAAGTGATCGCGATTCAGCAACTCACGCCGTCCGCATTGCAAGAACTTGCGCCGGTGATTACTACGCTGGCGCGAGCAGAAGGTCTGGAGGCGCACGCACGCGCCGTGGAGGTTCGTTCTGTCGACTAAGTCAGTTATCGAAGTGAAACCGGAAGAAGCGCAGCAGACGCTCACGCCTCGGCAAGCGGTGTTGAATATGGCGCCGTATCATCCGCCGACGGCCGGGCGGCGTAACAAGCTGCGCCTGGATTTCAACGAAAACACCGTGGGCGCACCGCCGCACGTGATCGATTTCATTAAGCGCTATTTGACGGCGGCGGATTTGAGTATCTACCCCGAATACGATCATGCGTTGGAAGATTTGTCGCGCCATTTCTCAGTTGGCGAAGACGAATTGACGATGGCGAACGGCACGGACGAGGCGGTTCAACTGCTGATCAATACTTACATCGATGACGGAGACGAAGTGCTGCTGTTGCGGCCCTCGTATGCGATGTACCGGTTTTATGCGCAGTTGGCAGGTGCGAGCATCGAGGAGATCGATTACCGCGCCGGGTCGCTCGCGTTTCCACTGGAAGAGCTGGTGGAGCGGATCACGCCGGCTACGCGCGCGCTGCTGATCAGCAATCCGAACAATCCGACGGGTACCGGCACGGATGTGAGCGCGATCGAACGAATTCTCGCGCAGGCGCCGAACGCGGCGGTGTTCATCGATGAAGCGTATTACGAGTTCAGCGGAGTGACGGTGCTGCCGCTGATTCCGGATTATGCGAATCTGTTCGTTAGCCGCACGTTTTCGAAAACTTATGGCATGGCGGCAATGCGCTGCGGGTGCCTGTTTTCGCAGGCGGCGAACATGGCGTATTTGCGCAAAGCGCAATCGCCTTATAGCGTGAACTCGCTGGCTGCCATGGCGGCGCGCATAGCTGTTCAGGATCAGCAGTTCGTCGAAGAGTACGTGTTGGAAGTGCTGGCCGGGCGCGAGCTGCTGTATGTCGGGCTGGAACGATTGAAGATTCCGTATATCGAGAGCCAGGCGAATTTCGTTTTATTTCAGGCCGGCGATCGAGCCAGCGAAATTCGTGACGAGCTGCGAAGCCGCGGCGTGCTGGTGCGGGATCGAAGCTATGAGCTTCCGGGCTGCGTGAGGGTGACGGTGGGAACGCGCGACCAGGTGCAGCGGTTTTTAGATGAATTGGAGCAAATTTGGTAAGGGAACCACCTGGTGTCCTCGTCTTCGATATGGATGGTGTGCTGGTAGAAGTCATGGACTCTTACCGGGAGGCGATTCGCGAGACGGTGCGGCACTTCACGGGCGAGCTGGTGACGCACGACGAAATTCAGGACTTCAAGAATGCCGGCGGATGGAACAACGACTGGCTGCTTTCGCAGCGTATGATTCGGGACCGCGGCAAGAGCGTGGAGTACGCGGATGTGGTGGAGTATTTCAACCAGGTGTTCCTCGGCGAACATGGCGACGGGTTAATCCGCTTTGAGAGGTGGATGCCGCGAGATGGGCTGCTGGAACGGCTGGGCGAACGAGCGACGCTTGCTATCTTTACGGGGCGCGCGAAGTACGAGGCGGACGTGACGCTCGGGCGGTATGCGAAACACATCCGGTTTCACCCGCTGATTACGGATGAATGCGTGGCGAACCCGAAGCCCGCGCCGGATGGATTGCGGCTCATTCAGCAAGAGCACGCTGAACAGACGATTTGGTACTTGGGTGACACGGTGGACGACGCACGGAGCGCGCGGGATGCAGGAGTTCCGTTCATTGGAGTGTCGAGCCGGCAGAATCCGCGGCATGACGAAATTACGCGCATTCTTAGGGATTGCGGCGCGTTTGCGGTGATCGCGGACGTGAACGAATTGGAAGCGCTGGTCCAGGTAACAGCCGACCTCCCTGTCGCCGGCCGCGCATGAGAGAAGCACGCATCGAGCGCAGTACGAAAGAGACTCGGATCACTGGGGCGCTGTGCATTGAGGGTACGGGAACGTATCAGGTAGCGACCGGGATTCGATTTCTGGATCACATGCTGGAACTGTTCGCGAAACATGGCGCGTTCGATCTAGAGCTCAAAGCGGAAGGCGACCTAGACGTGGACCAGCACCACACGGTGGAAGACACGGGCATCGTGCTGGGCGATTTATTTGCGAAGGCGCTGGGTGACAGGCGAGGCATCAATCGCGCGGGTTATTTCGTGCAGCCGATGGACGAATCGCTGGCGGTGGTTGCGGTGGATTTAGGCGGGCGGCCGACGCTGGTGTACGACCAGCAGGTGAACGTGGTGCATGTGGGAGATTTGCAGACTGAGCTTCTAGAGGATTTCTTCCTGGGATTTGCGAACCATGCGGGCGCGAATCTGCACGCGAAGGTTGTCTACGGGCGATCGAATCACCACAAGATTGAGGCAATTTTCAAATGTTTCGCCCGCGCTATGCGCTACGCGTGCTCGAGCGATGAGCGATTAAAGGATCAGTTGCCGTCGACCAAAGGTTTGCTGTGAGGAGCCGGTTGGTATGACGACGATTGTGGATTACGGCGCGGGCAATCTTCGATCGGTACAGAACACGCTGGATCATCTGGGCGCGACATACACGGTGACGAACAAGCCGGCGGATGTGGCGCAGGCGGAGAAGATCATTTTGCCGGGCGTAGGCCATTTCGGGCAGATGATGCACGCGATCGACAAGCTTGAGCTGCGCGAGCCGCTCACGGCGCGGATTCAGGAAGGTGTGCCGTTTCTCGGTATTTGCATCGGCCTGCAGTGCCTGTTTGAGGCGAGCGAGGAATCGCCGGAGAGCAAGGGGCTGGGCGTATTTGCCGGTTCCGTGCGGCGGTTTGTGGGCGACGCGCGCATTCCGCACATGGGGTGGAACTCGCTCGAAACAGTTCGGCCCTCGCGGCTGCTGAGAAATTTGCCGGCTGGAACGTTCACGTACTTCGCGCATAGCTATTACGCTCCGCTGATTGACGCCACAGCCGCGGCGTGTACATACATGCACCCGTACACGGCGATTCTGGAACGGGACAACTTGTATGCGGTCCAGTTCCATCCGGAAAAATCGGGGCCCGCGGGGCTGCGGGTGGTGCAGAACTTTCTAGAGCTCTGATGTTGGCAAAGCGCATCATCCCTTGTCTGGATGTGACGGACGGCCGCGTGGTGAAGGGCGTCAACTTCATCGGGCTACGCGATGCGGGAGATCCGGTCGAGCTTGCGGAACGGTACAACATGCAAGGCGCGGACGAACTGGTGTTTCTGGATATTACCGCTTCGAGCGACGCACGCGAGATCATGGCCGATCTGGTCGCGCGCACGGCGCGGCAGGTTTTCATCCCGCTTACGGTAGGCGGCGGCATTCGCACCGTGAGCGACGCGCGCAAAATTATCCTGGCGGGCGCGGACAAGGTGAGCATCAACACAGCGGCAGTGCATCGCCCCGAGCTGATTCGCGAACTCAGCCAGGAATTCGGCGCGCAGGCCGTGGTGCTGGCGATCGACGCCAGGCGCGCGGGTCTAGACCAAAGCTATGGTGCGCGCTGGAACGTCTACACGAAAGGTGGCCGTTACGATGAAGGAATCGACGCGGTGGAATGGGCAGCACGGGGTGAATCGTTGGGCGCAGGTGAAATTCTGCTGACTTCGATGGATACCGACGGCGTTCAGACCGGCTTCGATTGCGCATTGACGCGAGCGGTGGTGAGCGCGACTTCAATACCGGTCATCGCTTCGGGCGGAGCCGGCAAGCCGGAAGATTTTGTAGCAGTGCTGACTCACGGGCACGCCGATGCAGCGTTGGCGGCTTCCGTGTTTCACTACGGCAAATATACGGTGATGGACCTGAAGAAGGCGTTGGAACGAGCGCATGTTCCAGTCAGGCCGGCCGCATGATTATTCCGTGTATCGATTTGATGGACGGCAAAGTCGTCCAATTGAAACAAGGCCGGGAAAAGGTGCTGGAAGGGAAGTCTCCGGATGAGATGCTCGCGCTGTTTGAAGGCTTCCCACAGATTCAGGTAATCGATCTGGACGCCGCGATGGGCCGCGGCACGAACGGCCGGATGGTGGAATGGCTGGCTCGGCGTGCAAGTGTGCGCGCGGGTGGCGGGGTGCGTACGGTGGAACGCGCGCAGGAATTGGTGCGGGAAGGCGTATTTCGGGTGATAGTTGGGACGGCCGCGTTTTCCGAAGATGGGCCGAACGTTCCGTTCCTGACGGCGTTACGCGAGGCGATTGGTGCGAGGAATGTGACTATTGCGCTGGACAGTAAGGATGGCCGCATTGTGGTCGAAGGCTGGCGCGAATCGACGAATTGGACGGCTTTGGATGTTATCGGAGAACTTGAGCCGTATTGCTCGGGCTTTCTATGCACATATGTAGATAAAGAGGGCATGATGCAGGGGACGGATTTGCGCTGGTTCGAGAATCTGCGGCTTGCCACTAAACGAGAGTTAATCGCGGCTGGGGGAATTACTACTCTGGATGATGCGAAGATACTAACCGGGCTGGATATTCACTGCGCGATCGGTATGTCAATTTACACGGGGAAGCTTTCGCTGGACGATTTAAGGGCGCTGAACCAGGTTGGCGAACCAAGTAGGCGAACCAGGTAAGCGCCTGATCGCATCCAACTAACATATGCGGATGCAAGGAGAGCAACGAAGATGAGATTAACGCCGTGGTTGAGCTTGTGCGGCGCCGCCTTAGTGGTTTATGCAGCGGGACCGAAATTCGACACTTCGGATGCAAAGAACGTCATTACCGGTACGGCAGCGTTCGACACATTCGAAACCGAGAAGCCCGGCACGTTTCGCAAGATCACGGTGGCGGATCTTCCGCGACCGTATGCAACCAAGGGCGTGGGGAATCCGCCTACAATCGTGCCGAGGCCGGCGAACGCATGGCCGCAAGCGCCCGCGGGTTTCAAGGTTCAGCTCTATGCGGAGAAGCTGGTGGAGCCTCGCGAAATCAGGACGGCACCGAATGGAGATCTGTTCGTTGCCGAGAGCCACGGAGATAAGATCGACGTGTTCCGCGGAATTACCGCCGATGGCAAAGCGGAGCAAACGTCCACGTTTGCGACAGGCCTCAATAATCCGTTCGGCATTGCTTTTTATCCGCTGGGCGACAATCCGCAATGGGTTTACATCGGCAACACCAATTCGGTGGTGCGCTTCCCGTACAAGAATGGCGATCTGAAAGCCAGCGGAGCGGCTGAAACGATCATCCCGGAGCTTCCATCGGGCGGCGGCCACGTGACCCGTGACCTGGCATTTTCTCCGGATGGGCGCAAGCTTTTCGTTTCGGTGGGCTCAGCATCAAATGTCGATGATCCTGACACTCATCCGGCGGAACATCATCGCGCAGACATTTTGGAATTCACGCCCGAGGGCAAGTTCATAGAGGTGTATGCGTGGGGCATCCGCAACCCTGTGGGTATCGCGGTCAATCCCGCCACTGGCCAGCTCTGGTGCTCTGTGAACGAGCGCGATATGCTCGGCGACAATCTCGTACCCGACTACATTACATCTGTTAAAGAAGGCGGCTTCTACGGCTGGCCGTGGTACTACATGGGCGATCACCAAGACCCGCGACTCGCCGGAAAGCATCCCGAGTTGAAGAACAAAGTCACGGTACCCGATGTGCTTTTGCAGCCGCACAACGCATCGCTCGAGATGACCTTTTATGAAGGCAACCAGTTTCCCAGCCAATACAAGGGCGATATCTTTGCAGCCGAGCACGGCTCATGGAATAAGTCGGTTCGGGCCGGCTATGAGGTGATTCGCGTTCCATTGGAGAATGGGAAGGCGACGGGTGTTTACGAAGATTTCCTGACGGGATTTGTGGTTTCGAACGACGCGGTGTGGGGACGGCCAGTGGGCGTTGCGACCGCGAAAGATGGATCGCTCATGGTGACCGACGACGGATCGAAGTCGATTTGGCGCGTCAGCTATGCCAAAAAGTAAGATTCGCGCGACCATAGAGGTGTGAAGCGCGTATTGTGGATTGCATCGCTCGTTTCGGCGCTTGGATTCTTGTATGCGGAATCCCCCGCGCCTGGCGCGACGCCGGACGTTCCGCCGTCAGATTTCAATAATCCGCGGCAGATTGTGACGTTTCCTGTCGATGGCCGCATGCGATCCATTCGAGTCGCGACCTGGAACATCGACCGCGGTACCGAGCTAAACACCATCGCATCGGAGCTTGCACAAAATTTCGCAGATCTGCTTCTGCTGCAAGAGGTGGATTGGAACGCCGTTCGATCGGGCCGTTTGGACATCGCGAAGGCGTTAGCCGAACGGCTGCATCTGAATCTTTCTTACGCAATCGAATTCGAAGAGCTGAGCCAGGAACGCGGCGGGAAAGCGTTTATCGGGCAGGCTACGCTGACCCGTCTGCCAATTATGACGTCGCGAGTGCTGCGGTTTCGAATGCAATCGGGATTTTGGAAACCGCACGACTGGATTCCTTCTTCGATTCCGTTGTTGCAGCGGCGCCGGGGCAGCCGCATTGCGCTGGTAACGGAGCTGGAATTCGCGGGGCGGCCGCTGGTGGTTTATAACGCGCACCTGGAAAGCCGCAGCATGGGACGGATTCAATCCGAGCAGCTCGATGAAATGCTGGCGGATCTAAAGCGCTATCCGCCTGACACGCCAGTCCTCATCGGCGGCGACTTGAACACTAAATATTTTCCTTCAACCTTTCTCCACAAACTGGAGCGAGCGGGTTTTCACAGTGCTACGGGGAGCCGGATTGAGCGCACTCACGCGATCGCGATGACGCTCGATTGGATTTTTGCGCGCGGAGTGAAGATTGAAGAGGGCACGGTGCGGCGGGATTTGAAAGGATCGGATCATTATCCGTTGTATGCGGAATTGAAGGCCGACCGGTAAGCGCGTGGCTCTGTTATTGACCGCGCCGGAGGCCGCCGCCTGGGAAAACATTGGCTTGTACCTGGCTGTCCTTTACAGCCCAGACGCCATTCACCATGACGTCGGGGATGCCTTCGGAATATTGAGCAGGATTCTCGAAGGTCGCGCGATCGGTTACGCGCTGCGGATCGAAGATAACGATGTCGGCATCGGCTCCGATCTGCAGGCGGCCCTTGGTCGAAAGATTCAAGCACTGAGCGGGTAGGAAGCTCATCTTGCGGAGCGCGTCCATGAGCGAGAGCACGTGCTCCTCGCGAACATACTTGCCGAGCACGCGCGCGTAGGTGCCGGCGGCTCGGGGGTGGCCTTTGCCGTGGTCTAGGATTCCGTCGCTCGCGACAATCACGTCGGGGTCGGCCATGGCAATGCGGACCATTTCTTCGGGGATGCTGTGAATGGCAACCATGCCGCCCTGTTTGCGATAACGTGCGAAGGATTCGGCGGTGAGGCGCTCGCCGGTTGCAGCCCATTGCAGGTCTTTGTAATCGATGCCGCCGTTGCGCGCCTGCCAGCCCTCGGAAAAAATGGCCGAGCCGATGTCGGTCATGCCGGCGGTGTAGGGATAGGCTTCGGTGGTGAAGTCGAGATTGTGGCGAGCGGCGCTGTGGATCATGTCGAGCGCGGCCGGTGTTTGGCGCAACTCCGTGCTGGTGATGTGCACGACGTGGAGGGATGCGCCGGTGGCGGCAGCGTCCGCCATCACTTCCTGCAGCGCATCGATGCCTCCGGGCTCGACGGGGCCCGAGCTGCGGAGATGCACGTAGACGGTCGTCTTGCGTTCGGCAGCGAGTTGGAAAACGCGGAAAATTTCTTCGCGAGTGGCGGCGGGCACGTAAGCGATACCCATGCCGACGCCGAGCGCGCCTTCATCTAGACCTTGGCGCAGCAGAGACAGGATGGCTGCGAGCTGATCCGGGGTGGCGGGCGTGTTTACGGCCTTGTCGCGCGGGAGAAAGGTTCCGCTATCATGCATGACCGCCATGCGCGCGGGGATGTGCCCGGCGCTCGCGCCGAAGTTGATCAGCGATTTACCTTCGCGCGCGCGGTACCAGGGGTCTACGGGCGAAACGCCGACTTCCATCTCGAGCGCGGTTGTCACGCCGTCGCGCGCCTTGAAGGCGTAGTTCTCGGGGGTTTGGCCGTGCTGATGCAGATCGATAAAGCCAGCCGTGACGACGAGCCCGTGGGCATCGATGACGCTGCGGCCCTCGAGCGGCGTTTCCGAGATAGCCGCGATCTTCCCGTTTCGAATGCCGACATCGCGTATGGCATCGAGTCTGGTTTCAGGATCGACAACGCGGCCGTGTGAGATGACGGTGTCGTATTGCTGGGCGGCTGCAACTACGGATAGCGCGAAGAGCATGGGGAGTAGGCGGGGCACGCGTTGATTATAGTGACATCACACCTCTTCTCGGTTGGCCAACTAAATTGATTTGACATGTGGCAGGGTTTTGATTAAAATTCTGCTGCGGAGGTAAGCCATGCTGGCCAAAAATAGAATTCCCGCGCAGTTTGCCGCTTGGATAAAGCAGAAAAGGATAGTGATCGCTACGGTCTGGTATATCGCGACCATACTACTGCTTGCGATTGTGGGAAAAACCCTCTATAAGGTCCGAACCGTCAAGGCCGGGACATGCTGTATGTCACAGATAAATTGCGGCGGTGCCGGATCCTGTCAATACGCGTACCACTGCACCAATTTCCCGATCAATCCCAGCACGCCTTACATGTGCTGTTGAATTCACCGGGCACTCACCCAGTATGTCCGTCCAAGAGTCAAAGGTATCGTGGCTCCCGCGGCTGTTCGTCATTTCTAACGTTCTGTTGGCCCTCTCCTTGGGGGCAAACCTTCTCCTTCTATCGAACCTGAACCGCGATGATGACCTGATCGGAAGAATCAAAGCCGAAGCGAGATTACGCCCCGGAGACAAAGCTCCGGATTTCCACGTACGATTGTTCGATAACACCGAGATGCAGCTCGGTCACCTCAGGCGTCCGGCACTTTTATATGTCTTTTCGCCGGCGTGCCATTTTTGTGCGCGCAATTTGCCGGCCATAAACGCGCTCTCCCAAAAACTGAAAAATCGAATTGACGTGGTCGGGCTGTCCCTCACGATGAGTGATTTAGTTCCTTATCTGCACGCCAATCAGCTTGCGTTTCCCGTGGTGCGCGATCCGGATCCGTCGATTGTAGCTGCCTACAGGCTGGGCGGCACTCCGGAAACTATCGCGATTTCGAAAACGGGTTACGTCGAAAATGTCTGGATAGGAAGCTACGAAGGAGAGGTTCGCGATGCGATCCAACGGGCGTATGGAGTCGACCTCCCTTCGTTGTAGCCCGTCCCGGCTTGGCTTTTTCCCCGCGCTGCTGGGTTGCCTGTTCCCCGCTTTTCTCTCTGCGGCCCCGGCTTCCCCCGCCAGCACCGCGGCTCCGCCCTTGTTATCGCACATTGAGGCGGAGAATGCGCTATCGCAAGCCCAAGCCCTTCCTCCCGTGTACGCCGCCGACCTCTTGTTAAGGATCGCCTCCGGAGTGCGTTTTCGGCTCCCGGCCGATCAGGCGCAGTTTGTCTCGAGCGCGCTCGATCTAGCGCCGGACGTTCCGTTTGAGACGAAATCGCGGGGCTTACTAGGCCTGGCCGAATCCGAAGCGGCCCTCGAAGTCATCGCCACCGTCTACGGCATCGATCGGCAATCGTTGACTTTGAGGGGTGTCTCAGCATACCTGTCGATGGGCGACGCTGCATCTGCCCGCCGAGTTTTTCAGCAGCTTCAGCTCAATCCCAAACCGGTCGCCTGCGGATCCGAAGTGGCACCCGATTTCGCGTTCTACTACAGAACCGCCGGCCAGCTCTTCGCCTCGGCCTTCACCCCGACCCCGCGAGCGAAAGGAGAAGATATCGATCTGCTTCGAAACATGGTTGCAGGCGTGGTCAGCGTCGGCCAGCTTCCGCCAGTGATTTCGTTGATAGCCGGCGCCAATCTGAAGCCGGCTTTTCTCGAAGAGCTCACCTCCATGCTC
>Ga0335074_10006601_pt1 | contig 16098 bp, 18 predicted proteins | sample Lox_Sample_23_FD_206715 | JGI IMG/M metagenome (GOLD analysis project Ga0335074, IMG submission 206715) | Soil microbial communities from Loxahatchee National Wildlife Refuge, Florida, United States - Lox_Sample_2.3 | ecosystem: Environmental > Terrestrial > Soil > Wetlands | place: USA... | reverse complement strand
TGCCAGCGGAGGCGTGGGCGGCGCACGTAGCCTGGCATGCCGCCTGGTACACGCTGTGGCGACGGCTGAACGAGGTGGAGATTCACCACGTCGATCTCGGCCTCGGCTACAGCCCCGCAGACTGGCCGGAGGCGTTCGCAACCTACAGCCTGGAGCAGTACGCCGGTCAGTTCGCTGATGCGCGTTCCCCCGCTGTGAAATTGCGCACCTCCGACGCCCCGGTGGTAGTGCGGATCGGGCCGCCCGCAGAGCAGCCGGCCGCGACGGTGACAGGCCCGGTTCGCGATCTGCTCGCCTGGCTCACAGGCCGCGGCCCGGGTAAAGGGCTGTCAGCGGAACCGGCCGGCCCGCTGCCGGCCCTGCCGTCGTTGTAGTTACGTGGGAAGCGAATAACCGAGGGAGAGCATGAGCTACACCGGGAACGTGGCCGTTGGCGGAGCCGCCGATACCAGGGAACTGCCTGGGCTGACAATCACTAAGGTGGCTGTCGGGCCGATGGATAACAACGCCTATCTCGTGCGCTGCACCCAGACCGGCGAGCTGGCGCTCATCGATGCGGCCAACGACGCCGCGACCCTGCTCGCGCTGATCGGGGACCGGCCGCTGGCCACGATCATCACGACGCACCAGCACTGGGATCATCACGCCGCGCTGCGCGAGGTCCAGCAAGCGACCGGGGCCGCCACGGTTGCCCATCCTGAGGACGCACCGGGCCTGCCGATCCCGGTCACCCGGCCGGTTCAGCACGGCGACACTATTGACGTCGGCAATGCCCGGCTGACGGTCATTCACCTGCGCGGGCACACGCCCGGCAGCATCGCGCTCTGCTACGACGGCAATGGCGAGCTCGCCGGCTCGCCGCACCTGTTCACTGGCGATTCCCTGTTCCCCGGCGGTCCAGGCAACACCGATCGCGACCCGGCGCGTTTCGGCAGCCTCATGACTGACCTGGAAGACCGCGTGTTCGCCACGCTGCCCGATGGCGCCTGGGTCTATCCGGGCCATGGCAAGGACACCACGGTCGGCACGGAGAGGCCGCACGTACCTGAATGGCGTGCCCGCGGCTGGTAGCCCGGAGAGCTGGCATGGACGACCTCCTGATACTAGGCCCCGATCGTGAGCCCAGTCCGTGGCCGCGGCGCCTGGCAGCAGTAGCCGTCCTGATTGTGCTGGCGCTCGTGGTCGTCACTCACCTGCCGCACAAGCCGGGGACGTCGTCGCGTCGCCCGGCGGCAACGGCGTCCGCGGGTCCGGTCCAGCTGGCCGGCCTGGGTTCGGGCGCTGCTGGCCTGCTAGATCAAGCCGACGGGATCGCCAGGCCGGCCGTCCCTGCAACGTCGCCGTCTCAGGCCGGCCGTCGCGTCGGCCCTCTGCCCAGGCCATGACACCAGTGCGCGACGTCGCGATTGTCGGGGCCGGCCTGCTCGGGCTGGCAGCCGGCCACGCTCTCGCGGCACGCGGCCGTGACGTCGTCATCCTGGAACAGGCGGACGTCGGTCATCCCGGCTCGGGCTCCAAGGGCAGCGCCAGGATCTTCCGGCTCGGCTATCCCGACCCCTTCTATGTCGCGGCTGCCCGGCAGGCCCGCGATCGATGGCATGAGCTCGAGGCCCGGTCCGGGAGCCGGATACTGCAGCCAGCGCCGCACCTGACGTTCGGGAATGGCCTGCGCGGCGTGCACGATGCAATGACCGCGGCGGGCGCACCCAGCCAGCTGCTTCAGAAGGCCGAGGTGGCAGAACGGTTCCCGGCGCTGAGGACCGACGGCCCGGCGTTGCTGGAACCGGATTCTGCCGTGATTGCCGCGGACGAGGCGCTCACGGTGCTCGCGGCAGGCGTGCCGGAGATCAGGCCTGGCGTCCGTGTCATCCGCCTGGGCGACGACGGCCGCGAGGTGACGCTGCACACCTCCGCGGGCGCCGTTGCTGCCAGGACGGCGGTCATCACTGCGGGACCGTGGTCGAGCGGCCTGCTCGCCAGCGTGAGCGTGGCGGTGCCGGGCAGGCCGACGCTCGAGCAGGTGGCGTACCTGCGTCCGTCCGGGCAGGACGACGGCCCTGTCTTCATCAGCCACGGCGAGCAGGCACCGTACGGCTTGCCGGTACCTGGATCGCGGCTTTACAAGATCGGGATCCACCAGAGCGGCACGGCCACCGATCCCGACGCCCAGAGCCAGGGAATGGACGAGCGGCTTGCGGCCCGGCTGGCTGAGGTCGCGCAGCGCCATCTACCCGGCTACCATCCCGAACCTGTCACCACCGAGCGCTGCATCTACGACAACACCCCGGACGAGGACTTCATCATCGACCGGATCGGCAATATCGTCGTCGGCTGCGGCACATCCGGACATGGCTTCAAGTTCGGCCCGCTGCTCGGCGAGTGGCTGGCCGACCTTGCCACCAGACCAGACAGCGTCCTCGCGGACGACGTCCCGAGGCGGCGATTCTCCGTCAGGCGATTCGGCCGGCTCGACTAAACCGGGCTGGGCGCCAGGAACTTGATCTCCAGGACAGCCGCGCCACCGGCGAGCCGCTTCTGGAGCAACTTGGGGCGGTATCTGGCCGGCTCGCTCGTCAGCAGCTTCTCCATCCCGCGAAGGTTGCTGGCATCGCTACGACCGCTTCCGTCGGGCGACAGGGCGACTTCGGCCATCCGGAACGGCACGGCGCGGCCCGCCTGCGGCCCGGCGTCGCCGAAGTGGACAAGGTAAACCGCATAGTGCGCGGCCAGCCGGCGCAGGTCAGTGATGAGCCGCGGATCGATGCGCCCGGAGCGGAGATCGGCCCTGATCGCACCGCGCGCGTGCACTTTCCTGTCCTGCAGCAGCGTCCTGCCAGCGTGCCGGCGGGCGGCCAGCGCTCTGCTCGCAACCCGGCTGTAGGCCTGCTGGCCGCCCGGCACGACCACCGCGACCTGCACAGCTTGTGCGCCGGCGCCAAACGAAGCGATAACGGCTGGCGCGACGGTACGCAGGCGCGCGCCGTACTGCGCACGGACGGCTGGCGTCGCGATGATGAGCGAACCGGGCCCCGGCAGGCGCACGCCCGGCTGAAGCACGACCTGCCCGCCCGTCGGATAGCCGGCCGCGAGGATCGCCGTGCACGTCGCTGGATCGCACCCGATCACCAGGCCATGGCCGACCTGGGCGGCGATCCACCGGGCGGCAGCGTCGCCGTTTGCCTGCGCCGCGGCAGCGGCTGCTGCCCTGGCCTGTGCCTGCGCGGATATCCGCTTCAGCCGGATGAGGTAGCTCTGCCTGTGATCGTTGTCGGCGTGCGCATGCACCGTCAGCGTCGTTGCCACCGCGGCACCGGCAACCATCACGACTGCTGCTAGCACCGTGACAGTGCGACCGCGGTGCCGTGTTCCAATCCGTTCCGTGTCGGGCAGGCGCAGCACCCGGCGGCGCAGCCACAGCCGCAGCGTCGTGCCGATGACGTTGATCCACGGCGGGTCCGGCAGCTCGCGCGATCCGGCCGCGGTGCCGCCAGCCCCGCCACCGGTCCGGTCCTCATTCTCCAGCCGGTATCCGGATGAGCGCGAGGTGTCATTGGACACTGCTTACCCCCAGGCCGCGAACTTATAAGGCCACACGGCCTATCCGGGATAGTTGAGCACATTCAGCGGGTCCTGATCATCGGTTGCAGACGATTGTTATTCAAGCTTGCCAAACCGGCCGGGACTGTCAGTAACGCGCCGGAGGTCGTTCCTGAAGGGGCGGATCGGCTATCTCCGGCATGCTGATGCGAAACGTCGTCCCTTGCTGCAGAGGAATTGCCTCGACGGTTCCGTCGTGGACGTCGGCGACCCTCCGCACGATCGCGAGGCCGAGGCCCGATCCCGGCAGCGCCCGTGCCTTTGCCGACCGGTAAAAGCGATCGAAGATATACGGCAGGTCGTCCGCGGGAATTCCCGGACCCTCGTCACTGACCTCAACACTTCCGCTGGCTGCCGAGATGCGGATGCGGCCGTCCGGCGGGCTCCATTTCAGCGCGTTATCGACCAGGTTGCCGATTGCTCGTTCGAGCGCGTCAGGGTCCCCGCGGGCCAGCGTCGGCTGGCAGTCGAGCTCGTATCGCAGCCCTGGCGCGCGAACGGCCGCCCTGGTGGCGACCCGTTCCGCAACGAGATCCAGCCGGACGTCTTCGACGTGGAACGCAGCCTGCCCGTCACGCGCCAGCTCGACTAGATCACTGATCAGCACGCGCAGCTCGCCTGCCTCGGCCAGCGCGCCTGCGATGAGCGCGGGCGCGGCGGGGTCGTCTGGCCGTTCGGCGAGCAATTCAAGTTTGGTTGTCAGGCTGGTGAGCGGGGTGCGCAGCTCGTGCGAGGCATCGGCGACCAGGCGGCGTTGCGCGCCCGCCGACTCGTCCAGCGCGGCCGTCATCGCCGCGAACGCCTGCCCGAGCCGGCTGATCTCGTCCCGGCCCGGCGTCTCGATAGCCGCGCTGAGGTCGCCGGTGGCCCTGATCCGCTCGACGGTTTCGGTCAGCTGGCCGACCGGGCGCAGTACCCGCCCCGCGGCCAGCCGCGCGACCACCGCCGCGCCAATCGTGCCGGCCGGCACGAGCGCGACAAGCAGCCAGCCGAGCGCCGTCTGGGTCGGTGCCGCATCCGACACCGGCATGGCCACGCGGACCAGCATTCCGGGATTGCCTGGGAACTGCGCAGTGTAGATGCGGTAATCAATGCCGCCGTACGCCTCGTCGTGGAAATACGGCCTGTCGCGCCCGTCAGCCACCTGGACGTCGTGATCGGTGATGCCGACAAACCCGTTCGTACGGCCGACCACGGCATCAGGCACTATCTGGAGCTGCATGTTGCCGAACGGGAGCAGTTGCCCGAGAGGGGTACGGGCTCGCTTGAGCTTCGTCGCTATCGCCGGCGCCTCGTTGGCCACCCGCACCAGGGACTCGTCGTCCTGTGCGCGCAGGTTCGCACCGACCGCCGGATAGACAACCGCCGCAACGAGCGCCAGCGCGCCACAGACGACCGCGCCGACGGCGATCGCTACCCTGGTTCGCAGGCTCACGTCTCTTCCCGCAGCACGTAGCCGATGCCGCGGACAGTCTGGATCAGCCGCGGCTCGCCCATCTTGCGTCGCAGATAGCCGATGTAGACCCACAGCCCATTCGATTCCGGGCCGAAGTCATACCCCCACACCGACTCGAATATCTGAGTCCGCGAAAGCACGCGGCCAGGGTTGCGGAGGAACAGTTCGAGTAGCGCGAATTTCGGTCTTGGTAAGCGGCAGTCTGTCGCCGCGGCGACTTGCCTGGTGTGCCGCGAGATCGAGCTCGACACCGGCGAACCGGAGCAGCTCGGTGCCCGCGCCGCTGCGCCGCAGCAGCGCCCGCAGTCGCGCCCGCAGTTCCTCCAGGGCGAACGGCTTGGTCAGGTAGTCGTCAGCGCCAGCGTCCAGCCCGGCGACCCGGTCGGAAACCAGGTCTCGCGCAGTCAGCATCAGGATCGGTGTGTCGTCGCCGCGCGCCCTGATTGCGCGGCATACCTCCGGCCCGCTTGGCTCCGGCATGAGGACGTCCAGCACAACTGCCTCATGCCGGTTCCGCAGCAGCGTGGCCAGCGCGGTGGCACCGTCAGCCGCTATCGACACGTCATAGCCGTCACGCCGCAGCGCGTGGGCCAGCGCGCTGCGTACCATGCTGAGGTGCAGCTCCCTGGCTACCGCCGCGACGATCGCTTCGTGGCCCTGCTGCTCCTCGGCGGACCTGGAGCCCACGGTCCTGGAGCCGCGCGGCTCCGCACCGGCAGTCGCGGTCTTCGCGGGTGCGCCGGGCTTGGTGCCGGCGGTCGACGCTACCGCAGCGGCGCTGCCTCCAGCGACAGCCGCAGTGACCGCTGCGGCTGCGGCAATCAACCTTGTTCGGTTGCGCATGCGAATCCTCCTGGGGTTGTGCTTGCCCCAAGGCAACCAGGCGGGACTAAGGTCGGCCGAAGACGTTCCTAATCGCTGCCTAAGAAAGCAGCGGCGGACCCTCACCGCTTAGCGGGCTAGCGGACGAAAGTGCCCAAGCCCGCGATGCCGTAGACCAGACCCTCTTCCTTAAGAACCTTGATCGCCCGGTCGATGGTCATCTCGGCATACCCGTACTCTTCGGCAAGCTTGGCGCGCGAGGGTAGCTGACGAGCCAGTTCAGCTGACTTGATCTTGTCCCGAAGGTCGTCTGCTACCTCGCGGTACGGGAACTGGGGCTCCATGGCGACGATCACCGTACTGACCTGATGCGCCCAACGCCTAGCTTGCCTAATCCTTCCTAATCAATACTTACCTAACCTAATATAATCGAATCTAAGAACTAAGGGGGGAGCGCTAGATTGCCCGACGCGTTTATCAGGTGGCGGTAACGCCTTGCGACATGCCCGGAACGCCCTGGGAGGACTTCGGTCCGACCGAGGCCGGCGAATGGAGCATGCCCCGGCGCTACCCCCCAGGTAAGCGCGTGGACGAACTAGCGCACCGAAGGCGCGCATCCGGCTTGGTAGCCGAACTTGGGTTCATCTCGGCCGAGATCCGCACACAGCATGCGCTGCTCGCGGGGGCGTGTGCGGCTAAGGACCGGGAGACGATGATGAACCTATGTGACGACCTAATCGCCCGGCACCGGAGCTGGTACGAGACCTACGTACAGTTCCTGATAGCCAACTGCGCCTAGGCAAGGGCCCCGGTGGCCTTCGGGCTGCCGGGGCTCTTCCCATAAGCAGAAAGCTCTGTCCCGATAATGTGAATTGTGGCGTCCCGTAAGAAGCGTAAAAAGCGGACCAGCACCAAGCAGCAGCCTGTCTCATGCGGGTCGCTGCCAAGAAGGCGGCTGCGGCGTCAACGCGACCAGTTCCCCGGCAGCTCTACGGCCTCAGCGGGCTCTGCTTCTTCGCTCTGGCGGTTGTACTGGCAAGGCTGTCTTACGCGGAATCCCATGCCTCGGGTAACGCAGCCATCTCGGTCACGCTCGGCTTCCTGGCCTTCTACTGCGCCATTGCGGGCGTGCTAGCCCTTGGCCGCGCACTCGCTCGGGGACCGAAGCGCCTGAGTTTCCGGGTCTTCGTGCCTCACTGCCTCGACTCCAAGGCGAAGCAACCGCAGTCACATGAGCCAGCCACCGGCCACACCTGAGAGTAAAAGCCAGTGTTCAGTCAGCGGGCAGCTGGAAGTGCCAGACAACGAGTGACGGGCGGCGGCCGCGGGAAGCCTGCGCCGCCGACGGCAGGTAGTCCATCAGCGACCAAGGCCAGTCCTGCCAGTCACCGATCTCGGTTGCGGGCTCGGGCAGCGGATCGTCCGGCGGAGCCGGCCTCGGCTCCTCGCACCCCCGTACCTGAAAGCCAAGGCTCAGCGCGGCCCGCAGGTAGTCGCCGAGCGGATGCCGGTAGGTGGTTGCGATGCACGGTTCTCCGGCCGGGCCAAGAGCCGAGATCACCGAGCCGCGGGTGACTTGCTCGTAGTGCATGTCAGAGATGACCAGGTCCCCGCCGGGACGCAGGACACGGGCGAACTCGGCGAACACCGGCTGGAGGAGGACGTGTTCGAGGGCGAGCGCGCAGACGATGACGTCCACCGAATCGTCCGGCAGCGGCAGCCGGTCTAGCTCCCCGATGTGGAACTCGCCGTCCGGGACGCGCGTCCGCGCGTAGGCGAGCATGTCCGGTGAGCTGTCGACGCCGATGACCCGGTGCCCGCGTCTGGAGAGGAACTCGGCGAACCGGCCGGTCCCGCATGCGGCGTCCAGCGCCACGCCAGGCTTTCGGCCGTCAAGGTACCCGGCCACCACCGGCTCATCCATCTCGAACAGGCCGCCGGCCGCCTCCGCGTCATAGCTGGCCGACCACCGGCGATAGGCGGTGACGGTGCTGACCCGTTCGGCCACCACCCCACGGTCCCGCAGCTTCTCGTCATCCAGCAGCCGCCGGATCTCAGCCAGCCGGGCCTCAGTGAATTCGCGGTCGTGGTCCCCGGCCCAGGCGTCCAGCAGCGCGATGCCTTCCAGGCCGAGCAGATAGGCGAGCGGGTCCTGATAGATCACGAAGGCAGACGTTAACCAAGGGCGCGTGGTGATCGCATCTGGTTATTAGCGGGCTAATCCGTCCAGTCGAGCTGATCAGCCGGGCAGCCGACCGACAGACCGTACTCGGTGGCCTCGGCGCGGCCAGCCTCGTCACCGTTGCGATAGCGGAACACCTTCCCGGCGAAAATCACCACGTGATCACCGCCGACGCCAAAGTCGGCAAACCACCCGCCTTGTGCTGTCAGCACGTCGGCAAGTTTCTGAGCTATCTCGTCGGCTCGCTCATCCTCGGCCTGGAATTCGATGAACGTCCAGGTCGTCGGCATGCCCGGCGGCTCATCGGGAAAGTCTTTCCTGAAGATTTTGCTGACGGTAAGACCGTCGATACTCAGCTCGCTACCGACTCGAATGCTCTCTGCGAGAAGGGTTCCGCTCAGCACAGGAAACAGTTTCCCACCGGCCAGCCGCAGCGGCAGGGCTAGCCGGCGAGTGCCTTGGTGATGAAGGTGGCCACTCGCACGGGGTCGGCAATGAACGCGGTGTGCGATCCGTCGATCGATTCGGTGACTGCGCCCATGCGCTCGGCCATGAATCGCTCGGCGTCTGGCGGGATGGCGTTGTCGTGCTCAGACACCAGGAACCAGGAGTGCTTGGCCTTCCACCCGGCCGCTGTAGCGTTTTCGGTCAGCGCAGCGAGCGACAACGGCCGCTGAGTCGCGAACATTACATCGGCGACATCGATCGGGACGTCCGCGCAGAACGTCTCCCGGAACTGCTCCTTGCCGATGTACAGGTCCGGCCCGTTCGCAGCGCCGGGCGCGTCGTACGGCGTGGGGTACGAGGTGGAAGCGAGCATGGACGGCGGGAACGGGCCTTGCACGCTGGCGCAGCTTTCGCCCACGTCGAGACCGAAGGCGGCGAGGTAGACCAGCCCCGTCACGTTCTCCAGCCCGGCGGAAGCCTGCGTGATTACCGCCCCGCCATAGGAATGTCCCACCAGCAGGACCGGCCCGTCGATGGCTTTGACCACCGCGCTGACTGCAGCGGCGTCGGACGCGAGGCTGCGCAGCGGATTCGGCGGCGCAATCACGCTGTGGCCGGCGCTGTCAAGTTCGCGGATGACTCCTGCGAAGCCTGACGCATCGGCGAAAGCGCCGTGGACGAGCACGATCGTGGGCTCACTCACCGGGATTCTCCTGCCACCGAAGTGGAGGGAACCCTGTGAGCGTATGGGCCAGTTCAGCGACGAGGCAACCCGGCTGTCAGCCCATCGCGGTCGCGGGACACGGCCGTCAGGAACTGTGATCTGCGAGCCGCGCGTACGCCGAGACTGCCGACTTAACGGCGTCCTCTTCAGCGGGGAACGCGGCGCTCCGGGCCCTGGCCGCCAGGCCAAGCCTGGCGGCCAGGCGGGGATCGTCGAGAACTGCCGTTACAGCGGCTGCAAGGGCGGCCGGATCGTCCGGCGGGATCAGTACCGCACTGTTGTCGGTGCTAGCACCGATGCCGGTGGTACCGTCACCGCCGACTAGCCCGGGCGTACCGCCGACGCGGGTGGCGACGACCGGCTTGCCTGATCGCATTGCCTCCTGCAGGATCAGCGCCCGCGCTTCCCACCGGCTCGGCACCACGACAACATCGGCAATCTCGAGCAAGGCTGGCACGTCCTTGCGCTGGCCGAGCAACAGCACATCGGCATGCGCCCGGCCCACCTGCGCGCGAAGAGCAGCGGCGAGCGGCCCGTCGCCGGCAATGATCGTGCGCGGCTGCGGATCGCGATCCCGCCAGCGTCCGGCTGCGTCGATCAGAACATCCAGGCCCTTCTGCTGCGCGAGCCGTCCGACGGCAAGCACAACAGGCCGGCCGCCTGCGCCGACGTCGTCGCGCGCCTTGGCTACTTCGGCCGGCGACGGCTGCATCGCCGCCGGAGCCGACACGTCGAACTGCTCTACCTCAGCCGCACCGAGGTCGCGCATCCGGGCAGCCAGGTCCTCGGATGCGCACAGCATGAGATCTGCCCGCCGGGCGCAGATCCGCTCCAGCACTGCGTAAATCAGCCGGCTGCCACGGCCTACTGGCGGCGCGTTATGCACTGTCACGACGAGCGCGGGCCGCCGACGGCCGACCGGGGCGGGGCCGCGAAGGCGGCGGGTTATGCCACTGCCAGCCAGCCCGGCGAATGCGCCGGCCCGCACGCCGTGCGCGTGGACGACGCCGGGCCGCCACGACGCAAGCCGGCTCCTCAGCCTGGCAACGGCGACCACATCGCTGGCCGGCCGCGCCCGCTCGCCGATGCTCAATGCGAACGTCTCGATCCCCGCGTCCGCTCGCAGGAACGCCAGCGTCGGCGCCGGCGCCAGAACGCTGACGGCCAGTCCGGCGGCGCGGCATCCGGCCGCTAGCGCGGCCACGTGCCTGGCCGTGCCGCCGGTCGCCAGTCCGAGCACGAAGGCGACCCGCAGGGGGGCCGGTTCGCCAATCACCTGGCCGCCCTGCGTGACCGGGGCGGCCGGGCCGGTCACCGAGCCCCGGCCGACGGCGGCGTCCCGGCCCGGTGCTTGCCTACCGGCGGACTGGCATCGCGGTCACGTCCGCCAGAGCCCCCGGCGCTCGCCGCAGGTGTGCCGTTGCTTGCTGCGGCGACGTCAGTGCCCGGAGCGTGCTGGCCTGGTGCTTGCGAAGCAGGTCCCTGATTTGCCGGTCCCGGCGCCTGCGGAGCCGGGGCCGGGCGGCGGCCGAGCATATCCAGCCAGCGCAGCGGCCCGGTCCGCTCGATGATCTTGGTAAAGCTCACGACCTCGCTGGATGCGGTGAGGCCAGTGATGACGCCGAGCGCGGCTAGCCGGGCAGGTCGCGGCAGCGAGGTCGCCGCAGCGGTGCCGAGCATTGCACCGAGCGCATTCGCGCCGGCGTCGCCAAGCATGGCACGCTCCCCCAGGTCCTCGGGCAGCAGCGCTGCTGCTGCCGCGAGCGGAGCGGCGCTCGCGCTTCCGCCGGCCGGCGCCAGCAGGCCGCCTGCGATCAGCGCAACCTTCACGGCCCGGCCGGGGCGCAGGTCGAACAGGTTCAGCAGGTTGGCGCCGCCTGCGATCAGGCCAGCATTGATGAGAGTGTCGGCGAGCGCGGCCGTAACGGCCCGGCGGCCCACGACCCGGTCAGGCCCACCGTCGGCTGCGCCGCCTGCGATCACGGCGGCCGCCAGGCCGACCGCGCCGATGCCGGCGAGCTTCACTGCACCGGTCGTGAGCTCCCCCTTGCGCAGCGCGCCGAGATGCCCGCGGAAACCCTTGCTGTCGCCGTTCCCGGCAAGATCGTCGTAACCGCCGAAGGCGGCCGCGCCTGCCCCTGCGATCGCCATCGCAAGCTGGCCGCGGGCAGGGCCACCGGCAGCCAGTGCCCCGGCCACGCCGCCGATCGCCACAGCCGGGCCCTCAAGCAGCGTGACCGGCTCGCCGCGGTGATTCGTGCGGGTCCACTTCGCTGCTCCGCCGGGCGGCCGGGCACGCAACAACGAATACGACAGCCGGGAGGCGGCTGCGCCGACGATCGCGGACCGAATGGCGCGCGTACTCACTTGTGTCCTCCGGAGCTCGAGCTGACATTCGGCGTCGCTGTCGGCGAAACGGATGACGAGGGCGTAGGCGCGGGGCTTGGTGCAGCGCCCGGCCCTATCCCGTACTGGCCGATTGGCTTGTGGTCGAGCACGAGCCTGAGAGCCTGCACCGTCATGATCTGGCCAGTCTCGGTATCGGCATTGTCCACCGTCGACACCTGTCTCGCCTTGTTCTCGGCGTCGATTACGGTGTTCGATCCCACCGAGTCCGAACCGCCGACCATGACGGCTCCGCTGCCCGCATTCCGGAGCGCCACCGCGAGTGCCACGAGGACCCGGCGCCCGGTCTGCGCCGCTGCTCCGCCCGGTGCGACCAGGACGGCCAATGAGGCGGGCGCCGAGACTGGACTGGCCCCGCTCGCGATGCTTGCGTATCCGGCCGTGCTGAAGGCGCGCAGGATGGCCGTGCTGTCAGCAGGGGGAAGGCCATTGCCGCCCGCAGTGAGCAGGCTGGCCGCGAGCACCCGGCTCGCGGCCTGCTGGCCGGAGACCGGGCTCGCGGATTGCGCAGGTTGCGTGACATCCGCCTGGGCCGCGAAATTCTGCGCCAGTTGGGTTAGCTGGTCCTCGTCGTGGCCGTCGGTGGCCAGGAAAGATCCATTCAAATTGACCTGGCCGGTCACCGTCGCGCCGGCCTGCTGCAGCGCCTTGGTCACCCCGGCTGCCACTGCGCTGTTATAACCAGGAGCGGTCACGACGACCACCTTCTGGCCGGTCAGCAGGCCGCGTACCAAAAGCGGTGAAGCAGCATTGGCGAACGCCTCATCGGCCTTCTGCTGGTTGGTGAGACTCGAATTGTCGTGCTCAAGCGCCGCGATGCGACCGAGGGCCGCCTGTTGCGCAGCCTGGAGCAAGTCCAGCGACTTGCCGCTGAGTGCGGTGGCGCCGACCACCAAGCCGACTGCCAGGGCGAGGAACACAGCGATAATTGAGACCAGGTGATACCTGAAATCGATCACTAGGAAAGTCCAGTTAGCCAGTGCCACACCTGGCTTATCGCCAGGCCGATATATCCGACGTAGAGCTTGCCGACCGGCGTCCACCCGAGCGCGATGATCGGCAGCAGTGCCGCGAAGGCCAGCAGGCTCAGCGACTTGGCAGAAATGCGGCTCTGGTAGAGACGACTCACGCCTTTGGCGTCGACCATTTTGTCGCCGACCCGGATCCGGGTAAGTACAGCGCTTGCCATCCCGGCTCTGCCCTTGTCCAGGAACTCTACCAGGCCGAATCGCATGCCTACCGTGACGATAAGGCTTGCCCCTGCCTCCTCGGCGATTAGCACCGCGACGTCCTCGCTCGTGCCAGGGGCTGCGCAGATGACGGATTTAATGCCGAGGTCCTGAACCCGCGGCAGTCCCGGCGCGTGACCGTTCCGGTAAGCGACAACTACGATCTCCGCGCCCGATTTGAGTGCTTTATCCGATACTGAGTCCATGTCGCCGACGATGATGTTCGGCCAGTACCCGGCCTCGATCAGCGCGTTCGCACCACCGTCCACGGCGATGATGACCGGCTTGAACTCCCTGATGTAGGCACGCAGCGCCTGAAGGTCCTCGTGGTAGTGATAGCCGCGGGCGACCACTAGCGCATGCTTACCCGCCAGCCTGGTACGCAGCGGCGGGATCCGGATGCCCTCGACCAGCAGGTCAGGATCGCGGTCGATGTACTCGAAGGTGTTGGTCACGAACGCCTTGAGCTGCTTAGCAAGCCCCTCCTTGGCTATCGCCATATCCGTGGCCACCGACTCGGCGCTCTGCCGGGTTCCCTTGGCCGCAACCGCGTCACCGCAGTACAGGATCTCGCCTTCCAGCCTGACCTGCTGGCCCTCCCTGACCTGGTCAAACACGTCGGGCCCGACGTCGTCGATCAACGGGATACCCGCTGCGACCAGCACCTGCGGACCTTGGTTCGGGTAGCGGCCGGTGATGCATGGCGCGACATTGACGACCGCCGATACCTGGCACCGCACCAGGGCGTCGGCTGCCACCCGGTCGAGGTCTGCGTGATCGATGATCGCGATGTCGCCGGGTTGCAGCCGCTTGGTCAGGTTCTTGGTGCGGCGATCGAGGCGCGCCGTCGCCCACACCCCGGCCAGGTCCTTTGACCTGGCCCGATGTGGCAGCGCGTGTCCTAGGCCCGGCACCTTCATTGGCTAGTCATTTTGCCAGATGTGCGCTAACAGTAGCGCCAGCCCGGTTACCCGCCAGCTACCGGCTAGCTACGCTTTGCCAGCGCTTCACGCTCGGCAGCAGCCGCGGCGAGCAACTCGCCCGCATGTGCGCGGCCGAACTCGGAGTCCTCAAGCCCGGCCAGCATCCGGGACAACTCGCGAACCCGGCCGTCGTTGTCCAGCCTGCTGATGCCGCTGTGCACCACCAGGCCGTCACTGGTCTTCTCCACCACCAGGTGCGTGTCGGCGAAGGCGGCTACCTGCGGCAGGTGAGTCACGACGATGACCTGTGCCAGCCGGGCGAGCCGGGCGAGCCGCCGGCCGATCTCCACCGCCGCCTTGCCGCCCACGCCCGCATCAACCTCGTCGAATACAAAGGTCGGCACCGGGTCCGCGCCCGCGAACACCACCTCAATAGCGAGCATGATCCGGGAAAGCTCACCGCCCGACGCGCCCTTATGCAGCGGCACGGCGGGTGCGCCAGGATGCGCAGCCAGCCTGAGTTCCACCTCGTCGGCGCCGTGCGGCCCGAATCCTTGCGCGGGCGTGACCGCGACCACGATCCGGGCGTGCGGCATTGCCAGCGCCGTTAGCTCGGCAGTGACTTGCTCGGCGAAGCGGGCCGCAGTCTGTGTCCTCGCGGCGGTCAGCTGACCGGCCAGATCGGCCACGCTCGCCGCAAGCTCGGCTTCTTCTTGCTCGAGCGCGCTGATCTTGTCCTCGTCGTTGTCGAGCTCAGCCAGCCGCGCACCCGCCGCTTTGGCCCAGGCCAGCACGGCAGCCAGGTCGCCCCCAGGCGGCCCGCCCGCTACCCCGGCTCCGTAACTGCGGATCAGCCGGGTGAGTTCAGCCCGCCGCTCCTGCACGACCGCGAGCCGTACCGGGTCGGCCTCGACAGACTCGATGTACGAGGCAAGCTCGGCGGCCACGTCGGCCAGCAGGTACGCCGCCTCGCTGACCCGGCCCGACAGCGCCGCGAGCTTCGCGTCGTGGTGCGCCGCGCCCTCCAGGGCGGTACGCGCTGTCGCCAGCAAGCCAGTGACGTCCGCGGCGTCGTAGTTTCCGCTGGCCGGGTCACCGACAATCGCCTCGTGCGCCGTGGTCGCTGCGGCGTGCAGCGCGTCGGCGTTGGCAAGTCGCTCTTCCTCGGCCATCAGTTCGATGTCCTCGCCCTCGACGGGCTCGGTGCGCTGGATCTCGTCAGCGCCCCGGCGCAGGTCTTCGGCCTCGCGGGCGCGATCCCTCGCCATGGTGGTCAGCTCTGCCAGCTCCGCCGAGACTTGCTGGTGGCGGTGGTAGACCCCCTGATAGGCGGTGAGCAGCTGGGCAAACTCAGGGCCGCTGAACTGGTCCAGTGCTTGCCGTTGACGGCCGGGCTTCAGAAGCTGCTGCTGGTCAGCCTGCCCGTGCACGGCGACCAGATCGTCGGCCAGGTAGGTGAGCAAGGAGACCGGCACCGACCGGCCGCCCGCTGTCGCCCGTGAGCGGCCTTCGGAGCTCACGGACCGCACCAGGATCAGCGTGCTGCCGTCGTCATCCAGGTCGCCGCCGGAGTCATTGACCTGCCGGGCCACGGTGCTGCCCGGCTCCACCCGTAGCCTGCCCTCGACGACAGCCCGGTCCGCGCCAGGCCTGACCCGAGACGGATCGGCCCGGCCGCCGAACAACAGGCCCAGGCCTGAGACAACCATGGTCTTGCCTGCGCCGGTCTCGCCAGTGACCACGTTGAACCCGCCGGACAGCTCTAGTACCGCCTCGTCAATCACCCCGAGACCGGTGATGCGCACTTCCTCAAGCATGGCCGCCTGACTCCTCGTCCGTCACCTCGGCGACTTCATCGCGTGCCAGCGCGTCTTCGCCTACTGCCGTTCCCGCCGCCATTGCCTCGGCGGCTGCCGCCTCAGCTCTGCCTGCTTCGCCCGTGTCTGGCGCGCAGGTGTCTGGCGCGCCCGTGTCTGGCGCGGCCGTGCCTACCTCGTGCGAACCCGTCCGGTCCGCGGGCCGGCCGCGCCAGCCAGCAATAGGCAGGCCGAACTTCGCCACCAGCCGGTCGGTGAACGGCGCGCCGATCCGGACCTCTGGGCCTTCGGCAGGAGCGCGCCGACCGGCCGCGCCGACAGCGCCGGCCACGGCCGGCAACCGTGCCAGCAGAACTGGCAGGCTGCCGCGCCGTACCTCGACACGCGACCCAGGCGGAAGCTCGACCATACGACGCCCATCGCACCACAGAACGGCACCCGCCGTCCCGGATTGCACGGGCACAAATTGCTCGATTGCGCCAGCAGACCCTGGCG
>Ga0335074_10006600_pt1 | contig 16099 bp, 13 predicted proteins | sample Lox_Sample_23_FD_206715 | JGI IMG/M metagenome (GOLD analysis project Ga0335074, IMG submission 206715) | Soil microbial communities from Loxahatchee National Wildlife Refuge, Florida, United States - Lox_Sample_2.3 | ecosystem: Environmental > Terrestrial > Soil > Wetlands | place: USA... | reverse complement strand
AATTTGCAGCAAAGCGACATAAGCTACTGGATGCACTAGCAGATTGGGACGTGGTTGAGACGTCCGGAGAACCGGCTTGCAGCTATCCATGGGGATCAAAGCTTCAACGCTGGGTGGATAAGAATTTGCGCATTGTTGGTGAGGGGAAGCGGGCAAATACCCAGAACATTCCTCTTACGGAGCGGCGGAAGCCACGGCATACGGGCACGGTCTAATAGCTCGTAAACTTCGCAGTCCGTCAAATGCGCGTGCATATCAAGGCTGAGCGGCAGGCGCCGCAAAATTCTTATCAAAGTAAGCGATTTTAGCTGGACACACCCGCGCATTTCGATTCTCCTTAGCGCGGGGAACCGATTCGCGTGCGCGAAATCTCCGATTCGGCGGCTCTCACCCCGCGCGAATCACCATCCAGCCTGAATCCGATTAGCTATCAGCGCAAGCATCTTCCCCGCCCCGGGGAACGGTCCACCGTGCGTCCCGCGTCTTGCCGGTTTTCACGACGGCGCCTTCCCGCGCGAACGCTCCAAGCCGGGAAACGACCATCTTGGAAATGGCCAGATAGTGCGCTTCCGGGAAGCCCTTGGCGGCCCTGATCCCGGCGGCTATCTCGCCAGCCGACAGGGGGCGGTTCGCGTCCTGGAGCGTCTCCCGGACCAGCCGGGCCAGTTCGTTATGGCCGAAGTACCGCTTCTTTGGCTTCCGAGGCGCGATGTAGTCGGGATGGTCGGGCGAGAGTATCCCGATAGCCGCATCCAGGTTCGCGAGCCCGGCCCGAAGCTTCGCCAGATTCTTTTCCGTGTCGTGGACCTGTTCCGAGATTGCGTCTCGCTTCGCCCGCAGGACCGTCAGGACATGTTCAGCCATGCCCGAAAAATTAGGGAATCAGCGGCCTATTTTCTTGTGGCGTTTGCGCCATAATACCGGAATTTTCCCTGCGTTTTTCCCTGCACCAGGGAAACCTGTGCTTCCCTGAAACTTCCGAGCCGCCTTCGCAAATCCAACTTGCAACCCTATCCCAAATCGGTTATTTTGTCAACCATTGCGGTCTTAAAATTCCATTGCGTTCGTGCGCGGCATACGGCTCCATCACCACGGGATCGCCACGTTTTCCCAGCGCGTGAACGTACCCGTCGGGCCATCCGGGCCGACGAGCGCGGCGCGCACCACTTCGCGCGAGCCCTCTTCGATGCTCTGCGTGCCGGCACTCGGCCAACTCCCCGACGAGCTCGGGGCGGGCTCGATTGGTGCACACCTCTTGATCCGCGGGCATTCCGTGGCCCAGAGCTAGCGATAATTGGCGCCCATGGCAGCCTGGCCCTGTCGCTCGCCGTCCCTGTCCGAGTAGCACCTGGGTGGCCCGCATTTGCGGGCCATGACAATTCCGGGGAACGGGCCGATGGTTCAACGGCTGTTCGATTTCGAGTCGTTTTCGCCAATTCCCGCTCGCAGAAATTGCGACAGCCATCGGCGGCGCTACGAAAACAATTTCATATCCGGCATTTCCGGACGCGCACCGAGGCCGATGGCGCGCGCGGGGATTCCGCGCAGCGCGGGGAAATATTGTAACAGGCGCATCGGGAAGGGAATCTGGACGCGGCTCTGGCTCGCGAGCGTTTTCTTGAGAACATTTTTTTGCAGAAAGACCTGCAGGCCTTGCGTGATCCTGGTCGGGAATTCGCGCCGGCGTTGTATTGCCTGCAAATCCGCCAACCGCGGCCGGCCGGCGCGGAAAACAGGGATCAGAATATTCGCCGCCGCGATGGCGTCCTGAATCGCGAGGTTAATGCCTACGCCGCCGATCGGCGACATCGCATGCGCGGCATCGCCGATGCAGAGAAAATTCTCGCGGCACCAGCATTCGAGCCGGTCGACCGTGACGCTCAGCAGTTTCACCGCGTCGAAACTTTCGATCTCCGGCACCCGATCCTCCAGAATCGGCGCGAGATTGGCGATGTCGGCGCGAAACCGGTCGATGCCGCGGGCGCGGATGGAATCGAATTCGCCCTTGGGAATGACGAAGCCGCACTGCCAGTAGTCGCTGCGCTTGATCATCACGAATATTCGGCCGCGGTCGAAAACACCGAGGGGGCGGTCGGGATCGTTGTTCTTTCGCGAAACGCGGAACCAGAGCACGTCGATCGGCGCGCCGAGATTTCTTCGTTTGAGCCCGCTTTTTTCCCGCATCGTGGAATGACGCCCGTCGGCGCCAATGACGAGATCGGCGCGGATTACAAACTGCCGGCCGTCTTTCATGGCGACTGCGCCCTGAACAACCCCGTTCTCCGTCAGAAGATCGATCGCTTCCGTGTTCATATGCAGATGAAAACCGGAATAGGGCTTTGCTTCGCGGGCAAGAAAATCGAGAAAATCCCATTGCGGGATGAGAGCAATGAAAGGGCAGTGGGCGGGCAGGTGTTTGAATTCCGCGACCGTTACATCCTTGCCGCCGATCTGTCCGCCGAGTTTGTCTACCCTGTCCGGATTGAGGGCAAGAAAGCGTTCGAGCAGGCCAAGCGCACGCAGCGCCTCCATCGTTGAGGGATGGATGGTGTCGCCGCGGAAATCGCGGAAGAAATCCTTCCACTTTTCAAGAACGACGACGTCGATGCCCGCGCGCGCGAGCAGATAGGCGAGCATCATGCCCGCCGGCCCGCCGCCGGCGATGCAGCAACGGGTGGAGAATTCTTGCGTCGTTTCGCTCATCCCGCACCGTCCGAGAGAAAGCCGTCCGAATATAACCCGCCTGCGAGCAAGCGCGCGCCAAGTTCGATCTTTTGCAACCAGTTCTGCATGATATGATCTGCCTGTCGAAGTCGCCGGGGGTTGGCTTATGCCGGGGAAACATCTCGCCGCATTGCTTGCGGTTTGCATTCCGGCGGCGGCTGCCGCCGCCACGGCCCCTTCGCAGCCCTCGCAGCATGTCCGGCTCATGAAGGCTGATACGGTGCTGTCCGCGGACGGCACCGCCGTGGCGACGTATCATGTCGAGACCGAGGCCGATAACTCCGCGGCCGCAATGGCGCTTGGCCAGACCTCGGTTCCCTATGTGACCGCAAACCAGACGCTCGAAATTGTCGAAGCCTATACCCGCAAGGCCGACGGCACGAAGATTCCCGTCGATGTCAGCGCCATTTATGACCAGCTTCCGCCCGGCAAACCGGGCGCGCCCATGATCACCGACATGCACGTCAAGACGATCATCTTTCCGCAATTCGCGGTGGGTGATACAGCCGTCTACACGGCGCGACTCGTAACGAACCATCCGATCTTTCCCGGCCAGTACTGGGGCGGCGACGCCTATTTGAAGCAGATCGCCTTCGATGACGTCGATGAGACGCTGACCGCGCCGAGCGATCTTCCGGTCCATGTGGAAAGTCACGATGTCTCTTTCGAAAAGACTCAGAAGAACGGCGTGAGCGTCTATCATTGGCATTACAGTGCACCGGCTTCAACCGAAGCTGACCTGGCTTCGGTTCACCCGCTCGCCCATGTGCCGCATTATTTCGTCTCGACGTTTCCCGATTATGCCGCACTCGGGCGCGCTTATGCGCAGGCCGCTGCACCGGCGGTGGCGGCGACTCCTACAATCAAGGCGCTGGCCGATAAAATCACCAAGGGCACAACCGACCATCGTGCCATAGCGCGCGCACTCTACGAGTGGGTGTCCGGTCACATCCGTTACGTCGCAATCGAGCTCGGCAAGGGCTCGCTCGTTCCGCATCCCGCCGACACCGTGCTGTCGAACGGCTATGGCGACTGCAAGGACCATGTGGCGCTGTTGGCCGCGTTGCTCAAGGCCGAAGGCATTACAAGCGAAGCGGTACTGCTCAATGCGTTGTCGGACTATGATCTCGCCGACGTCGCGACCTTCGCGAATCTCGATCATGTCATTACCTATGTTCCCGAGCTCGACCTTTATATGGACACCACGGGAAATGTTGTGCCCTTCGGTGTGCTGCCGTTCAGCGAGTACGGCAAACCAGTGGTCTTCGCGTCGGATACCGCGCCCCGCCGGGGCAGAATGCCCGTGTTGCCCGTCGGCCTCGCACGGGCGACAACAAGAACTGTCTCGCATCTCAGCAAGGACGGCGTGCTTTCGGGAACGACGACGACAACCACCAGCGGGCCTTATGCGATTCAACTCCGTACGATGGCGCTCGCAATACAGGCAGCCGGACCCGAAGCGGCCGCAAGAAAGATTCTGGAGCTGCAGGGCCTCAACGGCAATCTGACCGGTTCGTTTGACATGTCGTCGCCAACCGAACCTGCCGACTCCTATTCCGTCACCGGTACGTTCAGGACGGACGGCTGGTCGAACGAGGCGGCGGGGACACAGCGGTTTTATCTTCCCGGCGGAATGCGTCTTCTCGAAGTTTCCGGCGACGGTCTCATGGGATCCTATTTTTTTAACGTTGCAAAACCCGACGAAGAAATTCCATGCTTCAATGGACAGGCCAGTGAAGATATTTCACTGGAAGCTCCGCCAGGTCTCCGATTCTCGAATGTTCCGGCCGACACTAATGTGCAGACTGCGAATATACATTTCGACGCGCACTGGGCACTCGACGGACAAACCCTCAGCGTGCACCGCACATTCGCAAGCACCATCGACCAGCCGCTCTGCACAGCCGCCATCCGGGCCGCGAATGCTGCCGCGCTGAAAACAATTGGCGACAGCTACAATACGCAAGTTTCACTTGAAACATCGGTGGCGCCAGATGCAACTCTGAATTCCATGAATACGCCGAGCGCGGAATCTATGAAGCAACCCTGGAATTCCCTCGAAACCATCGATGCTCCGAATGATCCGCTTCTCGCGGGAGACCTCGCCAGTGCGCGTGCGGCGATGAAACAGCATCTCGATATTATTGCAATTTCCGACTTTTCAGCGATTCTTTCCCGACCTGACCTTCCCGTTTCGGCATCATATCCCGCCCGTTACGACCGCGCGGTCTTATATGCCCGCAATGGTCGTTACGAAGACGCGCTGGCCGATCTGAATGCGACGCTCGCTACACTGCCCGATGATGGGTCGGCGCTGTACACCAGAGCGCACGTCTATTTTATGCGCGCCGATTTTTCGCACGCACTCGCCGATTGCACGCGTGCGCTCGACCTATACCCCACGGACGCGAGTGCTCTTCACTTGCGGGCTAATGTCGATATGGAGATGGGGAATTACGGGGATGCGATCCGTGATTACACAACCGAACTGCAGACATTGCACAATTCAAGAACGCTGGAACTGCGCGCGGTCGCCTATCACAGGCTTGGCAGGGACAGCGACGCGGCAGCAGATATAGACGAGGCGACCAAGGGGGGCGATTCTCGCGCCAAAGCCACCTACGACGCGATCGCAGGCAGCGCGTCAAATGATCAAACAATACTCGCCATAGGGTCGTCGCAATCGCTTGATGCTGCGCCTCCAGCGGGCGATACCGACCTTGGCGCACCCACGGCGGCCAACGAGCATGCATCCTATTATCCGCCGCTTTCTGCACTTCTGGGCGAAGCCGGACGAGCAACGGTAGGATTCGAGATCGGCACCGATGGCAGCGTCAGCAATCCAGTGATCGAAAAATCGAGCGGTTTTCCCGCGCTCGATGCCGCCGCAGTCCAATCCGCAAAGTTATGGCGCTACAACGCCGCAAGACGCAATGGACAGGCAGTCGCCATTCACTACAGCGCAAATGTTGTCTGGAAAGGCGACTGACCTTCCGCATGGCCTGTTGCTCATTCCTCTCCGAACTTCGCTTCGGCGAGGGCGACGATTGCGGCGAGGGCGGCTTCGGCATCCGGTCCCTCGGCTTCAACGGCAATATGGGTGCCTTCGCTGGCGGCCAGCATCATCAGCCCCATGATGGAGCGCGCATCCACCGTCTGACCGTCGTTGGAAATGCGAATCTGCGATTGAAATCGCGCCGCCGCCTCTACAATCTTTGCCGAGGCGCGCGCATGCAGTCCTTTCTTGTTGGCGATCCGCACGATCGCGCGCAGGGGCTCCGCCATTGCGATTTCACCCGTCGAGATCGGTAGAGCCAGCGCGCATATATTTGCGCCCGGCCTCGATCGCCTGCGCGACGGCCTGATCCAAAGGAAGCCGCCCGCGCACATCGACGAGCTTGATCAGGCTCGGCAGGCTATAGCCGGCCAGCACTTCCACGCGGCCCCGCGAAAGGCAGGACAGCGCAATATTGCAGGGCGTGCCGCCATACATGTCGGTGGCGACGACGACACCCTCGCCGTGATCCACGGATTTCACCGCCGCCGCGAGTTCGCGCTGCCGCCGCTCGATGTCGTCTTCCGGCCCGATGCTGATCGCGCGCAGATCGGGTTGCGGGCCGACCATGTGTTCCATCGCCACAATGGTCTCCTGGGCGAGCCGCCCATGGGTGACGATCACGATTCCGATCATGTGCTGTCAACAAGCCCTAAAGCCCGGAGCGACGATAGCGCAGGCCGCGCGCGATGGAAGCCCCGAGGCTTGTTAGCGCCGCGCGAATTCGGCCGCGGCCGCGAGGACCTTCGCCGGAGCGGAAGCTTCGAAGGGCGCAAGCAGAATTTCGCGCGGCAGGCTTTCGTGCGGCAATTCGAGCGGCGGGGGAGGGTGGTATCTTCCGGGCTCGGGTAAGCGTGCAATCGCGCTTTCATCCGCAAGCCGAACGGCAAGGGCTATGCGCGCATCCGGCCGATAGGGCACGCGAACGATGCCTACGCCGCGCACTTCGATCAATCCCGCGATTGCCTGCGGGACGGCGGCACGAAGCGCGTCCGATGAAACAAACAGATCGCAGCGGTCGTCGGCAACGAGCACGGCGCCCATCGCGATCAGCCGCAGCGCGAGATCCGATTTTCCCGCGCCGCTCTCACCCACTATCAGCACGCCGGCGTCGCGCGATGCGCCGAAGATATCACCCGCCCGCTCCAGCACCACGCAACTCGCATGGATGTTGATACGCGGCGTGGTCACTACTCCTCCTTCCGTCACCGCTTCTCCGCCAGCGGGAATTCGACGACAAAACGTGCGCCGGTGTCGCCGCGGCGGTTCTCGGCCCAGAGGCGGCCGCCGAATCCTTCCGTGATCTGGCGGGCGATCGAAAGGCCGAGACCGGAATTGCGGCCGAAGCCATGCTCGACCGGACGTTCCGTATAGAATCGTTTGAAGATTGTTTCGAGATTTTCCGGCGGAATGCCGGGGCCTTCATCGTCAACAAAGATGCGTACGCGCCCGTCCTGTTCGCTGCCGCTGATGGTGACTTCTCCGCCTTCGGGGCTGAACGAGACGGCGTTGTCGATCAGGTTGCGGAACACTTGTCCCAGCCTCTCGTCCTGGGCCAGCACGATGGCGCGCGCGGGCAGGTTCGGCGAAAGCACAAGTTTCACGCCGCGCGGAAACGGCACAAGCTGACAAACTTCAACGACGACCTTCAGAAGATGCGAAAGATCGACCCGCGCGGCCAATTCGCGGCTCAATTCGGCATCGAGGCGCGAGGCGTCGGAAATATCGGTAATCAGCCTGTCGATACGGCCGATGTCGTTTCTGATGATCGTCACCAGCCGGCCGCGGGAAATATTGTCGTTGGCGCGGATCAGCATTTCCACCGCGCTCTTGAGCGAAGTGAGCGGATTCTTCAATTCATGCGCGACATCGGCGGCGAAGCTCTCGATGGCATCGATGCGATCGTACAGCGCGCGCGTCATGGCCGACAGGTTGTTCGCGAGGTCGCCGATCTCGTCATTGCGCCCGGAGAGCGGCGGTATGCTTTCGCGGCCCAGCCTGCCTCTTCGCACGCGGTCCGCTGCATCGGCCAGCGCCTTGACCGGACGCGCGATGGTACCGGACAAATAAAGCGAGAGCATGATCATCACCGCGAGCGCCACAAGCGAGATGCCGAACAGTGTCGCGCGTTCTTCCATCAGGATGTTATCGATATCGCCGCCTTCCGTGGTGACGAGCAGCACGCCATAGATGGTACGGAAGCGCTCCACCGGAACGGCCACCGATAGAATGAGCTTGTTCTGCGGATCGAAACGGCGAGCCGAAGCCGGTTCGCCTTCGAGCGCGCGCCGCACTTCGGCATAGACACGGCCGTTTCCGCCGGCTTCGAAATAAGGCTCCATCGTATTGAACGGGCGTATGCCCATGATGGCGTCGAACAAACGATGAAACCAGGTTTCGACCCGATGCCGCAAATCGAGCGGCGGCAGATCGACGGTTTCAACGACATTGCGGGCGAGGAGATCGCGCGTGTCGATTTCGAGCTTTCCGTCGGTGTCGTAGAGGCGCGCGCGAAGATTGGTAGGTGCGATGAGCTGGCGCAACAGCGGTTCGGCTTCGTCGTCGGCGATGGAGCGCGTCCGTTCCATCGTCGCATATTCCGCGAGCGTGCCTGCGACGATGGACGCGACCTGGCGCACGCCCGCAAGCCGTTCGTCGACGAGCCCCTGCCGGGTCGATTGCACGAGCAGCATCCCGGCAATGAGGATGGCCAGCGCGACGGCGTTGAAGAGGATGATGCGCGAGGAAAGGCCGGTGAGGCGCCGGTGGGCGCCCAGCACCCGCCGACCGAAGAAAGCCGGACCGGCTTTGCGATCAGCTTTCCCGATAGCGGTATCCGACACCGTAGAGCGTTTCGATGGCGTCGAAATTGTCGTCGACGACTTTGAATTTCTTTCTGAGCCGCTTGATGTGGCTGTCGATCGTGCGGTCGTCGACATAGACCTGATCGTCATAGGCGGCGTCCATGAGATTGTCGCGGCTCTTCACGAAGCCGGGGCGCTGCGCCAGAGATTGCAGGATCAGGAATTCCGTCACGGTGAGCCGGACCGGCTTTCCATCCCACGTGCAGTCGTGGCGCTGCGGATCGAGGGCAAGTTTGCCGCGCACCAGCACTTCGCGTTTCGGTTCGGTGGCGGCGGGAGCCGCACCATTGCTCCGCGACTCTGCCCGCCGCAGCACCGCGCGAACCCGTTCCAGCAGCAATCGCTGCGAAAAAGGCTTGCGAATGTAGTCGTCCGCGCCGGCGTTAAGCCCCATCAACTCGTCGATCTCTTCGTCCTTGGATGTAAGAAAGATGACGGGCAGGTCGCCGTTCTGCCGGAGGCGTCGGAGCAGCTCAAGGCCGTCCATGCGCGGCATCTTGATGTCGAGAATGGCGAGGTCCGGCGGTGTCGCCTGCAATGCGCTCAGGGCCGAGGCGCCGTCCGCATAGGTACGGACGTGATAGCCCTCCTGCTCAAGCAGCATGCCGACAGAGGTCAGGATGTTCCTGTCATCGTCGACGAGCGCAATTGTCGCCATGGTCTTGTCCAGCCCTTGTCGTCTATGGCTAGTATAGGACGCGGGAAGCAATTGCGCACGGGCCACCTATGGACCAGCCGGATTACGACCCGCGGCGCTTTCGGGCCAATGTGCCCTTTTACGCGCGTTACCGCCTTAATTACCCCGATTCGCTGATCGGGCGCATTGCCGGCAATGTCGGTCTCGAGCCCGGCGATGCCGTGCTCGATCTCGGCGCCGGCCCGGGCTTGCTGGCAATTCCCTTCGCCAGGGCGGGAATGGCGGTCACCGCAGTCGATCCCGAGCCGGGAATGCTGGCCGAACTGAAGGAGGCCGCAGCCGGGCAGGGCGTCACCCTCGACATCCGGCGCGGCAGCTCGTTCGACATGCCCGAAGGTCTGGGACCGTTCCGGCTCGTTACGATCGGGCGCGCCTTTCATTGGATGGACCGTGCCGCGACGCTCGAAATGCTGGACGGCATGATCGGCGATGGCGGCGCAATTGCTCTCGTGCATGACGATCATCCCTCGACCGTCGAAAATCTGTGGCGCGGTGTGCTCCGGGACGTTGCCGACCGCTACGGCCGGGCGGACGCCCCGCATGTCCGTGAAGCGCGCGCGAAAGGCTATCGCTCGCACGAATCCGTGCTTTTCGATTCCCGATTTTCGCGACTGGAGCGGATCGGGGTCATCATTCGCCGCGCGTTGAACGTGGACGACATCGTTGGCCTCGCCTATTCGCTGTCTGCGCTCTCGCCCGAGAAGCTGGGTCCGCGCGCGCGGGACTTCGAAACCGAATTGCGCGAAGAGCTTGCGAAATTGTCGCCCGATAATTGTTTCATCGAAATCGCGGAACTCCTCGCGCTGATCGCAAAGCGCGGACAACAAACATGATATAATATTGGAAAATTTTGTTCCCTTCATGTTATATAATTTTGTCTTGCCCCGCAAATGCGGGCTACCCGGTTGAAATCCGGTACTTGTGTTGAAACCTCTGCGTATTTTCCCCCGGCCCTACAGGTGCCACCCGCGCGCCCCGCATCTGCCGGCCATGACACGGCAACGGGTGCGTTTTTCATGGCCAACGCCATAATCGGGAGAAGCGTCACGAATCGGATCGCCCGCATAATGCGGGCGATGACGAATTAGGGAGAGTCGAAACGCGTCAGACGAACTCCACCTTCAATATTTCATACGAGCGGGCGCCGCCGGGGGCGGCGACTTCAACCGAATCGCCCTTGGTCTTTCCGATCAATGCGCGCGCGATGGGCGAGGAAATGGAAATACGCCCGTTCTGCGCATTGGCTTCGAAATCGCCGACGATCTGATATTTCTTCCTGGCTCCGGTATCTTCGTCTTCGAGCGTCACCGTGGCGCCGAATGTCACGGAATGTCCCGACAGTTTCGAAATGTCGATCACATCGGCGCGGCCGACCTTGTCCTCAAGCTCCAGCACGCGGCCTTCGATAAAGGCCTGCCGCTCCTTTGCGGCATGATATTCCGCGTTTTCGGACAGGTCGCCATGGGCGCGTGCCTCTTCGATGAGCCGGATAGTTGCCGGCCGTTCCACCGTCTTCAGATGATTGATTTCGTCCTCAAGGGCTTTATAGCCCGCGGACGTCATGGGGATACGTTCCATCGTCTCCTAATCCCGCTGGCGGCAAAAAAGCTCCTCTCGGCCTGCCTTTCCGACCCGGCCGATCCGGAGTTTTCGACGTCTGCCTTAAATGCCTGTCACGGCTCGGCGATCCATTCCCGATCCGCCGGGCGGCCAAGAAGGTAGGACCGCTACCCCGGGACTTCAAGGGAAACCGTCACATGCCGTTCATGCGTAGCTCTGGAGCGGGCGGACATCGAGAGCGCCTTCTTTCAGCGCGGCAATGGCCGCCACCGAAGCAGAGGCCCCGGCCATCGTCGTATAATAAGGCACTTTCATCTGGAGGGCGGTGCGGCGGATGGACAGGGAGTCGGCGAGCGCCTGACGGCCCTCCGTCGTATTGAAGACGAGCTGAACTTCGCCATTCTTCAATGCGTCCACAATATGCGGCCGGCCTTCCAATACCTTGTTGACGATCCGCACCGGCAGGCCTGCCGCCTCAAGATACCGTGCGGTTCCACGCGTCGCGATGATGTCGAAGCCCATGGTGATGAGCTGACTTGCGGGCTCGACTGCGAGCGGTTTGTCTGCTTCCTTGAGCGAAATGAACGCTGTCCCGCCAAGCGGCAGTTTCGCGCCGGCACCGATCTGGCTCTTGGCAAAGGCGCGGCCGAAGCTCGTATCGAGACCCATCACCTCGCCGGTCGAGCGCATTTCCGGACCTAGTACCGTATCGACACCCGGGAAGCGGGCGAACGGCATTACGGCTTCCTTGACCGCAATGTGGTCCAAAGGACCGCGCGCCAGGTCGAAATTAGCGAGCGGCTCGCCGGCCATGACCCGCGCCGCGATCGCCGCCACCGGCAGACCGATCGCCTTTGCTACAAAAGGCACGGTGCGGCTCGCGCGCGGATTGACTTCGAGAACGAATATCTCGTCATCCTGAACGGCGAATTGTACATTCATCAATCCGCGAACGCCGAGCGCACGCGCGAGCGCGATCGTCTGCCGTTCGATTTCGGCTACCGTTTCGCGCCTGAGCGAATGGGGCGGCAGCGCACAAGCCGAATCGCCCGAATGCACGCCTGCTTCTTCGATATGTTCCATGATGCCGGCAACAAACACGGATCCCGCCGCGTCGGCGATCGCGTCGACATCGATTTCCGTCGCGTGATTCAGAAATCCATCGATGAGCACGGGATTGTCGCCGGAGATCCGGAACAATTCGCCGGATTGCAGCACCGATTTGAGGTGGGATTCGTCGGAAACCACCACCATGCCGCGCCCGCCCAGCACATAGGACGGACGCAGAATTACCGGATAACCGATCTCGCCCGCCGCCGAGACGGCTTGTTCGTCATCCAGCGCGGTGGCGTTGCGCGGTTGTTTGAGGCCGAGTTCGTTCAGCAGAAGCTGGAAGCGCTTTCTGTCTTCCGCAAGGTCGATGGCGTCGGCACTGGTGCCCAGAATTGGCACGCCTTCCGCGACCAGGCGGCGCGCAAGTTTAAGCGGCGTCTGGCCGCCAAACTGCACGATTACGCCGGCAAGCGTTCCTTTTGTTTGCTCGACATGGACGATTTCGAGCACGTCTTCTGCGGTGAGCGGCTCGAAATAGAGGCGGTCCGACGTATCGTAATCGGTGGAAACGGTCTCGGGATTGCAATTGACCATGATGGTCTCGAAGCCTTGCGCCGACAGCGCGTAGGCCGCATGGCAGCAGCAGTAATCGAATTCTATTCCCTGTCCGATGCGGTTCGGGCCGCCGCCGAGAATAATGATCTTGCGCGCGTCGGTGGGATGACTTTCACACTCGGGCGCCACACCCGACTCGTAGCTGCTGTACATGTAAGGCGTAAGCGCAAGGAATTCGGCCGCACAGCTGTCGATGCGCTTGAAGACAGGACGCACGCCCGCGGCGATGCGGGTGCGGCGCACTTCGCCTTCCGTTGTTTCGCACAGCGCTGCAAGCCGCGCGTCGGAAAATCCCATGGATTTGATGCTGCGCCAAGCCGCGGCACCTGTTGGCAGACCGTCGCGGCGCAAACGCGTCTCGACAGCGAGAACGGCTTCTATTTCTTCCAGGAACCAGCGATCGTAGCGGGTGATTTCCGCGATCTCGGAAACGGAAAAACTCGCGCGCATGGCCTGGGCGGCGATACGCAGGCGATCCGGTCCGGTACGCGCCAGCGCCGCGCGGATTGCATTGGGATCGGCTGGAAGCTCGACTTCATCGAGACCTTTGATCCCGGTTTCGAGCGAACACAGCGCCTTCTGCAGCGACTCGCCAAAGGTGCGCCCGATTGCCATCGCCTCGCCGACGGATTTCATCGACGTGGTCAGGGTCGTATCGGCGTCGGGGAATTTCTCGAAGGTAAAACGCGGAATCTTTGTAACGACATAGTCGATCGCCGGTTCGAAAGACGCCGGCGTCGCCCGCGTAATGTCATTCTGCAATTCGTCGAGCGTGTAGCCGATGGCAAGTTTGGCGGCGATCTTGGCGATCGGAAAGCCCGTCGCCTTGGAGGCGAGGGCAGAGGAGCGCGACACGCGCGGATTCATCTCGATCACAACCATGCGCCCGTCATCGGGATTGACGGCGAACTGCACATTGGAGCCGCCCGTCTCCACGCCGATCTCGCGCAGCACCGCGATCGAGGCGTTGCGCATGCGCTGATATTCCTTGTCGGTGAGCGTGAGCGCCGGCGCGACCGTAATCGAATCGCCGGTGTGCACGCCCATCGGATCGACATTCTCGATGGAACAAACAATGATGGCGTTGTCCGCGCGGTCGCGGACGACTTCCATCTCGAATTCTTTCCAGCCGAGAACCGATTCCTCAATCAGCACTTCGTTGGTAGGCGACGCGTCGAGCCCCTGCTCGACGATTTCGAAGAATTCCTCGCGATTGTACGCAATGCCGCCGCCCGTGCCGCCGAGCGTAAAGGAGGGACGTATGACGGCCGGCAAACCCACTTCTTCAAGCGCCTGAAGCGCATGCGCAAAAGCCTCCGGCGAAAGTTCCATGACGGGATTGTTCTGTCCGTCATAGAGAAAGTTTCCGCGCGTGTCTTTCTTGTGTCGCAGATAGCCCTTGAGCGTGATGCCACGCGGCACGTCGAGGCCAATTCGCATCATGGCCCGCCGGAACAGTTCGCGATCCTCGGCCTTGTCGATGGCGTCGGCGCTCGCGCCGATCAGCTCCACGCCGTATTTTTCCAATACGCCGCGTTTGCGGAGCGATAGCGCCGTATTGAGTGCCGTCTGCCCGCCCATGGTGGGCAAAAGCGCGAACACGCGGCCTGACGGAACACAGGGCCGCTCGCGGGCGATGATCTTTTCGACGAATTCCGGCGTGATCGGCTCGATATAGGTCGCATCCGCGAGTTGCGGATCGGTCATGATCGTAGCCGGATTCGAATTGACCAAAACAACGCGATAACCTTCCGCCCTAAGCGCCTTGCAGGCCTGCGCGCCGGAATAGTCGAACTCGCACGCCTGCCCGATGACAATCGGGCCCGCGCCGATGATCAGGACCGTATGGATGTCGCTGCGCTTGGGCATGTAATCACTTTCTTGCGTACGCGGTTATCGCGCGGAGCGCTTGGGATCGGCTTCCTGCGTGCTTCGACGGGCTCGGCACGAGGGAAATTTTACCGCCATCGATGCGGGCGCCAATGAGGCTTTTCTCATCCTGAGCCCGTCGAAGGACGCACGCCATATATGCAGTCCCTGTCAGCTCCGCCATTTAAGCGTCGTTTCCGGAACCGGATTGACAAAAACCTCGCCAGTTTCGACGGAGGCATCCCACGCTTTCTTCAATCGCTGATACCACATGGCCGGCACGTCGGCGTCGGGAATGAGCATAAGTCGCGGATTGAACTTGAGTCCTTCGCGCTGCAATTCCACCATGGCGCGATCCTGGCCGAGAAAGGCATGCATGAACGGCCGTACGAACGGCTTCAGCAAAGAGAGCCAACCCCGGTTCCAGTAGAAGGTCTGCGTGACTTCGGTGTTGTCTGCGTCGATTGGCGTGCAGGTCGTGAGACCCACGACTTCCCGGGCACCGGCGCGAATATGCTCGAAGCGGACGCCGGGAAGTTCGAAACGAATCTCGGTGGATACGTCGCCGCCGAACAGAGCCCGGTACGCGAAGGAATTCGACGAAGGGCGATGCGCCACCATGGAGAAACCGCGAAGCGAGGGCGCATATCTCTTGGCCTTGGCGTGAATCGAGTTTCGCGTACGCCAGTACCAGGATTGATGGACGAAAGGCCCATGGGCGGGGTCCATCAGCCCGACGACGGCGTGATCCTGTCCGCAGCGAAAATGCTGAGTCTCGGCAAGCCGCGGCAGGGCATCGCCGGCAAGCGGCACTTTCGGCGGATCGAAAGCCGGTGCGATTGCTTCACGGCCGTTTGCCGCCATGTACACCCAAATCTGCCCGTCCTGTTCGCAAAGCGGATAACTGCGCACGCGAATCCGCGATGCTTCGAAATCTTGTCCTTCGACGAGCGAAGGAATGAAGCGGCAGACGCCATCGGGTGCAAAACGCCAGCCGTGATAGGAGCATTCGATGGTATTTTCTTGCAGCAGTTTTCCGGCTGACAGCGGCACGCCGCGATGTGGACAGATATCGCGCAGTGCAAAAGCACGCCCGTCCCGCGCGCGGCCGAGAAGGACGGGTTCGCCCAGGAATATGCGCCGGCAAAGCTGGCCGCCGCGAACCGCAGAGGCGGCCGCCGCGCGGTACCAGAGATTGCGCAGGAAGGCGGATGCAGCGTTCGCATCCGCCATGCCTGCATTGCTCATTTCCGTGGCGTCGCGGGCGCCGCCGGCGTTGCCGGGGTGGGCGGTGACTTGAGCAGGCTCTCAAGCGTCGTCATGAACTGGTGCCCCTTATAGGGCGGCAGCTTATACGCCCAACCCGAGGTATGCGAATCGATCGTACGCGCCTGCTTCTGGGCTTGCGGTTTGCCCGAAGCGCCTTCCGCTGAAACGGTAGCCCAGTAATCCTGGCCCTTCTGGATCGTGTTCACCGTGACCGTCAGACCGTCGAAAGTATGCGTGACGATGCGTGCGACATGTGCCCCATCGGAAAAATCGAAATTCTTCGCGGGTTGAACGTCGTCGAAAGTGAAGCCCGTGACCGCACCGGCGACGCCATCCGTTACGCCCGGATAGGCGATTTCGCGGCCCTTCGGAATATCGACGAGATTCAGATCT
>Ga0335074_10006599_pt1 | contig 16101 bp, 16 predicted proteins | sample Lox_Sample_23_FD_206715 | JGI IMG/M metagenome (GOLD analysis project Ga0335074, IMG submission 206715) | Soil microbial communities from Loxahatchee National Wildlife Refuge, Florida, United States - Lox_Sample_2.3 | ecosystem: Environmental > Terrestrial > Soil > Wetlands | place: USA... | reverse complement strand
GCGTCGCCTTCCTTGGGGGCGTAATGCAGGTAGCGCATCGTCGTCTGGATATCTGCGTGCCCCATCCACTCCTGCACTCGCCGTATGTCGGCTTTGGCGATCATTCGCGTCCCGAACGTGTGGCGCAGATCGTGGAACCGCAGGGGCCGGAGCCCGGCGCGGACCAGTGCTGCCGCGTACCGGCGCCGTAGCGCCGAGCCGTCGAGGTAGCTGCCGAGTTCACCGACGAATACGAGATCGTCGTCGCCGGTCCAGTGCTCACGCTCACCCAACCGAGCCAGGACAACCGCGACATCCGGTGCCATCGGAACCGAGCGGACCTTGCCGGACTTTGGCGTCGTCACGACACTCCCCGCGTAGCTCGAACGCACGCGGATCGAGGAGCCCGCGAAGTCGATGTCGCGCCACCGCAACGCGAGCAGCTCGCCGCGGCGGAGTCCGGTGAACGCAGCGGTCAGGTAGATCGCCGCGTCCTGCTCTGAGCCGGCGGCGCGCACCAGCGCCCACACCTCCTCAGGCGAGAAGACGTCGATGTCGCCGCTCGAGTGTTGTGGGTGTCGTTCGACGGTGGCGACGGGATTCAAGGGCAGGCCCCAGACGTGTTGCGCCCGGCGAAACACGCCGTGCATCACCACGAGCAATTTGTTCTTCGTCCGATTAGAGAGACCGGTCAACGTCCCCCGCCACCGATCGATCGAAACGGAGGTGATCGACTCCAGCGGCTCGGAGCCGAACGCCGGCAACAGATGGGCCTCGAGGTTCGAGCGGTAGTCCCGCAGCGTCGACGGCTTGCAGCCGCGATCGTGCTCGGCGTAGCGCAGGAACTCGGCGGCGGCGTCGGCGAACGTTGCGCCGGTCCGGACCATCCCGGGCAACGTGCCCCGGCGCGCTTCATCAAGGGTCGACCGGAGCCACGCCTCGGCGAGTCGCTTCGTGAAGAACCCGGCGGGCGGCCGCCCTCGATCGGTCCACGCCGGCCCGAGCTTCTTCTGCACCTGACGGCCGTCGGGCAGCCGGTACTTGGCGTACCAGACCGGTCGACGGGTCCTCTCGACCCGGAAGACATGCCCCGACGGGGGTCTCACGGCGCAAATCCTACGCCGGATCGGGGACAGATTCGGGACACGAAACGTTTCCGCGGGAACGTCCGGAAAGCAAAAAGCCCCGCTTATGCGGGACTTTCGTAACGCGCCCGGAGAGATTCGAACTCCCGACCTTCGGTTCCGTAGACCGACGCTCTATCCAGCTGAGCTACGGGCGCCCGCTGCTGCCAGCGAATGCACCATCGTAGCGGCCAACCGCCGATCGAAGCCCGGCCCGGCGCGTCAGGAACGCGACGGGCGGGTGGACGGGCCCACCGCCTCGGCCAACCACTTCACGAGCGGGCGCGCGGCCCGGAGCTCCGACTGCACCCGCTCATCGCAGGCCGGTTCGTGCAGCCATGACTCCAGCGGGTGCCGGCGCGAGACGGTCAGCTGCTTGCGCCGCAGGTGATCGACCCGCGGATGGTCCGCCGGGTAGCCGCGCGGGACACGCTTGAGCTCGGGCTCAGCGGGGGCAAGGCCGCCCCGCCGGGCGGTAGCCAGGCCACGCACGAAGCCGCGGCCGCGGCGCTCGTCATCGATCGCGGCGCGAAAGCGCTCGAGCTGGTCCGGCGCCGGCCGCCACAGTCCGGCGGCCACGAGCAGACCGTCTAGCGAGAGGTCGAAGTAGTAGCCGCCGGTGCCGCCGTAGCCGATCGCGACCCCCAGGTGCTCCTTAAGCGGAGGGCCGGGCCGGAAGCGGAGGTTGTTGTAGGGGCGGAAGAAGTGCGGCGCGCCCAGTTCGCTGAGCTTTTCGGCCAGCTCGCGCGCCGGCGCCATCAGGTGCTCGTCGTAGCGACGGCGGTTGGCCCGGAACCAGTCGGCGTCGTTGTTGTCCTCGAGCTCGCGCAGGAACTCGAGCGCCTCAGGCGGCCACACGTTCCCCAAGGTCGGAATAGCGAGCGACCGTGAAGCCGACGAGCATCGGCACGTGGACCGCGAACACGACGAGCGACAGGGTGAGCACGACCAACGTGCCGCCGCTCACGTGGTTACGCAGGAACACGTACTCGATCATTCCCGCGATCACGACGTACGCCAGCAGCGACCACTTGCCGACCTGGAAGAAGCGGGCCCAGTCAAAATCCCTCACGCGCGAGAGCAAGAAGATGTTGATCCCGAGCACGAGCGCGGATGCCGCCAGCAGGGCCACGGCGGGGCCGAGCGGGACGTGGTTCGGGAGGTGGGCGGACAGGTAGATCCCGCCGGCGACAATAAGCGCGAGGGACAGCATCCCGAGCGCCGTGACCGGCGGAAGGCGCTGCTCATTCATCCCGACGCCAGCTTGGTCATGATCACGAGCGTCGCGACCTGCATGACGCCGAGGACCCCCGCGCAGTAGATGAAACGCTTCATCAGGTGCTCGATAACCTCCGGATTGGGCCGAGGCTTCTTGAGCTCGAACAGGACCGCAATGTTGGCCGGCTCGAGCAGGCCGAGGGCGAGCACCGCCATCACGCCGACCACGATGTAGCTCGCGACCACCCAGCCGTGGTCCTGCGAGATCGACAGCACATTCCCGGTCTTGACCCCGACTTGCCACCCGGCGGCGAGGGTCGCGGTGACAACCACCGGCATGATCACCACCATCTTCGGCATCAACCGTGTGGTGAACTGGATCCGTGCCGGCACGGGCATGGCGCCCATGATCGGGCCGAGCACGAGTCCGAGGAACAGGTCGATGATCGTCCAGCCCGCGCCGAAAGCGACGTGGAAGAACATCAGCGGCCACAAGCTGTTCACGGCGATCGCCACGATCAGGCACACGAGCACGACGGCCGCGATGGCCAGGCCAGCCCGAGGCACGATCTGGAAGTCGGGAATCTCGATCGCTCCGGGCGGCGGAGCAGCACCGGCCTCGACGGCCGGCGGCCCAGTGGGGATGGCGACATCGGTCATGGGCAGATCCTATTCAGCGAGGTGACGGACTTCTAGGTAAACGCTGAACATGCGCCAGCCCTTGCGACTGGGAGCGGAGGGGGCGGGATTCGAACCCGCGGTCCGGGTTCGCCGGACTCTGGTTTTCAAGACCAGCGCATTCGACCGCTCTGCCACCCCTCCGGGGTCTGCCGACCCGATGCTAGTGCAGGCGGCGGGCCCCCGTGCGCCCCAATCACGCGCCCGGATCAGCGTCTAGACTGGCGCCACAGCGATCCCGGAGAGGTGGCCGAGTGGCTGAAGGCACTCGCCTGCTAAGCGAGTAAGGGGGGAAACCTCCTTCGCGGGTTCGAATCCCGCCCTCTCCGCTCCGTCGACTGAGAACGCGCTCGGCTCGGTGGTTTGGCGCAACCAATGCCGTTACGATGGGTTGCACCAGGTAGGTAGCTCGCTGGTGCAGGCGAGCTAGATCGATCAGCTGAGCGCGGGCCGGCGCGTCGGCGGTGTCCGGATGCGTTCATTGATCCGATTCCCACCTCGCATCAAGCCTGCTGCGTTCGCCGTGGTCGTCGCGCTGACGGCTCTGAGCGCCGCCGCCACCGCGGTCGCCGCCCCCGGGAGCGCCGGCGCGTCAGCACGGGCCGGCGCACAGCGCACCAAGGTGGTCCGCTACCACGGCTACCGGCTCGTGGTGCCGGCGAGTTGGCCGGTGTTCAACCTGGCCGCCGACCCCACCGTGTGTGTGCGCTTCAACCGCCACGCGGTCTACCTCGGCACGCCGGGCGCCCACGAGCGCTGCCCCGCCCACGCGGTCGGTCGGACCGAGGCGATCCTGGTCTCGCCGATGGCCGCCCACGGCGCCCGCGCGGGCGCCGGCGGGGGCGGACAGGTGCTGCCGCCCGTCAGCGGCCGCAACGCCCAGCCGTCCCAGGGGTCCTCCACGCAGCGCGCGGTCCCGTCCGATGGGGTGATGGTCACCGCCACGTGGAGCAGCCAGCCCGGGCTCGTGGCCCGCGCGCTCGAGGTGCCGTCCGTCTCGGCCTCCCACACCGGCACGGCCGCCGCCGTCCGACCCCAGGCGCGAGCGGCCGCCGTGCACAAGACGGGCGACATCTACACCGGGCCGGGGTTCGACGCGTGCTCCACGCCGAGCGCCACGACGATGTCCGACTGGGGCGCCTCGCCCTACCGGGCGGTCGGAATCTACGTCGGCGGCGCCAACATGGCCTGCTCGCAGACGAATCTCACACCCGCCTGGGTCCAGCAGGAATCGGCCGCCGGGTGGACGCTGCTCCCGGTCTACGTCGGGCTCCAGGCGCCGAGCAACAGCTGCGGCTGTGCCGCGATCACCCCGTCGCAGGCCTCGGCCGAGGGCACCGCCGCGGCGCAGGACGCCGTCAATCAGGCGGAGGCGGTCGGGATCTCGCCCGGCAACCCGATCTACGACGACATGGAGGCCTACAACCGGACCACCACCAACACCGATGCGGTGCTGGCCTTCCTGAGCGCGTGGACGACCGAGCTGCACGCGGAGGGCTACGTGTCCGGCGTCTACAGCAGCGCGAACTCCGGCGTCACCGATCTGGTCAACGAGTACGGCACCGGCTACGCCGAGCCCGACCAGCTCTGGATCGCCGACTGGAACAACCAGGAGACGACCAGCGATCCCTACGTGCCGGCGAGTGACTGGGCGAACCACCAGCGCCTGCACCAGTACCGCGGGGGCCACAACGAGACCTACGACGGCGCGACGATCAATATCGACAGCGACTACGTCGACGCCGGTGGCGCAGCCGGTGGCGCCCTGTTCCCGAACGGCACCTTCGTGGAGGTGAGTGGGACGACGCAGATCTGGGAGATCGCCGGCGGCGCTCCGCTGCTGGTCAGCAACTGGAGTGACGTCGGCGGCGAGCAGACCTACACGGTGATCACCCAGCAGCAGTTCGACGCGCTCAACCCGGTGCCCGCCGACGGCACGTTCCTGCAGACCGACACCGGAGCCGTGTACCGGGTCGCCGGAGGCGCCCCGATGTACATCAGCGATCCGGCCGCGTTCGGGACGATCACGCCGGTGGAGATCGATGAGTGGGACATCGACAACGTGGGCAATCCAGCGTCACACCTGAACCCCGTGCCGGCCAACGGAACGTTCATCAGCACCACGACAGGCTCGAACTATCGAATCGCCGGCGGCGCCCCCATCGGGATCACGACCTGGACGGTGTTTGGAGGAATGCAGCCATCGGTGATGATCGACCCGTGGGATCTGGCGAACGTCTGGAATCCCCTGGCCCGGCTCGACTATCGCCCGGCCATCAACACGGTGGTCGAGGGCCTGCCGTCAGGCGCCTACTGGCGCTTCGGGCCCAAGAACCGCTATCTCGTCCCGCCGACTCCGGGCGCGGTCCGCGTCGATGACCGCGGGCTGAAGCCGTTCTCGGCCACCATCTGCCGCGTCCCGAACCTTGCGCACCAGACGCTCACGCAGGTCAAGGCCGCGCTCATCAAGGCCGACTGTCTCATCGGCAAGGTGCGTGACCGTCCGGTGACGCGCCGGCGGCACACGCTGCGGGTGATCAAGCAAAGCGTGGCGCCGCGCGTGCACAAGACCGGGGGCTACCTCATCGGCGTCACGCTCGGCTGAGCGCTCGCCGGGTCAGCCGCCGGCTCAGACGCCGGCGCGGATACCGGCTCGGACGCCGGCCGCGGCGCTGACGCGCTCCACCGGATCACGGTGGCGCCCCAGGTGAGGCCGCCGCCGAAAGCTGCCAGCAGCACGCGGTCGCGCGGCTGGATCCGACCCTCGGACTGCGCGACCGTCAGCGCGATCGGCAGCGTCGCCGTGGAGGCATTGGCGAACCGGTCGACGTAGTCGACGACGCGCTCCGGCGGCAGGTCCAGTCGCTGGCCGACCGAGCGGATGATCCGCGAGTTGGCCTGGTGGTAGACGAACAGGTCGATGTCCTCGAGGCGACAGTCGCTGGCGAGCAGGGCGTCGGCGGTGACCTCGACGAGCGAATTCACCCCGGCGCGGAAGGTCTCCCGGCCGTCCATGCGGATCCGCTCACCTCGGGCGAGCCTGATCAGGTGCGACGCGGAATGGTCGGCGCGCAGCACGACCGGGCCGACGCGTTCGTCCCCGGACTCGGTCGCTGACACGAGCGCCGCGCCCGCGCCGTCGGCGAACAGCGGCGCGGTGTCGCGGTCGGAGTTGTCGAGGAAGCGCGACAGGAAGTCGGCGCCCACGACCAGCGCGTGTCGTGCGCGACCGGACTCGATCTGCCCGCAGGCGAGCGACAGGGCGGACAGCCAGCCCGTGCACGCCGCGCCGACGTCGAGCGCCCCGGCTCGGCCGGCTCCGATCAGCCCGGCGACCAGCGGTCCGGCGTTGGGGCTGATCTCGTCGGCGGTCGATGTCGCGACCAGGACCAGGTCGAGCTCGTGCGGCTCGAGTCCGGCTCGCTCGAGCGCCCGGCGGCCGGCCTGCGCCGCGAACTCGCTCAGGCGCTCGTCGGCCGAGGCCCACGGCCGCTCGCGCGTGCCGGTGCGCTTGGCGATCCAGTCCGCGTCAACGCCGAGCCGGGTAGCGAGTTGCTCGTTCGAGACGCGACGCTCGGGAACCGCCATCGCCACCGCGGCGATCGCCGCTCCGACTCCCATGGACCGCTTCGACGTCGCTCTAGTGCGTCGTCTTCTTCGGCGCGGTCCCGAAGACGTGATCCCAGAACGGCGCGCTCACTCCGTAGCCGCGCTCGTGGTTCTGGAAGTGATGTCGCATGTGCAGCTCGCGCAGCCGCTTGCCGAGGGCCGACTTCGGCCGGTGATGGTGCACGTGGTAATGCAGCATGTCGTAGCCCAGGTAGCCGGCCAGGAAGGCGGCGCCAAAGGGCAGGAAGCCCGGGCTGCCGATCACGAGCGAGAACACCCAGACGAACAGCGCCGCCAATGGAATGCTCAGCGCGGGGGGCATGACCAGCCGCAGTGGATCGTTCGGGTGGTCGTGGTGCACGCCGTGGATGATCCAGTGCAGCTTCGCGCCGATGCCCTTCTCGGGCTCGAAGTGGAACACGATCCGGTGCAGCCAGTACTCGGTGAGCGTCCAGAACAGGTACCCGGCCGGTATCCAGACCGCGGCCATCCAGCCGACCCCGTGTACGAACCCCTCGATCAGCAGGATCAGGATCGTCGGGACGAAGATGATCGGCGGCACGCTCCAGTGCACGCGCGAGAACTTTTCGAACAGCTCCCAGTCGAACATCCGCGGCGAGGCGCGGAGCATCTCGCTCTTGCTGAGCCCCTCGAGGTCATCTGCGCGGCGTGTGGCCATACCAAAACGATACCTCGCAGCCGCTCCGTGGTAACACGCGCGCAGAATCCGGGGGGTCGCGCTGGCGCGCCCCCGCGGGCGTCGCCAGGACGCAGCGGGGATTCAGTCGCCGGCGTCGCCGTCGGCGCCGTCGGCTCCGTCGGGCATGGCGAGCACCACGTGGCTGAGGGCGACCGCCAGGAACGGCCGGCGCTCGGCGGCGCCGCCGTCGAACGGGACGAGTTCGACGTCGGTGAGCGCCAGGAAAGCGCGCTCTGAGGAGTTCAGATAGTCGGTCAGCCGGCTGCGGTAGCCGTCGCGCGGCAGCCGGAGCAGGCCGGAGATGCGATAGCGGTCGGTCTCGACCACGATTCGCTCATCGTGGTGCTCCATGGCCGTCGAAGATAGCGTTCGTGCTCGCCGCCGGTGCCATGCTTGGACACATGGCCGAGCGGCCGAAACCGCGCTGGTGGTCCGTCCGCCGGGCCCAGAACCTGAAGCCGGCCACCTACCGCTGCCCGCTGTGCGGGCGCCATCTGCCGGCCCTCAGCGAGCACATGCTGATGTTCCCCGAGGGGGACCACAGCCGCCGACGCCACGCCCACACCAAGTGCGTGCTGGCCGCCCGCGAGGCCGGCAAGCTGCCGACCCGGGAGGAGTGGCTGAAGACCCAGCCCCGTCCCCCGAGCGCGTGGCAGCGACTGCTCGCGCGGGTCCGCCGGGCCGAGTGAGCGGGGTGCACAACGCCCAAAAGCGCCCATTCCCTCGGCGCCAGGGGGACATGAGCGCCTGGGAGGCGCTTATGTCCCGGAGGGGTGGCGCTGAGGGGCGGTTTCGTGCGTTCTGCACCGGTGGCGCGGGGCGGGCGGACGAACACGGCAGCGGTGCGTGTGCGAACCGGCCGCGCCCCGGCCAAAGACGCGGGAAAGGTGATCGACGTGGACTCGGCTCAGGCGTCGTGATAGAGAGCGAACTCCCACGGATGCGGTCGCATCCGGATCGCGTCCACCTCCTCTTCACGCTTGTAGCGCACGTACGCCTCGATCAGCCCGGGGGTGAACACGTCACCCTCGAGCAGGAAGGCGCTGTCCGCCTCGAGCGCGTCCAGCGACGCCTCCAATGAAGACGGCACGGTGGCGATCCCCGCCAGCGTCTCGGGGGGCAGGTCGTAGATGTCGGCGTCGAGCGGCTCGCCCGGGTCGAGCTCGCGCTTGATCCCGTCGAGCCCCGCCAGCATCAGAGCCGAGAACGCCAGGTAGGGATTGGCCGTCGGGTCGGGCGAGCGGAACTCGATCCGCTTGGTCTTGGGCGCCTCGTGGTACATCGGCACCCGCACGCAGGCGCTCCGGTTCCGCGCCGAATACACCAGGTTCACGGGCGCCTCATAACCGGGCACCAACCGCCGATACGAATTGGTCGTCGGGGCGCAGAACGCGAGCAGCGCCGGCGCATGCGCCAAAAGACCAGCGATGTAGTGCTTGGCCAGGTCGCTCAGGTGCGCGTAGCCGCCCTCGCCGTACATCAGCGGGTCGCCGTCCTTCCACAGCGACTGGTGCACGTGCATCCCCGATCCGTTCTCCTGGAAGATCGGTTTGGGCATGAAGGTCGCGGTCTTGCCGGCGGCGAACGCCGTGTTCTTGACCACGTACTTGTAGATCATCATCTGGTCGGCCATCCGCAGCAGGGGCTGGAAGCGCATGTCGATCTCGCCCTGGCCGCCCGAGGACACCTCGTGATGGTGAAACTCGCACCGGATCCCGAGGGCCTCCATCGTGGCCACCATCTCCGAGCGCAGGTTGGCCAGCGAGTCGGCCGGCGGGACCGGGAAGTAGCCCTCCTTCTGGCGCAGCTTGTAGCCCAGGTTCGGAGCTCCCGACGGACCGCCCGTGTTCCAGAACCCCTCCCCGGAGTCGACCTCGTAGAAGGCCCGGTGCTCGACCTGCGCGTAGGCGATGTGGTCGAACACGAAGAACTCCGCCTCGGGGCCGAAGTAGGCCACGTCGGCGATGCCACTCGCGACCAAATGGCGCTCGGCCTTGTTGGCCACGAACCGGGGGTCACGCGCGTAGGGCTCGCCCAGCACCGGGTCGGCGATCGAACAGATCAGCGACAGCGTGCCACGCGTGTAGTACGGGTCGATGAACGCGGTCGACGAGTCCGGGATCAGCAGCATGTCGGACTCGTGGATCTCCTGGAAGCCCCGGATCGATGAGCCGTCGAAGCCCAGGCCGGACTCGAAGTCGCTCGCGTCGAGGGCGCCGATCGGCAACGTCATGTGCTGCCAGGTCCCCGGCAGGTCGACGAACTTGAGATCCACCATCTCGACCCCGCGTTCGGCGGCGAACTCAAGCACCTCGGCCGGGCTGGTCGCACCGACCGCCATCGCCGTCTGTTCGTCTTCTGTGGTGGCCACGGTTTCCTCCTTCAATCAGTCTCGATAGGCGCGAGCCTATCCCGTTGTGAGAGTCGTTCATCTGCCGCCAGTATCTGGTCGGCCTTCAGTCCAAGGCTGAGCCGTTCGCGGCCGTCGGTTTCGTACGGCGAGAGGCCCGAGACTTCCTGGACGCGGGTCAGGCGATAGCCGACCGTGTGACGGTGCAGGCCCATCGCTTCGGCAGTCTCGGTGGTCGAGCCATGGTGGGCCAGGAACGTCGCGAGCGTGACCAGAAGCTCGGTGTCGTGCTCGCCGTCGTAGGCCAGCAGCGGGGAGATCGTGCTCGCGCGCAGCTGGTCCACCTCCGCGGGATCGCGCAGCAATACGCCGATCAGCAGCCGATGGGTCTCCTCCTGGCCGGGGAAGGCGGCATCGGGAGCGCACGCCAGCTCGGCCAGCAGCATCGCCTCGCGAATCGCCTCGTGGAGCAGCGCCGGCTGCCGCCGCGGCGCCGATACGCCGACGGCGAGCCCGCACGCGGACAGCTGGTCGGCCAGCGCGGTCGATTGCCGCTCGCCGGCGCGTTCCTCGAGGAGCGGCACGAGGCCGACGACGCGCCCGCTTCCGAGCTCGCCGACCAGCACCCCCTCGTCCCTGGCCACCTCACCACTCGCCTGGCCCAAGCCGCACACGGCGATCGCCCCGCCGCTGAGATCGACCCCGAGCCGGCGTCCGTCGGCAACCAGCATCCGGACGTCGCCGGGAACAGCGACCATGAGTGCCGCGAGGAGCGTCCGCGCCAGGTCGGCGTCCTCGCCGTCCGCCCCGTCGTGCATGAGCCGCGTGACCGCCGCCGCGGCCGCGGTCGCCTCCAGCCAATCGGCCTGGCCCACGCCGGCCCCGTTTCCCGGGAGCCCCCCGGTCGTGGCCACGATCCCCACCACCTCGCGCCCGATCCGGATCGGCTCGATGTGCGCCACCGTCCTCGGCGCCTGCGCAACGTCGCCGGCCGCCAGCGCCTTCGCGTGGTCGACCAGCTCGGAGAGCGCGCTGGCGGCGAGCGCGTCCGCCGGCCACACGACGGGTGGGCCGACGGACGGAAGGATGATCGCAACGGGATGGCCGAGCGCCTCGGAGGCCGAGCGGGCGACGCGTTCGATCCCGTCGCCCGCGACCGCCCGCGAGACAATGGCCAAAGGTGTGGATTGGGAGGCGGGTGGGTTGGAATCCAGATCCGCCTCCCAACTCACGTCATACGGGCGACGGCTCGGCGTGGCCCGCTCCAGTGGCGATCCCGGGGATGCCGCCCGGGTACCCGAGCGACGGAACGTCGGACGGGTACACCTCGTGGCCGTGCTCGGCGACGTCGCCGATCTCCATGTTCTTCTCCGACATCCGCAGCGGGATGAACAACCCGACCAGCTTGAGCAGCACGAACGTGCAGAACGCGGTCCATGCGATCACCCACAGTGCGGCGAGGAACTGCCACTTCAACAACGTGAAGTTGCCGTGGACGAGGCCGGCCACCCCGCCCGAGGCGACCAGCCCGTGTTTGCTCGTCTTGTAGAACAGAGCCATCTGCGGGTCGGCGAACACTCCGACCAGCAGGCCACCGGCGAGGCCGGCGAATCCGTGGGTGTAGATCACGCCGAGCGTGTCGTCGACGTTGCGGAACGGGCGCACTCGGCTCAGGTAGTTGAGCGCGAAGTAGACGATCGTCGAGGCGATGATGCCGAGCGCGATCGCGCCCCAGCCGTTGACGTAACCAGCCGCCGGCGTAATCGCGACGAGCCCGACGATCATGCCGTTGACCGTGCCAATGAGCGACGGCTTGCGGCCCGTTATGTAGTCCCACATGATCCAGATCAGCAGCGCCACCGCGGTGCACAGGTTGGTGTTGAGCACCGCCGCCGCCGCGGACATGTTCGAGGCGTACGGGTCGCCACCGTTGAACCCGTTCCAGCCGAGCCACAGCAATCCGGCGCCGACCGCGACCATCGCAACGTTGTTTGGTGCGTCGATCTCGCGGTCGCGCTGGAGCCGTGGTCCGATCACCGCCGCGGCCACGAACCCGGCCACGCCGGCGGACAGGTGAATCACGTAGCCGCCGGAGAAGTCGACGGCCCCGTGCTGGGCGAAAAACCCGCCGCCCCAAAGGAGGAACGCGTCGGGCGCGTAGACGCAGGTGATCCACAAGACGCAGAATGGGATCCACGCCTTGAAGTTCACGCGCCCGAGCACCGAGCCGAGGGCCAGGATCGGCGTGATCGCCGCGAATACGAACTGGAAGTAAACGAGCGCGGATTGCGGGAACGAGTCGCTACCGATCAACGGGATATTCGCCTGGTGCTGTAGCTCGGTATGCGACAGCACGGGTCCGGGCTTCCCGATGAAGTTCCCGAAGAAGCCGCTGTGCGACAGGCCGTGGAACGGGGTGCCGAATCCCATCTTGAACGCCCACAGGACCCACACGACGAGCACGATCGAGAACGTGGCGAACGTCAGCATCATGCTGTTGATCGACCAGCGCTTCTGCATCACGCCGCCGTAGAGCACTGCCAGGCCGGGCACGCTCATCAGGCCGACCAGCGTCGCGGCGGTGATCTGCCATGACGTGTCGCCCGAGTTGAGCCAGCTTGGTGCTTCGAGTGGCAACTGGATCTCCTTGTGCTTGGGTACGCCGCACGGCAAGGCCTGGCGACGCCGATTGCACTAGCGAGTCTGCGCCCGGGCCGTTTTACCGAACATGTCCCCCCGTCCAGCAAATGGAGAGGGGTCCTGGACATTGGGATAAGGCGATCCCGCAATCAACGGGAATTCGGCCCCCAGGAGCCCGTTTTTGGGCCGCCTTCGGCGGCGTCCATGGGGCCGTCCACCCCGTCCGGACGGGGTACATGGCCCCAAGGATGTCGAGCGAAGCGAGACCCAGATCAGCCTGAACCGACTGGCAGCCCGGCCTTGCGGCACTCCGACGCGAGCACGGCCGCGGCCTGCTGCGTGTACGCCCCCGGCGCGTTCACCGACTGGCAGGTGTCGCGCGCCTGGCCTCCGCACTCGTTGATCTGCTGGGCCCCGACGTCACCGGGGATCGTGGCGTAGATGCAGCCGGCCTTCGAGCTGGGGCCACCGCTCGAGAACGAGATCACGAGCACGATCGCGAGCACGACCACGGTGGCGAGGACCCCGCCCACCATCCATTTCTCGCGCGAGGACAGCTGCCGGCGGCCGGCGATCGCGTCAGCGTGACCGGGCGGGAGGATGAGCACGTGGGGAGTGTAAGCCGCCCTCTGTGCCAGGATCGATGGGCTTGCTCTTTCTGGCGATCCACCTCCACATCCATCTCATCCACCACGGGGTGCCGGCGCCGTCAATCGATTACGCAGCGCTCGCGATCGCATCGTTTGCCAGCTGGGCGGGGCTGCCGGGACCCGGGGAGCCGCTGCTGATCGCCGCCGCGGTGGTGGCCTCCAAGCACCGGCTCGACATCAAGCCGGTGCTGGCCTGGGCGTTCGTCGGGGCGAGCCTGGGCGGGATCGCGGGGTGGCTGGCCGGCCTGTATGCGGGCCGCGCTGTGATGACCGCTCCCGGTCCGTTGCTCAAGCTGCGCCTGAAGGCGGTCGAGCGCGGCGAGGAGGTGTTCGATCGCTGGACCGTGACCGCGATCATCCTCACGCCGGCCTGGGTGGCCGGGATCAACCGGGTGCACACGTGGGTCTACCTCATCACCAACGAGGTGACCGCGCTGATCTGGGCGGTCGGGATCGGGTTGGCCGCCTACTACGCCGGCCCCCCGGTCCTCGACTGGGTCAGCGACCTCGGCTGGGTGAGCGTCGTGGGCATCGTCCTGCTGGTGGGCGCGGGTGTCGCCATCGAGTTGTCCCGCCGGCGCCGGCGCGGCCGGAGGCGGGTGTGACCCGGAGGCCCAGAGCCGCGGCCCGATGTCTCCCTCACTGGTAAGTTGCCGGACGTGAGCGACACGGCCGATCTGCCGATGACCACGGGCCTCGAGCTTCCCGGCGTCCGCATCCAGGAGAACCTGGGCGTCTGCTACGGGCTGGTGGTCCGGAGCATGGGCCTGGTCGGCGGCGTCACGTCATCCTTTCGGGCGCTTCGGCGCGGCGAGGTGTCCGAGTACACGCAGCTCCTGGAGGACTCGCGCCGCCACGCGATCGACCGCATGTCCGATAACGCGCGCCTGCTCGGGGCCGACGCGATCGTCGGGGTCCGCTTCGACTCCTCGGAGATCGGCGGGCAGTTCACCGAGATCGTGGCCTACGGGACGGCGGTCAAGGTCGAGCGCGCGCCGTAACCGGCGATGCTGCTCGGCGACGCCGATCGCGAGCTGCTGTACGAGACGCTGAAGCGCCACGCCGCGGAAGGACGGCTCGACGTCGCCGAGCTCGAGCGCCGGGTGGCCGTGGTCGCCGAAGCGGAGACGCGCGAGGCCGCCGCCGAGGCGATGGCGGGGCTGCCGCCGCTCGCCCCCACTCCGGCTCGCGAGCGCCGGCCCAGGTGGGGGCGCGGTCACGGCGAGGTGGAGAAGCCCGGCGCCGACTGGCAGCCCACGAACGAGCGGTTTCGCGACAACCGGACCCAGCGAGTCATGCGCGTGTGGGTCGACCCGGCGGGCAACCGGCACTACATCGCCGAGTGAGGACGGGGCATTCGACACCTGGCCAAGCCGGCGGCGTCTGCGTTGGCCGCGCGGGTGTAGCAGGCCCCGCCGAGACTCGATAAACCTCGCCAATCATGGTCACCCCAAGCGACGAGCTGCTCGATGGATATCTGGTTCCGGCGGGATGCCGGGACGAGCTCGTTGGCGTCGACGGGGTGCCGCTCCCGCACGCAGCGCGACTGCTCGACACCCTGGCGCGCCTGGGGTCCGAGCGCCTGCGCGCTGCCGGCCGGCGCCGCGACACGATCTTCATGCAGCAGGGGATCACGTTCGAGGTGCCGACCGGGGACGGCGAGCGACGCGACCGGGCCTGGCCGCTGGACCTGGTCCCGCGAGTCCTCACCGCGGCCGAATGGACCGCGATCAAGCGGGGATTGGCCCAACGCATCCGGGCCCTGAACACGTTCGTCGACGACGTCTACCACGCCCACGAGATCGTGCGGGCCGGGATCGTCCCCTGGTCGCTGGTGGTCAGTCGCCCCCAGTTCGCGCGGCCCGTGCACGGTGTACGGCCGCCCGGCGGGGTCTACTGCCACGTGTCGGGCTGCGATCTGGTGCGCGGCGGCGACGGTCGCTGGCGAGTCCTCGAGGACAACGTCAGGACACCCTCGGGCATCTCCTATGTGATCGAGAACCGGCTGGCCATGACGCGGCTGATGCCGGAGCTGTTCGAGGGTCAGCGGATCCGAGCCGTGGATCACTATCCGTCGCTGCTCCTGGAGGCGCTGCGCTCGGTGGCTCCGGGCGTCGAGGCCGGCGAAGCGAACGTCGTGCTGTGGACGCCGGGGCCGATGAACTCGGCCTATTTCGAGCACGCCTTTCTGGCTCGCCAGATGGGCATTGAGCTGGTCGAGGCGGGCGACCTCGTGGTTCGCGACGCCGTCTGCTACATGCGCACGACCAGCGGTCTGCAGCGGGTGCACACGATCTACCGCAGGCTCGACGACGACTTCATCGATCCGCTTGAGTTCCGCGCCAACTCGTTGTTGGGCGTTCCGGGGCTGGTGCGCGCCTATCGCGCCGGCACTGTGGCGATCGCCAACGCGATCGGGACCGGCGTGGCCGACGATAAGGCGGTCTATCACTACGTCCCGGAGATGATCCGCTTCTACCTGGGCGAGGAACCGATCCTTGAGAACGTTCCGACCTATCTGCTCACCGACGAGGCGCTGCGCAAGGAGGTGCTCGGTCGCCTGCACGAGCTGGTGATCAAGCCCACCTCTGAATCGGGCGGTAAGGGCGTCTTCATCGGCCCCCAGGCCGGGCCCGAGGAGCGAGAGCGGCAGGCGCGCCTGGTCGAAGCCCAGCCGGAGCGGTTCATCGCCCAGGAGCTCGTGCACCTGTCAACCGTGCCCACGGAGGCGGGCGATGGGCGGCTCGCTCCCCGCCACGTAGATCTCCGTCCGTTCGCGGTGTTCGGGGAGGAGATCCGGATCGTGCCCGGTGGCCTCACTCGGGTCGCGCTCCACGACGGATCGATGATCGTGAACTCCTCGCAGGGGGGTGGCTCGAAGGACACCTGGGTGCTCGACGACGGCGCCTCGGTTGACCTGGCCCCGGGCACGCTCCCGGCTCAGCGTCCGCCACGCCTTCCCGATGTGCGCTACGGCGGCTGGCACGGCCAGGCGCAGCAGCAACAGCAGTGATGCCGGCCCAGATTGCCTGATGCTGGCCCGGATCGCCCACGAGCTCTTCTGGCTGGGACGAGATCTCACCCGGGGCGAGCACACCGCCCGTACGCTCGACGGGGCCTTTCACGCCGACGTAGCCGGAGCGCCGGGCGAAC
>Ga0335074_10006598_pt1 | contig 16102 bp, 16 predicted proteins | sample Lox_Sample_23_FD_206715 | JGI IMG/M metagenome (GOLD analysis project Ga0335074, IMG submission 206715) | Soil microbial communities from Loxahatchee National Wildlife Refuge, Florida, United States - Lox_Sample_2.3 | ecosystem: Environmental > Terrestrial > Soil > Wetlands | place: USA... | reverse complement strand
AACAATGCGCTTACGTCGGTGCTGGGCAACGCCGATCTGCTGTTGCTCGAGCCCGGGAGGGCATCCGCCGAAAGCCGCGAACAGATTCATGCCATCCACACGATGGCGCTCCGCCTCAATGAAGTGATGCAGCGATTCTCATCGTTAATGACCGAGATGCAGGCCGGTGAGACGGAATCTCACGCTGAGACGGAGCCGCTTTCTCATCCTCTCGCCGGACGTATCTAGAGCGTAGCTCCTCGCTTCTAAACTACTGATAACAAGCTGGTTGCAAATACGCGGCTTCGCCCCGAAAGCAAACGCCGGGTGGCTCCAGAGTTGCATTTCTATCTCGGGGAAGATTTCAACGTGGAGGTGCGCCAGTGGTGACGAAGGTTCTGGTGGTTGACGACTCCCAGGCGGAAATCCGGCTGCTGCAGTCGGTGCTTCAGCAAGGGGGATTTCATTCGGTTGCGCTTTCCGATCCGACCAGGATCGAAGAGGCGATCGAAGAAGAGCGGCCGAGCGTGATTCTGCTCGATGTTGTAATGCCGCAACGCAATGGTTTTCAAGTCTGCCGCGATTTGAAGAGTCAGGAGCACTACTCGAAGATTCCGGTGATTCTCGTAACTTCCAAGACGGCGCCGAGCGACCGGTATTGGGGCGAGCAGCAAGGCGCGAACGGGTACGTCGCGAAACCATTCACGCCGGATGAATTGCTGAGCGCCGTGAGGAGATTTGCCTGATGGCGGGTGACCCCGAAAACGCGGGGCTGATCGGACTCGAAGGCGGCGATTTCCTCGAAGGCGAGGCGGCGCCAGAAGAACGGCGTCCCGAGCGTCAATACTGCGTTTTTCGCGCAGGCCGCGAGCGATTTTGCCTTTCCGTGCTCGAGGTGGAAGAAGTGGTCGACTGGCCGATTGTGACGCGGATTCCGCTGGCGCCTTCGTTCCTGATGGGCGTCTTCAATTTGCGCGGCACCATCGTGCCGCTCATGGACATCGCGTTCACCGAGGGCCGCCGTCCGGGACTGCTGCCGAAGCATGTCGTGGTCGCCGCGATTGAAGGCGACACAAACCGCGAGGACCTACGGCTGGGCATTGCCGCGGACGAAGTAGTGGGAACGTATGCGGCGACGGAGGATGCGCTGCTCGATCAGGCGCCGGCCGAAGTGCCTCACTGCCGCGCGATGCTGCGGCATGACGACCGCTTGGCGCTCGTGATCGATCTGCGGCGCTTGACGGATGTTTTTCCGGTACCCGTGATTTGATGCGGCGCGATTGCAGTTCCGCCGGGAGCAAGTTTAGGGGGAGGAAGTTATGAAATCTCGCTTGAGCACCACAATCTGGCTGCTGGTCTTTTGGGCCGCGATCGCGCTGTTCGGGGTCCTCGGGCTGGCCTATCACGCCGGTAAGGAGTCGGGCGGACTCGCGCTCACCGACCTCGGTTCCTTGCCGAGCAGCGCGAGCGGGCCGCTGATGGCGGCCATCGGTCTCGCTCTGGCCGGCGCGTTATCGGTGGTCTTCGTGCTGAGCAAGCGCGTGCTCAAGCCCGTGGGCGACCTTGCGAAGTTCTCTGAGCGTCTGGTGGCAGGCGACGCTCGCGCGCGGGCGGAGGTGGGAGGCGACGACGAGTTTGCGTTCATCGCCGAAAACCTCAACCGCAGCGCGGCGAAGGTTTCCCAGGCCGTGACGAACCAGCAGGCACAGGAATCGCTGCAGCGGAGCATCACCGATCTTCTCAACACGATCAACCAGGTGGCTCGCGGCGACCTAACCATTCGCGGAAAAGTGACGAACGACGCGCTCGGCAATGTGGTCGATTCTGTGAACTTCATGCTCGACAACTTCACCAAGGTGCTCGAACGCGTTCGCAAGGCCGCTATCGATGTTAGTACCAGCGCTAACCAGATTCTCGAAGCAGCCGACGATATGACGGCTGGCGCCACGCAACAGGACCAGGAAATCACCAACACGTCGTCCGCCGTCGAAGAGCTCACCGTGTCGATGAAACAGGTGTCGAACAACGCCGAAGCGAGCGCCGAAGCAGCTCGCCGGGCTCTGGACGCCGCCGAGCAGGGCAACCGCGCGGTGAGCGACACGCTCGAAGGGATGCAGCGCATCCGGGCTTCCGTGCAAGCGACCGCGAAGAAGATCAAGTCGCTCGGCGACCGTTCACTCGAAATTTCGGAAATCATCAACGTGATCAACGACATCACGGAGCAGACTAACCTGCTCGCTCTTAACGCCGCGATCGAGGCGGCGCGCGCCGGCGAGGCGGGACGCGGTTTCGCGGTCGTCGCCGACGAAGTCCGCAAGCTGGCCGAACACTCGCGAAGCGCCACGAAAGACATCGCGGCGCTCATCAAGGCCATTCAGGCCGAAACGAATGAGGCCGTGGTCGTAATGGAAGAAGGCACGCGCGAAGTGGAAGTCGGCGCGGGCCTGGCGGATCAAGCCGGCAAGGCGCTCGAGGCAATTTCCAGCGTCGTGCGCCAGTCCGCCGAACTCGTCCAAGAAATCTCGCTCGCCTCGAAGCAGCAGGTGCGCGGCACGGAGGGCGTTGCAAACGCCATGCAGATCATCTCCGGCATCACGCGGCAAACCACGCAGGGCGCGCGATCGACCGCCTCGACAGTCGGCAACATGGTGAAGTTGTCGGAGCAACTCAACGAGGCGCTGGCGCAATTCCGCTCGGGACGCGCGACCGAATCGACGCCAGTCTCCCACGGCACGCCATCGTCGACGGATGAGACCCGGCCCGCCGCGCCGGTAGGAGCGCTTCGATAACGGCAACTCCGCGAGCCGGGCAGACGTTTGCCGGAGCTGAACGCCGATCATGAAACCGCATCCAGTTACGGCCGCGCATCTCGCCGAATCCGAGCTTGCCGAGATTCGCGCACTGATCGAACAGCGCTCCGCGATTCTGTTCGATTCCTCGCGCGAACGGTTTTTCTCGACTCGCATCCGCGAGTATGTGGACGAAAAGAGTCTCGCGAACGGGACGGAGCTCCTTCGCCTCGTGCGGGGATCGAGCATCGAATATGAAGCTCTGCTCGAACGGCTGCTGACGCAGGAGACGTCCTTTTTCCGCTACCCGGCGGTTTTTTCGGCCCTCGAAAAAAGGATTCTGCCGGATCTGCAGGAACGGAAGTTTTGGGAAAATCCGCGCACGCTGCGGATTTGGAGCGCGGGGTGCTCGACGGGCGAGGAACCCTATTCGATCGCCGTCACGCTCTGCGAGTCGCTGAAATTCGCCGAGGCCTGGGATATGGAAATCCTTGCCACGGACATCAGCCGCCGGGCGCTGCGTCACGCCGAACGGGGCGTCTATTCGAAGCGCAGCTTGCAGGACGAGCCGGAGGCGCGGGTGGACGCGCATTTCACCGTGACGAAGCACGGTTTTCACGTGCGGCCGCGCATTCGCCGCATGGTTTCATTTGCGCAGATGAATCTCGCAGAATCCGTGTACGTCGGCAAGTTCGACTGCATTTTTTGCATGAATGTCCTCATGTATTTCTCGGACGACCGACGGCTCGCGATTCTTCGGCGTTTTTACGATGCGCTCGAGCCCGGGGGCTATTTTCTGCTCGGCCACGCTGAGACGCTGTCGAGCTCTCCAGTGGCGTTTGAGCCGCTCGTTCTTGGCGATTGCCGCCTGTACCGGAAACCCCAGGCGGCTGTTGCCGATTCGCGTCGCATGTCCGCCGTGAAGGAAGGAGCGCTGTGAGCGGGCCGAACCAAGAGTCGGTCGAGCTGTTCCTGCAGGAGGCTTCCGAGAACCTCCAGTACCTTCGAGAATATGCGGGGCTTTTGCAGGAACCTTCGACCAAGCCCGAAGATCTCGAGAAGCTCTATATCGCCGCGCACACCCTCGCGGGCACCTCGGCAAGCTATGGGTTCCCTCGATTTTCCGAAGTCGCGGCCAAGATGGCGCATATTTTTCACTACGCGATGAACGCGACACTTACCCCGGACATGCATGGCCCGTTGACCGAGTTTCTCTCCGACGGAATTTCAGTGCTCGAATTCGATCTGCTGCAAATCAGCTCGAATGGGATCGAAACGGCCGACGATATCGCCGCATTCAAGCAGCGTTACGCGTTCGCGTTCCCCTCGGCGCCTTCCGCCGAAGTGGCGGCAGAGCAAGAGGCCAGTTCCGCCGGATTCGGCGAGCCGATCCCCGAAGTTTTTGCCGCACCGTCGTTTGCGCAGCGCCTCCCCGAAGACGCCGAAGTGCCCGACGAGGTGTTGGAGTTTTTTATTCCTGAGGCCGAAGAGCACCTGCAGGCGGTCACCGAGTGTCTGTTGGCGCTCGAGGGAAATCCCAACGCCGAGGACATTCACCGCCTGTTTCGATCGATCCACACGGTGAAGGGCTCCGCGGCGCAGGTGGGCTTGCACCGCCTTTCGGCGGTGGCGCACCGCGTGGAGGATTTGATCGGTCATCTTCGCGATGGTGGGCTGCAGCCCAGCGCCGAGATCGTCGACCTGTGCCTCCAGTCGGTCGACGTGTTGCGCAAATTCCTCACCCGACAGTGGTCGAGCGACGTAGAGATGGCGGCCACAATTGACCCGTTGCTGACGCGCATTGGCGAACTTGCCCCCGAAGAAGCGGACGAGGGGACATCGGAAGCGCAGACGGTTACCGTGGCCGAGCAGGGTTCTCCGGCGGAGACCCCGGCACCCGTCGCCGCTTCGCGGCCCGCAGGCACTCAGCCTTTGCCGCAGGCAAAGTCCGTGCGCATTTCGCTCGAACGGCTCGACCGCATGATGAATGCGGTCGGCGAGCTCGTGATCAACCGCACGCGGATGCTCGGCCGGTTGTCCGAGCTGGGGAAGCTCGTCGAGGTGCTGACGTTTTCGAAGAGCCGCCTTGCGGGCAAGATCGCCGAGTTTCAGGAGAAGCACGAGTTCAATCGCATCTCCACGGGTCTTGTTCCAGGCAGCCAAGCTCCACAGATGGATACGTTCCGCCCGCGAGCGGCCGCGCGGGCGCCGCTTATGTCCAACGATCTTCTCGAGTTCAGCGAGCTCGAAATGGACCGCTACGACGACGTGAACATTCTCTCGCGCTCGCTTACGGAAATCTCCGCGGACGTCTCCGAAGTTCTTACGCAGCTCGAAGGGTTCATGGGGCGTGTGGACTCTGACATCGACGAATTTACGAAGCTCGCGCACCATTTGCAGGACGAGATCACGGCCGCGCGCATGGTGCCGATCGGCAATCTCTACACGCGCCTTTCGCGCACCGTCCGCGATGCCGCGCAGAGTACCGGCAAGCCTGTCGATCTCGCGCTCGAGGGGGCCGAAACCGAACTCGATAACAATATTATCCAGCACATATCGGATCCTCTGATTCATCTTGTGCGGAATGCCGTTGCGCACGGTCTCGAAGATCCCGAAGCGCGCCGGCGCGCGGGGAAGCCCGAAAAGGGACTCCTCTCAGTGCGCGCCTATCATCGCGGCAATCATATTTTCATCGAGGTCGAAGACGATGGACGCGGCATCGACTACGAGCGCGTCCGCCAGGGCGTGATCGATTCGGGAGCTGTCTCACCGGTGGCCGCGGCCGAACTGACCGAGCGAGAGCTGCGCGAATTTCTTTTCCGCCCAGGCTTTTCGACGGCTTCGTCAACATCGGAACTGGCGGGCCGGGGCGTGGGGCTCGATGTTGTTCGCTCGAACGTACATTCGCTGAATGGCGAAATTGAGGTCCGCTCCGAGAAGGGCCGCGGCGCTTGCTTCACGGTGAAAGTACCGCTGACGTTGATCATTTCGCAAGCGCTGTTCGTGCGCTGCGGCACGTCGGTGTACGCGCTGCCGTTGGCGGTCGTAGAAGAAATTCGCCGCTTGCGCCCGGCCGAAATCGAGGATGTGGGCGGCAAGCTGCTGACGCGCGTGCGCGACGTGGTCACCGAAGTCGTCCGCCTCGATTTGCAGCTGGCCTTGCCGCCGCTTGAGCCGCTGAACGGCTACTTCCACATGGTGATCGTAAAAGTCGCGGGCAAGCATGTGGGCGTCGTCGTAGAGGAAGTGCTCGGCAAAGACGAAATCGTCATCAAGAATCTCGGCGACTATCTCCGCAGGGTGAAGCTCTTTCCGGGCACGACAATCGCCACGGACGGCAGCCTGATCCTGCTGATTGACTTGAATCGCCTCGTCGCTGCCGATACCGCCGAGCGCCATGCTCTCCCAGCCTCGTCTCCGGCGGCGCGCGTTTTCGCTCCCGGCGCTGAAGCGGTCGCTGCGGGCAGCATCCCGTCCGAGGCGGTCGACGCGATCGAGAACGACCGCGTCGTGGTTGTTGCGGACGACTCGATCAGCGTGCGGAAATTCGTGGGTCGCATGCTGGAAAAGGCCGGCTATCGCGTGAAGCTCGCATCCGACGGGCTCGAAGCGTCCGAGGTGGTCGCGCAGGTCGGGTGCCATCTCGTTATCACGGACCTCGAAATGCCCCGCATGAACGGCTACGAATTGATGGCGCATCTGCGCCAGGACCCTGTCACCCGCAAGATTCCCGTGCTGGTGGTCACGTCGCGCGCCGGGGCCAAGCATCGCGACCGCGCGATGAAAGAAGGAGCGTCGGGCTTCCTGACGAAGCCCGTACAGGAAGATCAATTGATTGCGACCGTCGAAGGATTGATCGGCTCGGAAACGCCCAAGGGGCGCCCATCCGCCGGCGTGCCGCTGCGACAGAGCTAAATGATGAACGCGTCCGACAAAAAGATCCGGGTACTCGTGGTGGACGACTCCGCATTCATGTGCAAAGTCCTCCAAGAGATCATCAACTCCGACCCTCAGCTAGAGGTGGTCGGGCAAGGGCGCGACGGCCGCGACGGCGTCGCGCTCGCGGACTCGCTTCGCCCCGACGTGATCACGATGGACATCAACATGCCGCACGTCGATGGACTGCAGGCGACGGAGCTGATCATGTCGCAACATCCGCGGCCGATCGTGATCGTGAGCTCCGAATCGCGCGAGGGTGCGGCGAGTACGCTGAAGGCGCTCGAACTCGGCGCCATCGACTTCGTACCGAAGCCGTCGAGCGGAATCGATCTCGATATGAAAGCTGTTCGCGAAGAGCTGACGCGCAAACTGAAACTTGCCGCAAAGGTGCGTGTCGTTCGCACGGCCACGCGCTCGAAGCTGCCGATGCCGCACGCTCCGCTCTCAGCCGCTGCCGTGCTTGCAAACAGCGCGGCGCTCGCTCAGACGAACGGCAAGTTTCCGATCGTCGCGATCGCGGCATCGACCGGCGGGCCGGCGGCCGTCACGCGCGTTGTCGCAGGCTTGCCCAAGGATTTTGCGGCCGCGGTGTTCCTGGTGCTGCATATGCCCGCGACCTTCACGAAGCAATTCACCGTACAGCTTGGCGAAATCGCTTCGCTGCCCGTCAAAGAGGCTGAAGCGAACGAGACTCCCCAGCCGGGCGTGATCTATCTTTGCCCCGGCTCGCACCATCTGCAGCTTTCTACCGGCGGAAAAATTCAGCTCGATCCGGGGCCACGCATCGACGGGTACCGGCCTTGCGCGGACGTGGCGCTGGAAACAATCTCGGCGTATGCCCGCGCGCTGACAGTGGCCGTCGTCCTTACCGGTATGGGCGCTGACGCTGCAAAGGGCGTGAAGGCCGTGAAGGCCGCAGGCGGCTCTGTCCTCGCGCAAGACGAGGCCACGTCGACGATTTTCGGTATGCCGGCTGAAGCGATCAAGACAGGCTCGGTTGACGAAGTTCTCGCTCTTGACGAGATCGCTGGTGCGATTGAAAAACGTGTGGCGAAATTGGCACGGCTCGTTCCTGCAGGTGCCCGATGAGTCCCGCGACGACCGAGCGCAGCGACAAAACGTCTCGGCGAGCAAAGGCTGAGGCCGTCATTCTCTTTTGGGTCGCGAACCAAATGTTCGCGATCGCCGCCGGATCCGTGCAGGAGATCCGCAGCACGGACAGCCTTGCCGGTGCGGCCAACGAAATCAATCAGCAAGCGGTGCCGAAAGTGCGCCACATTTTGGAATGGGGCCGCCGGACCTGTTACGTCGTAAACGCTGCAGCGCACTTCGGTTTGCGCGTCACGCGCCCGACGCTCGTTCTGATTTTGAGGCGTATGCGGATTGCCCTGCTCGTCGATCGCATCGACCGGATGACCGAAATTCCCGCGGTCTACGCTCTGCCGCAGGCGTTTGCAGGCAAAGAGCGGCGGTGGTACCGCGGGCTCGCCTACATCGACGATTCGGTGATCCCGGTCGTGGAGCCGTCCGGATTTTTGTCGACCGAGGAGTTCAGCGCACTGGAGTTTGCCGTCAAGCCCACCGCGCCGCAGCACGAAATGGAAGGGGTTGTGCGGGCATGAGCGCCCCCAATAAGTCGGGCCAGAATTCGTACGTGTTGCTGCGGATCGGGGTCCGGCGCTTTGCGCTGCCTGCCGCACTCGTCGCCGAACTCGCGCCTCCGGTGAAGCTTCACACGTTTCCGCACACGGCGCATTCCGTTTCCGGCGTGATCATTCGCCGCCGGCGCATCCTGCCCGTCTATGATGCCGGCTCGTTGCTGCTTGGCAAGGAGGGATCGGCTCAGCAGTTTTACCTCGTGGCGCGCTGCGCCGGCGAAGGGAAAGAGCTGAGCGCGATTCCGGTAAGCGGCGAGTGCGAGATGGCCACCGGGGAAGTCCAGCCGCCCGGTGGCGATCGCCCAGCCTATATTGCCGGAACACTCCTGATCGGCGAAGATTCGGTCGATGTACTCAACCTCGAAGCTCTGATTGCGTCTGCGCCAAGGCCGGCGGTCGAATCGAGTCGCGCGGAGGCGCAGCCATGAATACGTCGGCGAATCTCCCGCGAGTATTGCTGATCGACAGCAACGTCTATTTCTCAAAGCGCCTGGGCGAAGCCTTGAAGCAGCAGGGATTCGACGTGATCCCGAGCACGCAGGCGGCCTACGCGCTGACGATGCTCGAACGCAACTTGCCAGCTGCGATTCTCTGCGCCACAAACTTGCGCGAGATGGGCGCGCTCGAAATGGCGCCGATCCTGCGGGCCGACCCGAAGACCGCTTCGATTCCGCTGATCGCCATTGGCGGAGGCGGAGACCAGGCCCAACTCGAGGCATATCGCGCCGGTTGCGACGACTTCGTGGATCGCCGCCGCTCGCCGGCGGAGATTGCCGCGCACGTCCGCAATCTTCTCGTCAGCCGCCAGGAAGGATTCCAGCCGACGCAAATGCTCTCGACGGCCGACGCGGCGCTGAGCGGCAGCCTTTCGCACCTCGATCTTCCCGGCGTGATCCAGATGCTCGGACAGGCTCACCAGACGGGCGCGCTGCACATCAATGGCGCCGAAACGGATGGAATCATCTTTCTCGAGGGCGGCGAAATCGTCCATGCGGAATGCGGCGCATTTTTCGGGGATGAAGCCGTCACGCAGATCGTGAAGACGTGCCAGTGCGCGGCGAGCGGAGTCTATAAATTCGTATACGGAGCGGCGGCCGCCCAGCGGACCGTTCTGCGGTCGGCCACCGATTTGCTGCTCGATGCGATGCGTGAATTCGACGAAAGCGAGCGCGACGGCACGAACGAAAACTCCGAGCACGTCGAGAAGGAGTCGTCATGAGTGAGACCGAAACTCCCGCTGCTGCCCGAACCCCGACCGTCTACTTTATCGACGACAGCGCGACTATGCGCGAAGTGATCAAAATTGCTTTTCGCAAAGAGAACATCCAGGTGATCACCTGCGCGGACGCTGCGTCGGCTATCGCGCAGTTCGGCGAAATCGCGCCCGACGCCGTCATTACCGACGTGATCATGCCCGACAAGGACGGTTACGAAGTCTGCCAGTTCGTGAAGCAGCACGACCGGTTCGGGCGCACGCCAGTGATTTTGATGTCGGGCGTCGTGAACCGCACCGTAGCGGAAAAGGCGACAGCGGTCAAAGCGGACGAGCTGATGCGCAAACCATTTCAGCCGCGCGACCTGATCGCACGAGTAAAAGCTCTACTCAATATCAGCCCTGCGAGTGCTGTTGCGGAAGCCATGCCCGCTGGCGAATCCGAGATGGGCAAGCCTTCGAACGCTCTGGCAGGCCTCTTTTCGCCTGGACCCGCCGCGCCTCGGTCGCCGGCTTCGATGGCGCCACGTGCGGTGAATGCCGGGTCCGTCGCGACTGCTCCGCCGCGAGTCGTCGCACCTTTTGCAGCCGCATCTTCGCCGAGGACCGCGGCACCGAGCGGTGCGGACGTTCAGAAACTGCGCAACGAGATTATGCGACTTGAACTTCTGGTGAAAAAGCTCCAAGCAGAACTGCAGGCCGAACATCAGTATTGCGCGGCCTTGGAGGCGCACTTCAAGAACATGCAAGAATCTCAGTCTTGAGATCAGTTGGCCATTCCTGCCCCGGACCTCGCGGTGTCGTTACTCCTTTGAAAAGCAGCAGTTGAGCCGCGCTTGACCCGTACTGGTACGCGTATTAACTTGGAAATACCTCTCTTAGGCGGCGTGGCGTGATTATAGGCACTTGCTCGGAGGCTGTATGGGGCGTCGTGGTGAACCACGCATCGCCGTCACTTTCCCGGTTGTCGTTCGAGGAGCGGACTCCAAAGGGACTCCGTTCGTCCTGACAGCCGAAACACGCGACGTCAGCTGTTCGGGGGCTTGCCTCAGAGGCTTGAGCGGCATCGTCGTTTCTGGACGGAAAGTTGAGGTCGAGTGCGGCGATCAGCGAGCCTGGTATCGGATTCAATGGGCCGGCGCGGCTGGCAGTTCTAAGGCTGGACAGGCCGGGCTCAGGTGCCTCGAACCAGGCAAGTACATCTGGGGCGTCCCTCCGAAAGAATGGCACGCCGACTCCTACGATCCATCGAGGCCGGACACCGCATTATCGCAACCGCCGTCAGCTGCGCCGTCAGTGCAAAGCGGACCGTGGACGGGCCGTGAACGCCGTCAATTCGTCCGGCACACCTGCCGGATGGCCGCGCAAATCGTGCTGCAAAACGGTTCAGTTCGCATGACGGCGACCGTCACCGATATCTCGCTCGGCGGTTGCTACGTCGAGATGCTCTCGCCACTGCCAGTCGACACGTTCTGCGACATCGCCATCAGCCCGGGCGATACCACGCTACAGCTTTCGGGGAGGGTGCGCTCGTCGCAGACGAATTTCGGCATGGGCGTTTCCTTCACCGGGATGCGCCCACAGGATTTTGAGGTTCTGCGAAAGCTCGCCCCGCCGACGGTGAATCCTCAAGAGCCCGACACGCCGGTGGCGATTCCGTCCGCTCCGTCTGCGCGACAGAATGATTCCCACGGCTACGCCGCGAACGATTTCGATTCAGTCGATTTGCCGACGACGCCCGAGGCGCTCGCCGCCGCCGTGCGCGTTCTTATTCGCAAAGGTGCCGTGACGCGCGCTGAAATCATGGAAGAACTCGAAAAACTCAAGGTGCCGCGCTCTTGAGCTGCCGTCTTTCAGTCCAGATCTTTTGATCGCAAAAAGTCCCGCGCAACGTCCTCGATGTCGCGCCCTTCTCCGGCGACCGCGTAGTTCATCTTCTGCATTTCCGCGCCGGAGATAGTGCCCGAGAGTTCCGCGATCACAGTACGCACCTCTGGATAGCGTGTGAGCGTGTCTTCCCGCGCTACAGGCACCGCTTCGTACGGCGGGAAATAGTGTTTATTGTCTTCGAGTATCACGAGATCGCGCGCGGAGATGAGTCCGTCGGTCGAATTACCCGCCACGAGATCCACTTCCTTATCGAGCAGCTCGCGGTACAGCAGCCCCAGATCGAGAATCTTGGGCGGCTCCGCAAATCGCAAGCCGTAGACGCGCGCAAGGCCGGGATAGCCGTCCGGGCGCTCCATGAATTCGTATCCGAAAGCCGCGCGCCAGTGAGTCGCGTAAGGAACAGCATCCGAAATCGTCTTCAAATGCAGGCGGCGCGCGTCTTCGCTACGAATCACCAGTGCGAACGTGTTGTTGAAGCCGAGCGACGGAAACACCTCGAAATCGAACCGCTGTTTGTATTCTCTTTGTACGCGTTCGAAGACCGCGCTAGGTTCGCTCTCAACCGGATCGTGCAGAATTGCCGTTAGGGCAGTCCCTGTGTATTCGACATACATGTCGATCCGGCCCGCGAGCATCGCCTGCTGGCAGATGTAGCTGCCGGCGAGATAGAAACGCCGCTCCACGTGCAAGTGGGTTCGGTCTTCGATGTGCTGCGCAAGAATTTCGCCAAGCAGCGCCTGTTCCGGGAAATTCTTCGAACCGACAACAATCGTATCTCTCGGTCGAGGTTCGCAACCACATAGGCACGCCGCCACCACGACGATTCCGAAGACTAGCGTGCCGACGCTTTTCATCGCAGCTTCATCGTAGTTTTTATCGGACGGGCCGCAGCCAGCGCTCCAGGACGCTCAGGAAAAAGTCCGCGCCAAGCGCGAGAAGAGCGGCGGGAATAGCTCCGGCAAGGATTAACGAATTGTTTACCATCGCGAGGCCGCGGAAAATGTATTCGCCGAGCCCTCCCGCGCCGATCGCGGCGGCAATCGTCGCGATCCCGATCGTGAGCACGGTAGCGACCCGCACGCCCGCGAGAACCGTGGAAACCGAAAGCGGCAGCTCGACCTTGAATAGAATCTGGCGCGGCGTCATGCCCATGCCGCGTGCGGCTTCGCGAACGGCTGGATCGACGCTTGCAATTCCCGCGGCGGTGTTGCGGATGATGGGAAGCAGGGCGTAGAGCGCGAGCGCGGCAATGGCAAGCCGCGCGGCGCGGTCCCCAAGCCACGGTACCGGAAGCAGAAATCCGAGCAGCGCCAAGCTCGGAATCGTTTCGGCTACGTTCGCGCTGCCGAGAATCGGCTTCGAGAGCCAAGGCCGCCGTGCGACCAGAATTCCCAGTGGAACGCCCACGGCCACGGCGATCAGCATGGCGATCCCGACTAACCACATGTGCTCGATCGTCGCTTGCAGGATCTCGTCCGGATGCCGCTGAAAATATTCGATGACGTTCATGTGCCCCTCTCGAATTGGGCCAGGCGCCGCAATTGCTCGGCGTAGGCCGCGGCCACAGGCTCGCTCGACGCGAGAAAATCTCTCGGCGAATAAATGCCACGAAGTTCGCCCGCTTCAAAGAGCGCGATACGGGTGCCGAGCAGCAGCGCCTCGCTTGTGTCGTGCGTAACGATCACGATCGTTTTGCCGAGCCGCTTTTGCAGGGCCTGAAATTCCTCGCGCACCTCGGCGCGCGTCAGCGGATCGAGGGCGCCGAACGGCTCATCCATCAGCAGAATCGGCGGATCGGCGGCCAGCGCCCGCGCGACGCCGACGCGCTGGCGCTGCCCTCCGGAAAGCTCGTGCGGATAGCGCTCAAGATAGCTGGCTGGATCGAGGCCGACGAGTGACAGCAGCTCCTTGACGCGCTCGCGAACGTGCGGCGCGGATTTGCGCTCGAGACGCGGAACAACAGCCACGTTCCGGCCCACGGTGTAGTGAGGGAAGAGACCCGTTTCCTGGATTACGTAACCGATGTGGCGGCGCAGCGCAATCGGGTCCCACGCGAGCGTCGCGCGCCCGTCGACTTGCACCTCCCCGCCAGTCGGCTCAAGCAAGCGATTGATAAGCTTAAGAGCAGTCGTCTTGCCCGCGCCACTGCGCCCGAGAAGCACGAGCGTTTCGCCACGATGGACGACGAAGTTCACGTCGCGCAGCAGCGCTTGGCCGCCGGGCAGCGCATAGTGCACGCCACGAAATTCGATGACACCATCGGCATCCCCTCCCGGCTCGGCTCGGGCGCGCGCGACAGTGTTCACTTAGGCGAATCCCCTTCGAGGAATTTGCGGATGTCGCCGAAGACGCGCGCCATCATCGCCTCGTTGAGTTTGCCGGTGAACGTGTTTTGCTGGCTCGGGTGATAGGAAACGAAAAGGCGCGGCAGGTCGGGACCGATCTCGTAGCTCGCGCCGTGGCGAAAGGGAAAGGCAGCCGCACTTTTGATTGCACCACGATCTTTAAGCAAGCCGAGATACACGCGCATGGCGATCCCGCCAAGAGCAAGCAACGCGCGCGGGCGAAGAAGTTCGAGCTCCTTCTCGAAATAGCTACGGCAGTTCGCCTCCTCCGATGGCAGCGGCTTATTCGCAGGTGGCGCGCAGCGGACGGCAGCCGCCACGTATGCGCTCTTGAGCGCGAGCCCGTCGTCGCGGCGTGTCGAAGTCGGTTGATTGGCAAAGCCCGCCTCGTACAGTGCTTTGTAGAGAAAGTCGCCGGAGCGGTCACCCGTAAACACGCGGCCGGTGCGGTTGCCACCGTGGGCGGCGGGGGCCAGGCCTAAGACCAGTAGTCTTGCCCGCGGGTCGCCAAATCCGGGAACGGGCTTGCCCCAATAGTCCCAATCGCGATACGACAGGCGCTTCTCGCGCGCCACTTTCGCGCGGTAGGCGACCAGCCGCGGGCACTTGCGGCATCGGATGATCCTGGCGTTCAGTTGATCGAGCGCTCCCATGGCCGCGCCAGATTAACACCACCGGATTGCAAGAACGAGCTTCTCCAAAAATTGTCTCCATCCGCGTTTTTGACGAATCTCCCCTCGGCCTAAAGTCGTCATAGTAATATGCTAGGCCCTCGCAGGCGGCCAGTTGGCTTCACGCGCATCGGCGAAGGACGAAAGGCAAGGATTCGGTGAGCGACTCTGCGGACAGGATCGTGATAGTGGATGCGGATTTGGCGGGCCGCGAGGCGCTGCAATTGGTGCTGCGGGGCGCAGGCTACGATGTCGCGGCATTTGCCACAGCGCACGAGGGTCTCGAATCTGTGCGGCAGGCTCCACCTAATCTGCTGCTCCTGAATGCCCTGCTGTGTACGGCCGGGACGGTGCCAACGGAGCCGGCTTTACCACACGCGCATGACGTGGTCGCAGCCGTCCGCGGTAACGTGGCGACAGAGCAAGTGCGCGTCGTCCTTTTTGTAGGCTCGACGGCGGAAGAACGCGCCACGGCGCTCGATCTCGGGGCAGACGACGCGATCTCACAGCCATTCGATCCTGCGGAGCTTCTGGCCCGCGTGCGAGCGCAAGTGCGGGCGTACCGTGCCGATAGCCAGCTGCTTACTCGCGCACGACTTGCCGAAGAGGGCCAGCAGATGGCCCAAACCGCTTTCCAGGCGCTGGCCGTCACCGAAAAAATGACCAGCGACGCCTTCTCGCTTAACCGCACGTTGAAAATCGGAGTCGGTGCGGCGTTCGCAATTGCCGTGGTAATGGCTGGAACGTACTTCCTGTTTTTTCACAGCGCCAAGAAAGACGTGCAGCGCACAAACGCCACGATCACGCGCCTTGAGCACGGAATCATGAATCAGCAGAACATGCTCGCCGAAGTCCGCCGTTTGCGAGACCAGCAAGAATCTGCTGCCGGTGTGACAGAAGGAAAAGACGAGTTGCAAAGGCACGCGGCTGCGCTGCGCGCCCAAATGGCCGGTTCGAACGACGGCCAGACCGCCGAATTACAGAAGGAATTGGACGAGACAAACGCGCGTCTCAAACGGCTCGAAACGGAGGGAGATTCCGCGGATACTTTCATCGCCAAGGACGTGCAGAGCGTCTGCCTGCTGCACGTGACCGTTGCCTTCCGCAACCAACAAACCAGCCAGCGACTGCGGTATGCAGGCCTCAACCCGAAAGGCGAGCCCATCCAGGATAGCGACGGCAACCCGATCCTGACGCTTGAAGGAAACGGACCGGAAGTAACGGTCGACGTGTTCGGCACGGGATTCACCGTTGGTGCCAATGGCCGCGTCATCACGAACCGCCATGTGGCGGAGCCCTGGTGGAACAACGACGAGCTCAGCGATCTCACGAGTCAGGGCTTTCAGGCGGAGATATCGTCCATCCGAGCGTATTTCCCCGGTGATTCGCGCGCCTTCCACGCCGAAATCGACGACATCTCGAAGGACGCTGACCTCGCGACGATGCGCGTCGACATGCAGAATCTCAAGCGTCCCGCCCTTTCGATTGACCCTGCCAAAGGTGCAACGGCGCCGGGCGATCCGGTTGTGCTGATGGGCTACGCCACGGGACTCGCCGCGATCCTCGCGCGCACCGATGAGAATACAGCGCAGCAGATCGTGACCGAAAGCGGCGGCGA
>Ga0335074_10006597_pt1 | contig 16102 bp, 10 predicted proteins | sample Lox_Sample_23_FD_206715 | JGI IMG/M metagenome (GOLD analysis project Ga0335074, IMG submission 206715) | Soil microbial communities from Loxahatchee National Wildlife Refuge, Florida, United States - Lox_Sample_2.3 | ecosystem: Environmental > Terrestrial > Soil > Wetlands | place: USA... | reverse complement strand
TTGAAATTCAGGCCACGTGCTACCTGCACGGCACCCGCATTCTCACCGACCACGGCGAGGTGGCCGTGGAGAACCTCGCCATCGGCGACCGCGTCATCACCCGCTCGGGCCGAGCCAAGCCCATCTACTGGATCGGCCGGCGCAGCTATGATGGCGCCTTCGCCGCCTCGAACCCCGAGCTGGCGCCGATCCTGATCCGCACCGGCGCTCTCGACGAGGGGACCCCGCATCGGGACCTCTACGTTTCTCCCGAACACGCGATCTACATCGACGGCGTGCTGATCCCGGCTCGGCATCTGGTCAACGGCAGCTCGATCCTGACGACTCACGACATCGACCCGATCCGTTACTTCCATATCGAGCTGGAAGAGCACGACGTGATCTACGCCGAAGGCGCACCGGCAGAGACATTCGTCGATTGCAACAGCCGTCACATCTTCCACAACGCCGCCGAATACGCCGCGCTGTACCCGAACGACGCACCTATCCCGTGGCGCACCTGCGCTCGGGTCGTCGAGCGCGGCGGCAAGCTGATCGCCATCAACCGCCGCCTCGCCGCCCGCGCCGCCAGTCTCGGCCTGACGCCCGCTGCAAGCGGCCCCGTCGCCGGCTGCATCGACCATGCTGACCAGAGCAGCATCAGCGGCTGGGCCTGGTGCCAGCCCGCGCCCACCACGCCACTGCGCCTCGAGGTGCTGGAAGACGATCGGGTGGTCAGCAGCGTGCTCGCCGATCAGTTCCGCGAGGACCTGCAAGTCGCCGGCATCGGCGACGGTCGCCACGGCTTCACGCTCACCTTCGCCCGGCCGCTCGATCCTTTCACCCGCCACACCCTCACGGTACGCCGGGCCGCCGACCGAGCCCCGGTCTGCGAACCCACCGTCGTCGAGCCCCCGACGCATCTCGACGGCCCCACCCGCGACGCCTTCGCCGCGTTGCTGCGGCACGCCACCGCGCACGTGCAGACCGCCGCGGAGGCGGAAACCCTGCTCGACCTGCTGCGCGCCGAGAGCGAGCAGGCTCGCCGCGCCCGCCTGCGTCTGCTCCGGCGCGTCGGCCCCGTCGAGCATCGACGCGGTGCCGACTGCGCGCCGACCCGCCGCGCGCTCGTGATCGACGCCGACTGGCCGCGGCCCGATCAGGACGCCGGTTCGCAGGCGATCCTTTCCCACATGCGCGCGCTGCAACGGCTTCGCTGGCACGTGTCCTTCGCCGCCACGACGCCCCATACCGACAGCGGTGAAGCCATAGCGCGGCTGGAGGCGCTGGGGATCACCTGCCACGCGGCCAGCTCCGTGGAAGAGTTGCTCCGCGAGACCGCTGATCAGTATCAGCTCGTCTATTTGCACCGCCTCGCGGTGGCCGGCGCCTATGCCGGGCTGGTGCGCCAGCATCAGCGACGGGCGCGGCTGATCTATAGCGTGGCCGACCTGCACTACCTGCGCCTCGCCCGGCAGGCAGCGGTCGAGGCGCGGCCGGAGCTTGCGCGGCACGCGGCGTTCATCCGTCGCCAGGAGGTGCTGGCGGCGCACCAAGCCGACGTGGTCATCACCCACTCACCGGTCGAAGCATCGCTGCTGGCGCGCGATGCGCCGGGCACGGCGGTGGCGGTGGTGCCCTGGGCGGTGCGGCCGCACAGCGCCTTGCAGCCCTGGCAGCAACGCGACGGGGTGGCGCTGATCGCCAACTTCCGCCACGAGCCGAATGCCGACGGCCTGCTCTGGCTGTTCCGCGAAGTGATGCCACTAGTTTGGGAAGAAGCGCCCGTCGTCCTCAGCGTCGCCGGAGTGGACCTGCCCGCGGGTGTCGCGCGCACGCTCACCCATCGGCACCTGCGCGTGCTCGGCGCGGTGCGCGAGGTATGGCCGTTGCTGGCATCTTCGCGCTTGGCGGTGGCGCCACTGCGCTACGGCGCCGGGATCAAGGGCAAGGTGCTGGAAGCGTGGGCCGCGGGCCTGCCCTGTGCGATGACGCCGATCGCCGCCGAGGGGCTGCCGCCGGTTGACACGGTAGCGGCGGATGCGGCGGGACTCGCGCGGTTGATCCTCGCGTTGCACAGCGATCCGCTGCGCAACGCAGCCGCCGCAAATGCTGGACGCGCCGCGCTGCGCCAGCAGTTCAGCCAGAAACGGGTAGATGCAGCCCTGGCGCCAGCGATCAGCGGCTCTACCGCCGTGCCGAGCGGCCAAGACTCCCGCGGATCGACACGGCCCCCAACCACAAGTACCGAACTGCGAACCTAACCTTCCCCTCCCCTTGCGGGAGGGGGCAGGGGGAGGGGGCCGCGCTCGTGAGGAGTGGCACACCCACGCATGCGCAACCTTGCGGCGGCAGGGGGCCGGGGTCCAGAAGGCACACCACCATGCAGCAAGACGAACGCGGACTTCCGCTCTCCACCGACAGCGCCCAAGCCGCGGAGCTATTCGACCGCGCCGTCGAGCACTACCTCAAATTCCACGCCGACACGATGACCCTGGCAACACAGGCGCTGTCTGCCGATCCCCACTTCCTGATGGCGCATTGCCTGCTAGGCTACCTGCTGCTGTCAGCCTCCAACCCTGCCCACCGCCCCCAAATCGCCGCCGCGCGCACAACCGCGGCAACCGCCGCGCCTCTCGCAACACAGCGCGAGCAGCGACATGTCGGCGCATTGGCGGCATGGGAACGCGGCGCGCTCGACCAAGCCTTCGCCATCTGGCGCGAAATCCTCGATTCCCATCCGACCGACCTGCTGGCCCTGCGCATCTCCGACACCACTTATTTCCGGCATGGCCAGACCGCGGCGATCCTGGCACAAGCGGACCGCGTAGCGCCCGCCTGGGGACCCGACCTTCCCGGCTATCACTGCTTCCGCACCGTGTGGGCCTTCGCGCATGAAGAAGTGGGTGATACCACCGGCGCCAATCGCGCGCTCGATGCCGCGCTGGAGCAGGACCGCACCAACTATTTCGCCCATCACGTCAAGGCGCATGTCTTCGACACCGAGTGCCTCCCGCGCGAAGGCCGGGACTGGCTGGCCGCCCAGGTCGAGCACTGGAATCTCGGCAACAACCTGATCCATCACTTGTGGTGGCATCGCGCCCTGTTGGAACTCGATCTAGGCGAGCTGGACGCCGTGCTGGACAGCTACGATACCAATATCCGCAACCTGAACGAGCCCATGACTCGGGCGGTCCCCGATCATTACGTGGACCTGCAGAACGCCGCGTCTTTGTTGTGGCGTCTGGAACAACAGGGCATCAACGTCGGCGATCGCTGGCGGGAACTTGCTGACAAAGCCGAGGCACGCATCGGCGACGTCGGCCACTTGCTGCTCGTGCCGCACCTGATGCTGGCACTGGCCGCAACCGGACGGCACGGTGCGGCCCAGCGTCTGCTTACCGCGTTACGCGAGATCGCCGCGGCCGGATCGCTGTGGACGAGCGAGGCGATCGCCGATGTGGTGCTCCCGGTCTGCGAGGCAGTGCTGGCCCACCGCCTGGACGATCATGCGCACGTTGTCGATCTGTTGGCGTCGCGGCGCCCGGCGATCCGCCTGCTGGGCGGCAGCAACGCCCAACGCGACCTAGTGATGCAGATGCTGATTGATTCGGCGATGCGGGCCGGTCGGCGCGACCTGGTGGACGAGATGATCTCGCATGAAGCAGAGACCCGCGCCGTACTCCCGACCCGCCGCGCCGGCTACGCCCCGGCAGCCCGCTGGCTCACCGGTCAATAAGACCAAGCATTATACCGACCGCCTCGCGATCGACTTTCCGATGCCGGGAGTGAACGTCATGGCCGGCGAAGCTTGTTCCTTCGAAAGCGCTGCGAAAGCAGGAAGCCGGCCATCCACGTCTTGCTTTGATCTCGCATGCCCGGCCATCGCCAAGCGTGACGGGACTACCATCCGAGGGTCAACCTCCAGGGCGGTTGGCGTTATATCAACCCTCGCCAGACACGGACGTGCCGACCGCGCCGACATAAGTGGGCCGGGCTGCCGGAACGGTTGCCGGGTTTAGCTCTGCGGCAAGGATGCGCGCCAACAGCCATTTCGTCAGACCTGGCGCCGTATATTTGGCAACCATGCCGGTTGCAAGAAACAGATCGGCAAGCGGCAGGACCTTATCACCCAGCACCACCCAGGCGAGCGTGATAGTTCGCGTTCCGCTGATCAACCCGGCGGTCAACGCCGCGGTCCGACCGCATCGCCAGAACAGGAGCGTCCCAGCCAACTCCGCCCCGAAAAGCATCGCATAGGCCAGCAGTACGAACTCGAGACTGGTCTCCGGTTGCGCAAGCAGATGCGCCTGCATGCCTCGCATGGATCCCATCCCGGCCAGGAACATCGCGAAGACAGCAATCCCCGTCATGGCCTCGGGATTCGCACGAATGAACGTGCTGGCGAGACGCTTTGCCGCCACCGAAGCCAGGAACGCACCACCGACGAGAAGCACAAGATGCAGGCTTGTGGCCAGAGGGTCGATCGCGACGCTGTAGCCGCCAAACAGCGCAGCCAGTGCAGGTATATAGAAGGGCGACGCGGCCGTGCCGATGACGGTTGCCAGCAATGCGATCGGGATATTAAGCCGCAGGATGGCGGCAAACGCAACACAGGCGGGGCTTGCGGGAACGAGGGCCCAGAACAGCAAGCCTTGCGCCAGTTCCGGTCCCGGACGGGCGAGGTCGATGAACAAGGCAATGATCAGCGGCACCCCGAAAGTTGCCCACAGGACCATTAATGCAATTTGTCGTGCCTGGGTGGTTTCGCTGCCAAGCGACATGGCGTCGAATTTCAGGAAGGAGCCGAAGGTAAAGATAAAAATCGCGACGGCAAGCCAGGGTCTCGCGAGCTCCGACAGATACGGAACGCAAAGGCCGATGACCACGCCGGCAATGACCACGGCGGCGCCGTTCCGCCCGGCCCATCGAAGCACGATTTTCATAGGGCAACCTCCTCGTGTTGGCCGACGCGCCCCTTTCGCTTGTTCGGTCGCAGCGTCCGGAATTCAACATGCGGGCGGTCGCGACAGGGTGTGAACCAGGTCACACTCGACCCCAACAATTTTGCAGAATGCGGCGGCGTGAAGCCGGGAAGCGTGAGGATGCCGCAATCGGCCCCTAATCCCGCAACGTGATCAACGCGTCCGCAATCGTCAGCCCCGACCCGTCGGCGTGCAGAATCACCGGGTTGAACTCCATCTCGGCGATCCGGTCGCGCTGCGCAACCGCCGCGACCGAAAGCCGCGCGACCAGCTCGGCGACAGGCCCTATATCGATCGGTAGCGCCCCGCGGAAGCCTTCCAACACCCGCGCCGAACGCAAGCCGGTGATCATCTCCCGCGCCTCGTCAACATCCACCGGCGCAAGGCGATGCGTGACATCGCCCATCAGTTCGACCGTCGTGCCACCCCAGCCCACCATCATGACCGGACCAAAGGTCGGATCGTTCACCATCCCGACCACCATCTCGTACCCGGGCGGAGCCATCTTCTGCGCCAGTACGCCTTCGATCCGCGCATCCGGACAAAAGCGGCGGGCAGCAGCGATGATGGCCTCATACGCATCCGCCACCGCCTCTCGATCAACTAAACCGAGACGCACTCCGCCCACCTCCGTCTTGTGCGGCAGATCCGGCGACTGCACCTTCAACGCGACGGGAAACCCGATCCCGCACGCCGCCGCTCCCGCATCCGCCGCCGACGTTGCCAACCGCTCCGCCGACATCGGCAAGCCGAGCGGCCCCAGCAACGCCTTAACCCGATGTTCGGTCAGTAAGCGCGGTAAATCCGCCGGCAGGTGCAACACGGCCGGCGCGGCAACCGGCGAGGCCACGGGCCGCGATAATGCCTCCGCGTACTGCGCGAGCCGACCCATCGCCAGCCCGCAGCCACGCAAGTCCACATGCAGGAAGAGCCCGCTCTCCGCCAATCGCGCCCGGCCAAACACCGAGGGCGGTGTATATGTCCACACCGTGACCGGCTTGCCGTACCTCTCCACCAACCCGCGCAGCCGGGGTGGATCCAACGAGACCCGCTGCTCGTTCGCCAGCGAAGTGATCAGCACCAGCATGTCGATTTCATCCGACACCACCAGGCACTCCGCCGCGCTCATCATTGCCGGGCCTGTTTGCGCACCTTGGGCGGTGACATCGACCGGGTTCTGCGGCGCCCCATAAGATGGCATCAGGGAACGCAACGCCGCTTGCAGGCGCGGCGAAAGCAGCGGCAGCGACAGGCCCTGTGCGGCGAGCGTGTCGGCCATCCACGCGCCCCCACCACCCGATACCGTCACCACTCCCGCCCGCCGTCCTTTCGGCAACGGACTGGTGCTCAGCATCCCGGCGATCGCCACCGCGTCATCCGGATCGTCGGCTTCGATCACGCCATAGCGCGCGAATACCGCGCGATACGCCGTCTGCCACCCGCTGAGCGAGGCCGTGTGCGAAGCGCTCGCGCGTCGCCCGGCCTCGGAGCCGCCGACCTTGATTGCGACAATCGGCTTGCCGAGCCGGCGCGCCGTCTCCAGTGCGGCAACGAAGCGTGCGCCATCCCGCACAGTTTCGCAGAACAGCATCACCACGTCCGTCTGCGAATCCTGCACAAGGTATTCAAGAAAGTCCGCCGCGGTCAGATCAGCCTCGTTGCCGGTCGACACGACATGGCTGAAGGCCAGCCCGGCCGCCCGGCTGCGCGCGAACAGGGCAAAGCCGATGCCGCCGCTTTGCGCGACCACGCCGACCCGCCGCTCCGATACGGCAGGAGGCGCGGAGCCGGCGACGTGCGGCTCTGCCGTCGGGCTGAACGTCGCCGCAAGCCGCCCGATAGTGTTGAAGAAACCCTCACAATTGGGCCCGGTGATGCGCATCCCTGTACGTCGGGCAATTGCCACAAGCTGTTGCTGCAGCAGGCCGGCTGCGCCGCCTTCCTCAGCGAAGCCCGAGCTGATCACCACAAGGTGCCGCACGCCGGCAGCCGAGCACTCTTCGGCAGCGGCCGCGACACGCGCCGCCGGCACCGCCATCAGCGCCAGGTCCACAGGTACCGGCACGGCGGCCAGGGTCGGATAGCAGGGGTAACCGTGGATCTCGGTGTAGCTCGGATTAACCGGCACGATCCGGCCGGAAAACTCGTTGTCGCGCAGATTATCGAACAGCCGCCCGCGGACGCGCTGCGGATCGGGCGAGGCACCCAACACCGCCACCGACCGCGGCCAGAAGAAGCTGTCAAGCTGATGCGCCATGTTGGTCCGCCTGCCGCAGAAATTTGCTCGCGAATGGTCGGATAGGCTTGTCGCGAAGGCAATGGACCTGGCGTTGGGTGCAGCGCGAATTTCGCTTGCAGCAGCGGACCAAACGGTTCAGTGTTCGACATTACAAGAGTTCTCGCCGACAAGCGCGGAATCTTGTGAGACAGCTTGAAAAGGACATTTATATGGCTACAAGGCTGGCGATGGAGATAACTGAAGAAAAAAAGCTTCTCATCGCAGCGAAAAGAAGGTTCGTGTATTGTGCGGTAGCCTCCGGCTACGGCGACACGCGCGGGTTCGCGCTGCTGCTTCTTGCTCGCACAATCAAACCAAAGCAGCTCGCCAGCGAGCTTTCCGAACAGTTTGAGGAGGCAAGAAATATAAGATTTGGGATCGTCTCAACCGATCGCAAGACAATCAAATTGGAGCTGAACAAGCCCGCGCTTGGCCTCGAGAAGAAGATAGTCCGCACTCTTAAAGGCACCGGGTTTACCAAAGCTGATATTTCGTATTCGAGTTCGGCTGCTCGAGGGAAGAGTGAAACTGACGGCAAAAACGTCAAGGATCTGACGAAAGACCAGGACGAGTCGGATGAAAGCGATGCCTTCGGGAAGCTTCTGAAGAAATTCGGGCTGGACAACGATGCTACGGTCAGATCGCAGATAAGGTTTCTCAAGGACCTGATGCAGCCGCGTCCGGGCGACCCGAAGAAGATCAGGAAGGAGAACGACAGACAAGACCGCACGAACATCGACAAAGTCCGAAAAACGCTGGAAGCGGTTCAGCAATTCGGTTGGGAAGCACTTAAATTGAAAGAGGCCCACGCCAACGAGCTGACCGGGCCAATCCGTGGCGTCGTTCGGCTGCCTGCGAACTTCTCCAACACAATCTCCGATGATCGTCTGCTCGCTATTTTGGGTGGTCTGGCCGAATTCTTGAACGCCGTGCAGGAGGTCCAGGAATAACCGCGTCGCTAACTCCGCCGACCGCTCGGCACGTCACGGAACGGCACGTCCTTATCCACCCGCACATCCGGCGGCAACCCCAGTACGCGCTCGGCGATAATGTTGCGCAGGATCTCATCGGTCCCGCCAGCAATCCGCAGCGCCGGTGAATACAGCAGCGCCTCTTCGAACAACCCCTGCAACGGCATCTCCGCCGCCATCGCCGGGCCGGCCATACCGATCAGGTCAAGCCCATAGGCGGCGATCTCCTGCGTCTTGCCGGCTGCCACCAGCTTGACGATCGACGATTCCGGTCCCGGCGTCTGGCCGCGCGACAATGACGTCATCGTCCGAAACTTCGTGAACCGCAGCCCCTGGGTTCGCACATACCATTCCGCCAGCTTCTCCTGCACAGCCGCGTTGTCGATCGCCGGCCCGTCCTCCAGCTCGATATTCCGCGCCAGCTCGAACAGCTCGGTGAAATCCGGCCCCGGCGCCTCCCGCATGCCGTGCCGCTCGTTCATCAGCGTGGTCATCGCCACCCGCCACCCACCGCCAACCGCGCCAACCCGCATCGCATCCGGGATACTCACATCGGTAAAGAACACCTCGTTGAAATGCGACGAGCCCGACATCTGCCGGATCGGCCGTATCTCCACTCCGGGCGACGCCATATCGAGGATAAAGAATGTCAGTCCGGCGTGCTTCGGCACATTCGGGTCCGACCGCGCGACCAGGATGCCGAACTGTGAATAATGCGCGCCCGAGGTCCAGATCTTCTGCCCATTGATGACCCACTCATCCCCGTCGCGTTCGGCGCGCGTCCGCAGCGCGGCCAGGTCCGACCCGCCGGCCGGCTCGGAAAAAAGCTGGCACCAGATTTCCTCGCCGCGCAGCGCCGGCCCGGCAAAACGTTCGCGTTGCTCCGGCGTGCCGCAGGTGCAGACTGTGGGAATTGCAATCTGCAACCCGATTCCGAAGATGCCGCTCAACACATCGAACTTCGCTTCCTCCTGCTGGTAGATGATCTGCTGCATCTGCGTGCCGCCACGACCGCCCCATTCCTTCGGCCAGGCAATGCCGGCAAAGCCCGCCGCCGCTTTCTTCGCTTGGAACGCCTTGGCGCGGTCCAGCGCCCCAGGCGCGTCCTGACCACGCCGATAGCCCTCGACCGAACCGGGCTTCCGCCGTTCCGCATTGCCTTCCAGGAACGCACGCGCCTTGGCGCGGAAGTCGGCTTCCTCGGGTGTGTCGCTGAAATCCATCCGTCCCTCCCGCCCTTACGCCGCCAGTTCCGACGTGGTGTTACGCGCACGTAGCTCACTGATCAGCCGGTGCTTCCATTCCCGCGCCGACCCCAACGCCAGTCCCAGCAGCTTCGCCCGCCGATAATAAAGTTGGCAATCGAATTGCCAGGTGAAGCCCATGCCGCCATGCGTCTGGATATTCTCCTTGGTCGCCAACCAGCCTGCCTCGCAAGCGGCGATGCGCGCCACCGCCGCCGCGATCGGCAGCTCCGCGGCATCGGTCGAAAGCGCCCAAGCGCCGTAATAAGCGTTGGAGCGCGCCAGCTCGACCGCCACATAGATATCCGCGAGCTTGTGCTTGATCGCCTGGAACGAGCCGATCGGCCGCCCAAACGCGTAGCGCTCCAACGCATAATCACGCGCCATCTCCAGCGCCGCCTGCACGACGCCGACCTGCTCGAACGCCATCATCACGGCGGCGCGGTCAAGCAGGTGCCGGACCTGCTGCGCCCCCTCGCCGCCGGCCAGCGGCTCCGCCCGCGCGCCGTCGAACACGATGCGCGCATGCGACCGGGTAGGATCGAACGTCGCAACCGGCATGCGCGTCACACCGCTACCGCCTAGCTCCACAAGGTGCAGCCATGGCGCGCGCTCATCCCCGCGCGCGGCGACGATCGCGAAATCGGCCACATCGCCGTCCGGCACCGCCAGCTTGGTGCCATGCAGACGGCCGTCTGCGACATTCGCTTCCAGCTTACGCGGATCGCCGGCCCCGGGTCGTTCAGCGAAAGCGAAGGTGCCGATCACGTCGCCGGCCGCCAGACGCGGCAGCAGGCGCTGCTTCTGCGCATCGCTGCCGAAGCAAAGGATCGCCTCGGTGGCGAGATAAACCGAGGACGAGAACGGCACCGGCGCCAACGCGCGGCCCAGCTCCTCGGCGAGCACGCAGACGCCCAACGCGCCCAACCCCGCGCCGCCGAACGCTTCGGGGATCGCCGCACCGGTCCAGCCCATGCCGGCGATCTCTCCCCATAATTTCCTATCGTACGGTTCAACGCCTTCCAGGATCCGCCGCGCCACAGAGGCAGGACAACGGTCCCGCAGAAACCGGCGTGCCTCGTCGCGCAACTGCCGCAGCTCATCGGGAAAATCGAAATTCATCGCGGCATCCTCTCACGTCCACCTCTCCCGCTCTGCGGGAGAGGTCGGTTCGCGAAGCGGACCGGGTGAGGGTCCCCGCGCCGACGGACCCTCACCCGCCACGCTGACGCGCAGCGACCTCCCGCGGAGTGGGAGAGGCGCAGGTTTTACAGCGCCGCTTCGATCGACTCGCCCACGATCTGCACAACCCGGTCGAGCGTCGCCTCCGGCGTCATCAGCGGCGGAGCCAGCACCAGCGAGTCACCCGTGGTGATCGGGCCCATTGTCCCCGCACCGCGCTGGCGCAACAGCAACCCCCGCTCCATCGCCTGCGCCACCACCCGTGCCCCGAGTCCAGCCGCCGGCTTGCGCGTCCCCTTATCCTCCACCAGCTCGACCGCGCACATCATCCCAAGACCCCGCACATCCCCCACCGGCGGCAGGCTGCGCAGCGTCTCCAGCCCCGCCAGCAGCCGCTTGCCCATCACCGCGGACCTCTCCACCAGTCCCTCGCGTTCGATCACGTCGATATTCGCCGACCCCACCGCGCAGCATGTCGGATGCCCCGAATAAGTCGCCGCGTGCATATAGCGCTCGTCCGCCGGCGCGTCCGCCACGGCGCGGTGCACGCGCTCGGAAAGGATGATGCCGCCCAGCGGCAGATACCCACTGGTAACACCCTTGGCGAACGACACGATATCCGGCTGCACCCCCCAGTGACCCAGCGCGAACCAGCGCCCCGTACGTCCATACCCGGTGATCACCTCGTCCGCGATCAACAGCACATCGTGCTTGTCGCAGATTTGGCGCAGCCGCGGGAAATACGTAGGCGGCGGCACGATCACCCCACCGGCCCCCTGCACCGGCTCCGCGATCACCGCCGCGATCGTGTCCGCGCCGTGTTCCAGGATCGCCTTTTCAACCGCCTCGGCCGCCTCGATCCCGGCATCGCCGTTGCCCGGCCAGCGATACGCATAGGGCGGCGGCACCTGCACGAATTCCGGCACCAACGGACCGAACATCTTCTGATAGCCGGGAAGCTGCGTGGCGCTCATCGCCGCCAGCGTCACACCGTGATAGCCGAACAGCCGCGAGATGATCTTCACCTTGCCCGGCTTGCCCATGCGCTTCCAGAAATACCGCGCGGTCTTGAAAGCGCTTTCGTTGGATTCGGCACCGCCGGTGGTAAAATACACCGCCGCCGAGTTGGCATAAGCAAGACCCACGATCCGGTCGGCAAGCCGAATCGCCGGCTCATTGGAGAAGCCGGCATAGGCCGAGGCGTACGCCAGCGTCTCCATCTGCTTCGCCGCCGCCTGCGCGAGTTCCTTGCGCCCGTGCCCCGCATTGACGTTCCACAGCGCCGACAGCCCGTCGATGTATTCCTTGCCGTCGGCGGTGCGCAGCATCGCCCCGCGCCCCTCCACGAACAGGCGCGCCGCCGCATGTTCCGTCGGATTGTGCAGCGGATGCACCAGCCGGCGACGGTCGAGGTCAAGCAGGGCCTCGGCGGTCGAGGCGACATCGTTCATTGGACGCACTCCCAGGTTGGACGGCCGGGCAGGGTAATGACAAGCTACTCTCGCCTCAAGCCGAGGCGCCCAACGAAAGGGGAGACCGCCATGCAGGCAGCCGTGCTGGTCGAGACGAATGCACCGCTTTCCATCGAGGAAGTGGAGATCGAGAAGCCCAAGCGGCGGGAGGTGTTGCTGCGCACGGCCTTTGCCGGCCTGTGCCATTCGGACCTGCATTTCATCGAGGCGCTTTACCCCATCCCGCTGCCCTGCGTGCTCGGCCACGAGGCCGCCGCGGTGGTCGAGGCGGTCGGTGAGGACGTCACCTATGTCAAGCCGGGCGATCACGTCATCACCTGCCTGTCGGTGTTCTGCGGCGAGTGCCCGCAATGCATGACCGGCCATCCGAACCTGTGCGAAAACACCGAGGTGAAGCTGCTGCCGGGTGCCGCCCGCCGGCTGCGCTGGAAGGGCGATGTGCTAAATCAGGCATTCAACCTGTCAGCATTTGCCGAGAAAATGCTGGTCCACGAGCACGCCGTGGTGAAGATCCGCGACGACATCCCGCTGGACCGCGCGGCCCTGGTCGGATGCGGCGTGATGACCGGGGTGGGCGCGGTATTCCACGCGGCGAAGGTCGAGCCGGGCAGCACCGCGGTGGTAATCGGCTGCGGCGGCATCGGCCTGTCGGCCGTGAACGGAGCGGCGCTGGCCGGCGCGTCGCGCATCATCGCGATCGACACCGTATCGTCGAAGCTGGAGACCGCGAAAGCGATGGGCGCGACCGACACGATCAACGCGTCCAACGTCGATCCGGTGGAAGCGGTGAAGGAGATGACCGGCGGCGGCACGCCCTATTCCTTCGAGGCCATCGGCACCAAGCGCACCGCCGAGCAGGCCTTCGAGATGCTGCGCCCGGGCGGCGTTGCCACGATCATCGGCATGATCCCGTTCGGCACCAAGATCGAGTTGCACGGCGCGGACTTCCTGCGCGACCGGAAAATCCAGGGCACCTCGATGGGCGGCAACCGGTTCCGCGTCGATATGCCGCGCCTGCTGGATTTGTGGCAGCAGGGGCGGCTGAAGCTCGATCACCTGATCTCAGGCCGCATCAAGCTGAACGCGATCAATGATGGGTTCGCAGCGCTGAAATCCGCCGCTCCGGTTCGCCAGCTCATCGATTTCGGCGTGGCGTGACCTTCAGCCGCGAGAGCGACATCGTCCACCTCTCCCGCTCTGCGGGAGAGGTCGCCGCGCGACAGCGCGGCGGGTGAGGGTGCCGCGCAATGAATCTAACCCCCTCCCTCGATCTCGTGCACCGTGTGAACGAAGCAGCGACGGCCTACACGACCGCAAGGATACGGATCCTGGAAAGCATTCCCGGCAATCCGCTCGGCATAGCCTGCCGGATCACCCACAACGTTACCGCGCTATCGGCACAGAATCTCCCAGTACCCGCCTTCAACAGCGTGACCGGCCTTCGCAAGGGACAGGCGCACCTCATACGCCCGCTGGTCGAATGGTACAACAAGCGCGGCGCGGCGGGTCGCTTCGAGATCGCATCCGGCGACGATGATCCGGCGCTCGGTCAGGAACTCGCACAGCTTGGATTCTTTCAGTCTCGATTTAGCACCATGCTCATTCGCGAACCAGGTCAGGATCTCGCGGAGCCGACCGAAGTCGACATCGACCCCGTGACAACCGTCGAGGTGATGCAGGAGTTCCTCGCCGCTTATGTAGAAGGCTGGGGCATTCCGCGCGCCGCACGCGACCAATTCAAGAACAACGTCGGCCCGTGGCTCGGTCAGCCAGGCTGGTCGCTCTACACCGCACGGGCCGAAGGCCATCCAGCCGCCGCTGCGATCCTTTTCACTCATGCCGGCGTCGGCTATTTCGCCGACTCCGCGACCGCCCCGGCCTTCCGCGGCCGAGGCCTTCACAGCGCGCTGCTGCGTCGCCGCCTCCGGGACGCAAGCGCCGCGGGCGTCGATTTCGTCTGCAGCGGGGCGGATTTTCTTTCGACCAGTCACCGCAACATGGAACGCGCCGGCATGCGCATTTTGTTCCTGCGATCGATTTGGACGCGGCTCAACTGAGGCTCACGCGCCGGCCTCCCGCGGACCCGCCTGAACCATCATCGCAGCCTGGCCGGTGAAGCGCACCACCAGCGCGGTCACATCATCAGAAGCGGGGAGCCCGTCGGAAAATCGATCCAACTCGACGACCAGACCATCCAGCACGCGATCCACTGCCATGGATCCGGCCGAGGCCAGCAACGCCAGCAGTCGTTTTTCGCCGAATGCTTCCCCGGCGCGATTGAAGCACTCCGCGACGCCGTCGGTCACCAGAAGCAGCCCGTCGCCCGGCTGAAGCGAGACTGTCAGGTCCGGGTAAACCGCATCGTCGATCAGCCCAACAAGCGGGGCACCTCTTGCCGTAATCAGCTCGACAGCCGCACCGGCACGCAGGACATACGGCATGACGTGCCCGCCGCTGCAAAAAGTAAATAGCCCCGACCGCGCGTCCAGGATCCCGTAAATCACGGTGACAAACAAAGACAGCGGGTTGCGGGCGATCAACTGCCGGTTGGCCTCGGCCAGACACGCCCCGGGCGCCAGGTCGCGAAGCGCCAGATCCTGCAGGATGGTGCGCACCAGAACCATGAACAGCGCGGCCGGCACCCCTTTGCCGCTGACATCCGCGACGACGATGCCCAGCCGGTGATCATCCAGCCGAAATACGTCATAGAAGTCGCCGCCGATCATCCGCGCCGCGCGCATGAACGCATGGCCATGGTAGCAGTCGTGCGCCGGGAAGGCGGTAGGCAGGATCGATTGCTGCAGCGTGCGGGCGACGCGAAGCTCTTCGTTGATCTGGTTCTGCGTCTGCAAAAGGTCCGCGTTGATGGCCGCCAGTTCCCGCGTTCGAGCCTCGACCTGCGCCTCCAGACCCGCCTGATGCCGCAGCAGCCGCCTGTGCAGATGCACATTGTCGAACCCCACACCGACCAGCGCGCACATGATATCGACCAGCGCGAGCCGGTCGGTATCGAGCGCCGACGCAGCGCGAAAATACACCGCCGCAATCCGGTCGCCGGGCGTGCGGATCGGCCGGACAAAGTCGGTCTCCCCCGTCAACGGCAGGCGATCAACCAGCGCGAGCCTGATCTGCTGGGCGACCAATTCAGGCAGCCCCTCATGATATGGGCGGCCACGACCCGAGACGAAGCGGCCGGCAGCGGCAACCACCAGCATGGGCGGATCAGTATCCTCCCCTGCTTCGTCATCCGCGATGACGACCACGCCATCGCCGATCTGCCCGGACAGCTCCGCCACCAGGCCCAGCAGCATCGTGGCGAAGCTGGCCAGCGTATGGCGCGCGAACAGCTCCGGCGTGGCGGCAATGATCTGCTCGAGCCCCCGCCGGCTCCCTTCCAATGCCACGATGTCGGAATAGGAGCGCAAGGCCGCGATCGTCGCGGTGAACAGCTTCTGCGCCGTCAACTCGGTTTTCGACTTGTAGTCATTGATATCGTAATTGACGATAACCTCGCGTTCCGGTGCCTGGCCAGGCTGGCCGGTCCGCAGGATGATCCGCAGTTGCGTATTGCGAAGCTCCTCCCGTATCTCGCGCACCAGCCTCAGACCGGCATCGTCATCCTCCATCACGACATCCAGCAGCACGACAGCGACATCCTGGGTTTGCCGCAACATCGCGGCGGCTTGCCGTGCCGAATAGGCACTCAGGATCTCGACGTCGCGCCCCTGGAACCTGACGTCGGCAAGCACCACACGGCTGATCGAATGCACGCTCTCGTCGTCATCGACAATAAGCACGCGCCACGGCGCCTTGGCGACCTGTCGCGCCTCGGCTTCCGGCCCGTCATCGAGCAGAAAATCGAGCTCTCGATTCGAGCTCATTGCGGGATATGCACGGGAATAGTGACGGTGAAGGCGGTCCCGAGCCCCGGCGTGGACCGACAGTCGATGCTGCCCTTCAACGTCTCGGTGACGATATTGAAGACGATGTG
>Ga0335074_10006596_pt1 | contig 16103 bp, 10 predicted proteins | sample Lox_Sample_23_FD_206715 | JGI IMG/M metagenome (GOLD analysis project Ga0335074, IMG submission 206715) | Soil microbial communities from Loxahatchee National Wildlife Refuge, Florida, United States - Lox_Sample_2.3 | ecosystem: Environmental > Terrestrial > Soil > Wetlands | place: USA... | reverse complement strand
GCGGGCTCAGCATTAAATCGGGGGGGGACGCCATTATGACGCTGCGGGAAGCGCGAGCATCGCCTCCCCTATCCATGCCGGTCCGAGATTCACCTGGTCACCCCGCGCGCTTCGCCGGACCGTCCTGGGGGCGTGGACCGTGAGGACCTGCGCCGCCTGCGGCCGAACGAACGAGGACGCGGCGCAGTTCTGCGGAGGGTGCGGGCAGCCGCTCGCCCCCCCGCCTCCTCCTCCTCCACCACCCCCGCCCGTGGAGTCGACCCCCGCGCCACCCCCAGTTACCCCCGCCCCTACCGCGGCCTGGACGGAATCGCGGTGGGTGCGCGCCCTCCGGCACCCGAATCCCCGGCTGCTCATCGCGCTCCTCCTCGTGATCGGGTTCGCGCTGGCGATCGCCTCCGCGAGCACGAGCTGGTGGACGTTCTCGGCGAGCGGTGGCGGAGGCTCGAACTCGCTCAGTTTCCTACCGGGCGGCAGTTATGACGTCACCTGCACCGGGGGCCGATGCGCGGGGTTCTCCTCCGGCGCGTTCCCGTACACCGCGCTCGGCGGATCCGTCGGGGCGCTCTACGAGGGCGTGCTCGCGCTCCTCGGGATCGGGATCGCGCTGACCGGAGCCGCCGCCGCGATCGCCGTCCTCTCGCTCCTCGGTTGGCGCACCGGATGGTGGCAGCGCTCCGGGAGCTTCCTCCTGATCTTCTTCGCCTTCCTCGTCACCCTCGTCGCGGACGTCGCGGTCGTGACCGCGCAACCCGGGGCGTTCGCCTCGAACACGCAGTTCCAGGGTCTGCCGGCGGGCGGACCGTCGCCCGCGACCTCCTTCTGGGGTTCCTCCGGCAGCGCGTCGTGGGGCGCCGGGGTCGGTTGGTTCCTCGGTCTCGCCACCGTGATCGTGCTCGCCCTCGTCGTCGTGGTGCTGATCGTCGCCGGGCATACTCGGCTCGACGTGCCGGCTCCGGAGCGAGCGCGCCGCGTAGCCGCTACGGCCCCGACCGCCCCGGCGCGGTACACGCCGCCGCCCGCGGCGACCCCGTACGCCCGGCCCACGGTAGCCCGTCCCCCGGTCGCGTTCGCGGCGGGCTCCCGCGTGACGCCCCGTCCCGCCCCGAAGATGGCCGCGCCGGCGTCGGCCGCGCTCGATCCCGAGAGCCCGATCAGTCGGGCCCCTCCGCCGCCGGCACCTCCCGCCCCCGCCGCGGCCCCCGCGATGCTCGCCTGCCCGTTTTGCGGCACGGAGAACCTCGCCCGATCCCGGACCTGCTCGTACTGCCAGCGGTCGCTGCGGGAGAACTGAGCCGCCGGCGGCATGAACGAGGGGTTATCTGGCCCGAGGCGTCCGGGTCGCCGCCCTCGTCGGGCGGGTGAGCGCATGCCGGAAACCTCCGAATCCGAGTCGGCCGCTTCGATCGAATTCCGCAAATTTCTCGCCCGGGACTGGGAGGCGTGGCTCGACGACGCCCCCGAGCTCGCCACCGCCGTAGGGGCCCCGGGGCGCAACGATCGGTGGAACGACGACTCCCCGGCCGGCATCGCGGCCCGGCGCCACCACCTTGCGGAGGTCGGCGCGCAACTCGACCGGTTCGACCCGGCGCGCCTCTCTCCCGGCGAGCGATTGAACCACGACCTCTACCGGGAACTCTTCGACACGACGGAAGCGGGGCTGGACTTCGGCATCGATCCGTTCCCGTTCCGGATGGGCTCCCCGCACAACCTGTGGATGCCGGTGAACCTCATGGAAGGGGTCCACCTCGCGGCCGCCGACGTCGGCGAGATCGCGCCACGGGCGACCGTCCGGGATTACGAGGACCTCCTGGCCCGGTTCGCGGCGTTCCCGACCGCGGTCGACCGCAACCTCGCGCTGCTCGTCGCGGGCCAGGCCCGGGGCTACACCGCCCCCCGCCCCACGCTCGCCGGCATTCCCGATCAGATCACGGCCCAGATCCCGGACGACCCGAAGGCGAGCCCGATCCTCAAGCCGTTCGAGGAGTTCCCCGACTCGATCCCCGTCGCGGACCGCGCCCGGCTGCTCGCGCGCGCCATCGAACTGTATCGCACGGCGATCGTCCCCGCGCTCACGAAGATCCGGGAGTACCTCGCGGGGACGTACATCCCGGCGGCCCGCGAGAGCGTGGGCGCGAGCGCGCTGCCCCGCGGCGCGGAATTCTACGCGTACCTGGTCCGGTGGACCACGACGACGGATCTCACGCCCCAGCAGGTGCACGACATCGGACTCGCGGAAGTCCGTCGCCTGCGCGGAGAGATGGACCGGCTCATCGAATCGACCGGCTTCCAGGGGAGCTTCGCCGAGTTCCACCACTTCCTGCGGACCGATCCCCAGTTCTTCTACCACGCTCCCGAGGAACTGCTCGACGGATACCGCGTGATCGCGAAACGGATCGATCCGAACCTCTCGCGGCTGTTCGGACGGCTTCCCCGTCTTCCCTACGGGGTGCAGGAGATGCCCGAGTACCGCGCGCGGAACGCCCCGGGGGCGTACTATCAGCCCGGGGCCCCCACGACCGGTCGGGCCGGCTACTTCTTCGCGAACACCCACAAGGTCGAGGTCCGGCCGAAGTGGGAGATGGAGGCGCTGACGCTCCACGAGGCGGTCCCGGGCCACCACCTCCAGATCGCCCTCGCGCAGGAGCCGGAAGGGCTCCCCGAATTCCGACGCCAGACCGGTTACACGGCCTTCGTCGAGGGGTGGGGGCTGTACGCCGAGAGCCTCGGGGAGGAGCTCGGCCTCTATCGCGACCCCTACTCCAAATTCGGCCAGCTCACGTACGACGCCTGGCGGTCGATCCGGCTGGTGGTCGACACCGGGATGCACGCGCTCGGCTGGTCTCGGGACCAGGCGATCCAGTTCTTCCGGGAGAACAGCGGCAAGAGCGACACGGAGATCCGGGTGGAGGTCGACCGGTACATCGGCTGGCCCGGTCAAGCCCTCGCGTACAAGATCGGACAGCTGAAGTTCCGCGAGCTGCGGACCCGCGCCGTGCAGCGGCTGAAGGACCGCTTCGACGTACGAGCGTTCCACGATCTCCTGCTCGGGGAAGGCGCCCTCCCCCTCGGGCTCGTGAGCGAGCGCGTCGACCGGTGGATCGAGTCCCGGCTGGACGGACGCCGATCGTAGCCCGGGGACGGAGGGACCGGGGCCGGGCCCCTCAAGCCCGGAGCGGGTCGGCCGCCCGGGCGTGTCGAGGCCCTACGGCTTAGGGGGGTTCGACGGGGGCATCCCCGGCGAGGCCGGGGGCGGTGCGCCGAGCGCCTCGTTGACGAGGCCCCGGGGCGCGCCGGACATGAACGTCCCGAACGGATGGCCGGTGACACCCGCGATCAGCCGGTCGATGCCGATGATCAGCAGCGCGAACGCGAGCAGAAGGATCAGCGTCGCGACGGCGAGGACCGGGTCGAGCAGGACGACGAACGCGAGAATGATCGAGACCAGACCGACGACGATCGCGAGGCCGCGATACCAGTTGGGAAGGGTCAGCGACCCTCCGGGGAGCGGAGTCGACATCGTTCCACGAAGGGGCTCCGGCTATTAAGCCCGGCCGCGGGGACCCCTCCCCCCCGACCGCTCGCCTGCCGGCCCGGGGTCCGAACGATAGTTTATAACGGCGGGGGCCGCGTTTTTTCCCCATGGGCCGCCGTGTTTCGCTGATGTCGATCGCCGTCGTGACCGTCCTCGCCTTGAGCTCGCTGGGTGTGCTCGTCGCGGTGGCGCCGGGCCCGACGGCCGGCCGAGGTCTTTCCGGAGCGAGCATCGGGGGCGCCGCTGCCGAACTCGGTGTACCCGGATTCTCGCCGGGGTCCGGGATTCCCTCGGTGCCGTCCCTCGGCCACATCCATCCCGACGTCCCCGGCTACGTCTTCATCCTCCCGGACGGGGCGCTGTCGGGCGCTCCTTCGCCTCCGATCACCATCACCGGCGACGTCTACACGCTGACCGCGGACTACACCGGAGCGATCGTCGACGAGCGGAACGGGAGCACGTTCGACGGGCAGGACTTCACGCTCACCTCGAATTCCGTCCTCGGCTTCGGCTTCCAGGTGAACACCTCGTCCGACGTCACGGTGGAGGACCTCTACGAGACCGGCGCGACGCGCGGTTTCGAGGTCGTCAACTCGACGCAGGTCGTGATCCAGTACTCCCAGGTGAACGGCACCGCCGGGCTCGGCTTCGGCGCGGTGGACAGCAGCTGGGTCAGCGCCGACGACGACACCGCCGACGGCGCGATCGACTACGGCTTCGCGGCGAACGACTCGTACGACGTGACGTGGGAGGACGACGCGACCCTGGGGAACCGGGTCGGGTTCATCGCCGTCTACTCCAACACAGTGAACGCGTTCTACGATCAGGGCAACGCCGAGGAGTACGGGGCCGTGATGGTCTACGGAACCGGCTTCGAGGCCGAGTACGACTCCTTCCTCGCCGACACGACCGACGGGGTCGATCTCGTACTTTCCTCGGCGGTGTACATCTATGATCTCACCACGACCGGGAGCGCCGTCGGCCTCTACGCCGATTACGGCTCCGGTCTCTCCGTGGAGGCGAGCACGCTCACCGACTCGACGATCGATGGCGCGACGATCGAGGATTTCGACGGGTCGTCGGTCAGCGACACCAACCTCAGCGGGGCCGCGGTCACGGGATTGCTGGTCAGCTACGGCAGCTACGACGAGTTCGAGGATGACGTCGCGAGCCAATGCGGCATCAATGGGGTCGTGGCGGAGAACCTGTCCGAGAGCACGATCTCGGACCTCGTCGCCGACCACGACGGGTGGAACGGCCTCTACCTCGGGGACGACAGCAACGTCGACGTCGTGGGGAGCACCTTCAACGACATCCCCGGTGGCAACGGGACCTTCTTCAAGACGACGGCGGATTACACGTTCTCCGACGACGTCTGGCAGGGCGACGACGTCGGGCTCTACACCGTCGGGACGCACGACGGGTGGGTGGAATTCTCGAACGCCTCCGACGACGGCGTGGCGTTCTTCTTTGTCGACGACGTGCAGCCGTACTCGGAGTACAACAACCTTTTCAATGATTCGAACGGGATCGTCTACGTCGGGTCCGTCGACTTTACGTCGTACGACGACAATGTCACCCAAGCGGGCGTGGGCATCGTCCTCGAAGTCACCGCCGACGGGGACATCGAGTTCGATTCGGTGTACCGGGTCACCAGCAACGCCTACTACGTGCTCCAGGACATCGGCAGCCTGATCTCGAGCAGTACCGCGCGGAATGTCGGTGCGGACGCCTTCGTCGTGACCGCGGGCACTGGCACGGAGCTGGCCTACGACCAAGCGACGAACGTCACCGACGTCGCCTACGTCTTGGAAGGCGTGCAGGCGGAGTCGCTCCTGGGCAGCAACGCGACCGATGCCCACGTCGGATTCGCGATCCTCGGTTCGAGCAACGTCAACGTCTCGGGGAACTGGTTCGACAACGACACCATCGACTTCGAGATCCCCGCGGCCTCGGTCGGGCTCTCGGAGATCGTCTGGAACAACTTCCTCGGTGGAGGTGGCTGGGAATTCGACGCGACGGGAGCTCCCTCGAACGCGGTGACGTTCGACGAAGGATACCCCGGCGGCGGGAACTACTGGAGCAACCACACCGCCCCGGACCAGTACCAGGGTCCCGGGCAGAATGTTCCGGGACCGGACGGGATCGTGGACACCCCGATGAACATCAGCCTGCTCGGCGGATTCGTCGACCATTACCCCCTGACCCGTCCGATCGACACGGACAACCTGACCGTCGTCTTCGTCGAGCACGGACTCCCCACGGGCACCCCCTGGGGCATCCAGTTCGGCCCGGGAGACTCAGGGAACTCCACCTCCACGGGTCTCAGCTTCTGGCTCGGCTCGGCGGCGTACCGGAACATCACCTACTCGGTCTACGCCCCCGCCGGCTGGCGACCCTCGGCCATCGGAGGAACGATCGAATTCACGGGCGCGCGCGAGGAGATCGACGTGAACTTTTCGGCGGTGACGTACCCCACGACCTTCGCCGCGACCGGGCTCGCCGGCGGCAGCTCTTGGCAGGTCGTGGTCGATGGAACACCGTACAGCGCCACCGGTTCCAGCCTTGTCGTACCGCTCGCCAACGGGACTCACGCCTACACGGTCGAGCCCGTGGCCGGCTACGTCGTCCAGCCGCGCTCCGGCAATCTCACGGTGAACGGGACCGGGCCGACGGTCACGATCGGGTTCACCGCCGTGCTGTACTCGGTGTCGTTCCAGGAGACGGGCCTTCCCAGCGGAACGTCGTGGTCCGTGACGTTCGGGGGTACGACCGAGTCGGCCACCACGGCGTCGATCGAGTTCTCCGTCGCGAACGGCTCCTACGCGTATACGGTCGGCAACGTCTCGGGTTACGGCGTGACCCCCGGTTCGGGCCACCAGCTCATCGCGGGCCCGGGGGCGAGCGTCACCGTGGTCTACACCGCGACGCCCGCGTCGACGCTGGCCAGCTCGGCTCTGCTCTACGGGCTGCTTGCGGCCGTCGTCGTGCTGGCAGCGCTCGTCGTTCTGCTGCTCGTGCGCGGACGCCGGAAGCCGGCGGCGGCGGGCGTCGGGGCATGGTCCCCACCCGCCGGAGCCGCCACCCCGCCGCCCACCTCGCCGGGAGCGGGAGGCCCGCCTTCGGGGGCCGTCGCGCCCCCGCCGCCGCCGGACTGGAAGGAGACCTAGGCCGGGCACCCGCTCCGAGAAATACTCGACCCGGTAGTCCCGGTGGATGCAAGCCGGGCGGTGCCCCAACTGCGGCGCGCCGCTGACGCCCGGGGCGAGCTTCTGCTCGTTCTGCGGCACCGCCGTCCCCATGGGCGGGACCGCGCCCCTCCCCTCCGGCGGGGCGCCGAACGCTCCTCCCGCCTACCCGCCCGTTCCGGCGTACGCCCCGGCCGCCCCTCCCCGTCGCGCGCGGGGACGGCTCGTCATCGCCGTCATCCTCGTGGTGGTGCTCCTGATCGTCGCCGTGATCGCGGTGGCGTACTTCCTCTTCCCGGCCCCGGCGATCCAGGTCCAGGCGATCAACATCTGGGCTCCGGACAACGTCTGCGGATTGAATGCGAACCCGATCTACTTCTTCGGCTACAACGGCTCGACCGGTTCCGTGGTGTCCCTCGTGCTCGGCATGCCGAACTTCAACACCACGACCTGCACGATCGAGAGCGCGGTCACGAACAGTTCGGGCTTCACGCTCTCCGGGGTCGGCACGCCCCTCACGATCCCGGGGAGCGGCACGGGGCCGATGAACGTCACCATCACGTCGCCGAGTTCTCCGTTCACGGGCACCATCAACCTCGTGCTGGCGTGACCCGGGGGTGGGCGAAGCCGTGAGTACGACGTCCCGAAAGCGATCGGCGTCCGCCGTCGCCCGCCGCTTCGGCGTCGAGATCGTGCGGGACGCTCCGACGCGCCTTTGGCCGTTCTCCCGGTTCTTCCGCGGCTTCGACCGGGTACCGGCGGTCCGCGAGCTGTTCGGCCGGAAGACCGCGGAGGTCCTGCGCCGGCAGAAGGTCGAGTTCTTTTCGGCCCGGTTCGGCTACATGAGCACGAGCGACATCGACGGCCACCTCATCATCTCGAGCCCGTACCTCCGCACCGGCGACCTGCGCAGCGTCTATCTCGACCTCGTGCACGAACTCTGCCACGTCCGACAGTTCCGGGCGAAGCAGCCGCTGTTCTATCCGAAGCTCAGCTACGTCGACGCGCCGAGCGAGATCGAAGCGTACCGGATCACGGTCCAGGAAGGTCGACGGATCGGGATGAACGATCGCGAGCTGGCCGAGTACCTCCGCATCGAGTGGATCACGCCCGCGGAGCACCGCCGGCTCGCGCGCAGGACCGGGGTCCGACTCCCCGCCGCGCGGCGGCGCCGGTGAGCGAGGGCCATCGGTTTTAGGCCGAGAACGCCATTCCGGCGGCATGCCGCGCAGCGGTCGTTCCCGGCCGACTCGGGCCGCTCCCGCGGCGCGCGGCGGCGGGCCGGAGGAGGACGACCCTTCACGCCGTCTCTTCCTCGCCACTCTCCGAGTCCGGATCCCGCCGGGGATCTGGACGGGACGATTCTCCTCGGGTCATCCCACGATCCGGCTCGAGGTGCTGAACCGGGGGGAGATCTCCCCCGGTGTGTCGATCTCCGATTACTGGATCAGCGGGGGGCCTCCGGGATTCTGGGCGGAAGAGATCGCGGGGTATCCCGACGTCCTGCGCGTCGACAGCCTGGCCGCGGTCGGAGAAGGATGCCTGTACCGGATCACCTACCGGGACCCGCCGATCGTCGAGCTGTACCGCCGGCTCGAACTGCCGGTGCCGTTTCCCATCCGCATGCAGGCGGGCTCGATCGACTGGGAGATCGCCGCGCGGTACTCGGAGTTCGATGCGGTGATGCGCTACGCGCGCCAACGGGACCCCGACGCGCGCGTCATCTCGATCAAGCGACGACCGCTTCGGAACCATCTCCTCGCGCTCACCGAGCACCAGCAGACGCTGCTCTCGGAGGCGATGGCCGCGGGCTACTTCGCGGTCCCTCGCGGGATCACCCTGACGGCCCTGGCGCGGAAGCTCCACCGGAGCAAGTCGAGCATCTCCGAGTCGATCGCGCTGATCGAGCAGAAGCTCCTCGAGTCGGCGCTGCGCCCTCCGCTCGCGCGCGCATGAACCCCTCGCATTCGTCCGCGCGACGGCGGTCCCGCGATGCCCGAGCGACCGCGGCGCGATTGCGCGGGCTGCGCCGTCGGCGTCGGCCCGACGTCGAGCCGCCGGTGGTCCTGGCGAGCGTTCGGTTCCGGGTGCCGGAGTCGAACTGGATCGGGGTCTTTTCCCGACGTCACCCCGAGCTGCGGCTCGAGTACCTCAGCTTCGCCGAGCTCGACGCCCATCGCAGCGTCGCGGACCTCTGGATCGGGGGCGGACCTCCCGGCGGATGGGCCGCGGAGCTCCGCCGCTTCGACCAGGTCGACCGGGTCGACGCGCTCGCGGAGGTCGGGGGCGGTTGCCTCTATCGGCTCATCTTCCGGAATCCCCCGATCGTCTACCTCTATCGCCGGCTGGGCGTGCCCCTGCCGTTGCCGATCTGGGTGCAGGCCGGGAGCGTCCGCTGGGAGGTGGTCGCCCGCGCGCCCGAGTACGCGCGGATCCTCGAGTTCGGCCGCTCGATCGACCCCAAGTTCCGGGTCGTCGCGGTCCGCCGCGGTCCGCTTCCCGGACACCTCCCCACCCTCACCCCGGGACAGCGCCGGGTCCTCTCGGCCGCGCTCGCGGCCGGGTACTTCGAGTCCCCCCGCCGGGTGACCCTCGGGGAGCTCGCCCGCTCCCTGAAGCGGAGCCGCTCCGCCCTGTCCGAAACGATCGCGATCATCGAGGAGCGGCTCCTCGATTCCGCGCTCGGCGGCCGGATCTTCGGGCCGTCCCCGACGGGTTAGCCCCCCGCCCGTTCGGACCGGGCCGACCCGAACCCGTTCGGTTTCCCGACCCCCTTCGGGATTCGCTCATCCCCGAAACGCCGTTCGTCGGCCTTCGAGGAAGCCGTTGGAGCCCGTCATGTTCCGCGCCCCGTCGTACCGCATCCGCGACACCGACCCCGAGTCGATCCTGGTCTACGGCGGCGGGGAGACCCCGCTCGCCTACCTCGCGGTGGGCCTCGCCCAGCGCGTGCAGGCCGAGTTCGCGTGGGCGAATTGCGCCCCGCCGAACCCGCAGATCGAGCGCACCGTGCGGGACGTGATGGTCCGACACGCCGTCGCGGGTCGACTGGACCCGGTCCCTCCCCAGGAGCTCGAGCGCCAGCTCGTCCGGGCGGAGACGTTCAACGCGCTCGTCGCAACGACGATCTACCGGAACCTTCTGCTCGAATTGCTCCGATTGCCCGCGCTCCTGCAAGGGCTCGTGCCGTACCCGCCCGCGGACGGGCTCGGTCCGGCGCTCGTCCTCGCCGGGGTCGACGCACTGCCCGACGGCGTTCGGTCCGACTCGCTCGAGGACTTCCACCTCCACGAGACGCTGCATCGGGCGCGCCTGACGCTCGTCGTCACCTATCGCGGCACGCCGGCGCCGCGCCTCCAGCGCTCGTTCGACCGGATCTTCGGCGTGGAGCAGGTCCCGGGCGCGAACTGGACCGACTCGCTCGTCTGGTCCGAACGCGGCCTCAAGGACGTCGATCTCCTGCAGCCGCAATCCCTCCGCGACGCGTGGCGCCTGCTCGGGCTCGACGCGACCCTCCTCGAGCGCTAGGGGGCGCTACCGCGGGGCCCGTCGCCGGAGCAGGACGACGAGCCCGATCGCCGCGACCGCGACGAGCGCCGCGATCCCGATCCAGAACCAGAGCGGAGCACCCCCCACCAGCGCGCCGAGCGGAGACCCCGGTCCCGGGGTGGCGACCGTCAGCGAGGTGGTCGCGTGCGCGCTCGCGCCGTCGGAATCGTTCACCCAGAGGTTGACGGTCGGCGTCCCCGTCGCGTTGTACAGGTGCGACGGCGCCGGGAGGTCGCTCGATCCCCCGTCCCCGAAGCGCCAGGAGTACGAGTACGGCCCCACGCCGCCCACGACCACGGCGTCGCAGGCGACGGGGTACGACGTGTTCGCCGGGGAGGGGGCGCAGGAGATCGTGGCTGTCGGATCCGCGACCACCGTGACCGAGACCGACGCGTTCGCGTCGACCCCGTCCGCATCCGTCGCGGTGAGGTTCGCGAGGTACGTTCCCGGCGCCGAGTAGGCGTGGCTCGCATTCGCCCCGGTGCCGTTCGCGCCGTCGCCGAACGTCCACGCGTACGTGAGCGAGCCCGCGCCGGGGTCGGTGACGTTCGCGACGAAGTCAACCGCCACCGCCACGTCCCGCACGCTCGCGCCGACCTCGGCCCGCACGGCCGGTCCGTTCCCGACGTGGACCGACGCTCCGACCGCCGAGTTGACCTCGCCGACGCCGTCGGAGAGCGTGACGGCGCTCGCGAACGTTCCGGTGAGGAAGAACGCGTGGACCGCGGGAACGGTTCCGTCCGCGTTCACGACGAGCTCGGAGAACGCCCCGTCGCCGAACGCCACGGCTAGGGAGAACGGGGCGGTTCCGTGGTCGACCGTGACCGAGAACGTCACCGCCTCGCTTGTCTCCGCCGAGGTCGTTGCGGGCGCGATCGTGACGGTGGGCGGGATCTCGAACGCCCAGGTGTCGTTCAGGTCGACGTTCCCCTCGCCCCCGACCACGAGGACGGTGTCGCCGCTCGGGTCGAGGCTCATCGCGAACCCCGCGCGCTCGGACGGGGCGGTCGCGGGGAACTGTTCGTCCCACTCCCCGCCCGAGAACTCCCAGGTGTCGTTCAAGAAGCCGACGGTGAAGTTGAGCCCCCCGAAGAGTACGAGCCCTCCGACCGTGCTGTCCCAGACCATCCCGAGGTCGGAGCGCGCCAAGGGACTCGAGGTCGTGCCGACGTACCACCACTGGTTCGCGTAGAATTCCCACGTCTGATTGACCTCCCCAGCGCACAGGATTCCCGCGCAGCCGCCGAACAGGACGACGGCGGAGGCGGCCGGGTCCCACGCCATCGCGGCGAATCCCACGGCCGGTGGAAAGGCCGACGGGGTGACCGATACCCATCCGGCCCACGACCGCCAGATCCAGGTGTCGTTGGAGCAGGTGACCCCGAGAAACTCCGGGACGCATCCTCCGTACAGCACCGAACCGTTCTCGTCGGACGCGGGGTCGAACGCGAGACTCGCCCCGTACCGGGCCGAGGGAGCGGGACCGACGAACCCGAGGTTCGTCCAGATCCCGCCCGCGAAGAGCCAGGTGTCGTTGAGCGGGGTGTCGCCGTCCCCGAGGCCCCCGAACAACAGGATCCCTCCCATGTTCGCGTCGTAGTCCATGCTCGCGAACTCACGGGCCGGTGGGGAACCGGTGAGCGGCGTGACGTTCTCCCAGGATCCGTTCGCGAAGATCCACGTCTGGTTGCTCGGGCATTCGCTGTCGAGACATCCGCCGAACCAGACGGTGACGTGGTCCACAGGGTCGCTGGCCGAGCTCGCCCCATCCCCGATCGGCGGAGCCCCGGACGAGTTCGCTTGCGAAACGTTGACCCACGTCGGTGTGGCGAGAGCGGGACCCGGACGGAGAGGACCCGATCCCCCCGCGGATGCGGCCCCGCTCGCGACGGCCGGACGACCCGCCGCGCCGGTCGGCACGACGACCCCGCCCGCGACGGGGAGTAGCGATACGATGATCCCGGCCGCCACGATCACGGCCAGCAGTACGCGCCAGCCGGCGCGAGAGGGAAGAGTCCGGGGATCGTGCACGGGGCCCTCACTCCCCCGGTCGCTCTTCGGGGCCCGCGGCGCCGCTCGCGCCGGGCGGCGGAGCCGCGGCCGGGCCGGGCGGGGGGGCCCCCGGCCCTCGGTCCGATGGGGGGCGCCGGCGCGTCACGACGGCCACCACCGCGAGCAGGACGACGACGACGGCGGCGGCGACCCCGAGATAGAGCACATAATCCGCGCTCGGCGACGACGAAACCGACGACGTGGGAGGGGTCCCCGGGCCTCGGACCGGCGGGAGCTGCGCGCCGATCTCGGCGAATTCGAGCGTGACGATCGGGTCGGTCGACCCGCCCGCCGAGATCAGGGAGTAGACCAGGATCCCCCCGGCGAACTGAACGAGCCCGTACGCGCTCACGCCGAGCTCCGAGATCGTCGTGAGATTGGCGAACGTCCCGCCGGACTCGGTCCACCCTTCGATCCCGTCGGCGTCGCGGACGAAGACGTAGTAGGTGGAACCGCTCGCGATCGCCGCGGCGTCCGAGACCTCTCCGGGGAGGGAGAGCGTCGCGATCGCGGTGGAGGTCGACACGTCGTACAGGCCGAGCAGCGAGCCGTTGACGCCGCGATCGAGCAGGACGGCGACCGACGGGGCTCCGGCGACGTACTCCGCCGAGATCAAGTGACCGCCGATCGCCGGGACCCATCCGTACGTCACGGTCGTCCCGGTGGCGAGCTGGACGGTCGAGAAATTGCCGTCCACGGTTTCGACCGCGACGGTCCCGAGCGCCGGCCGCAAGGACTCGACCGTCCCCACTCCCGCGACACTCACGTTGCTCACTTCAGTCCCCGACGCGATGTCGAACTGCACGAGACGCTCGGGGGACGTCGGCCCGAGCAGGTAGGTCGTCGCGATCACCGCCGCGATCCGGGCCGTCCCGCCCGTCGCATCGACGACGTAGGACTGGACGAGCCCCCAATCGGTCCAGGTGGCGACCGGGCCCCAACTGCCGTTGGAGGGGTAGAACGTCGCTCCCTGGAGATCGAGCTGGGTGAGATCGGAGGGGCCCGCGACGGAGGTTTCGGAGAACGGCAGGGCGCTCCACACGACGTAGAGGTTCCCGTTCGGAAGGGTCGTGGCCACGGGATCCGAAGTGACGAAGTTCCCGACGTTCGGCTCCGGCACGTTGGTCAGCGCGTTCGTCGACGCGTTCAGATCGAGGGCGGAGACTTGGAGGCCCTCGGCGACGGTCTGCCCGACGTTGTCGTTCGTGTAGAACAGGTACGCCCCGCTGCTCGCCGCGCCGGCAGCCACGGACGTGTCGGGATAGATGTCGGCGACCGCCGGTCCGGACGACGACGAAGCGAGCCAGACGTTCTCGTCGTACCCGGCCCCGGCGTAGTATCGGACGTGGACGGTCCAGGTGGTGTTGGTCCCGTTATCGTAGCCGGGCACCGACTCCTCGGGGGCGAACGGAGAGGTCGGGACGGGGTTGGACCAGGAGTAGATCGTGCCGCTCGCGAGGTTCCACTGGTCGGACCAGAAGAGCGCGCTGACCGAGACGAAGATCGTGCCGTTGATCCAACCGTTCGTGATGTAGAGGCCGGTGTTGGTCGCGAACTCGAGCGCGACCGACACCGATCCGCCGATCGCGACCGACGCAAAGCCGATCCCGAAGGAGACCGCGACGGAGAGGGGGAGGGTGAAGCTCCCGATGAACTGCTGGATCTTGACCGCGATGCCCTGGATGAATTCATCGAACCCGGGGGTCGTCGGGGCGAGGATCATCCCGAGTGTGACCGAGGGATTGACGTTGATCTCGAGCGTGAACCCGATCTTTACCCCCAGGATGTTGAACCCGTAGATCGGGACGGACGCTCCGAACTTGCCGGTGACGGTGATCGACGCCTGCGCGTTGTCCCACTTGACGGACGTGCCGGTGGCGCTCGCGGAGACGATGGTGAACGTGCCTTTGAGCGAGATCCCGGCGGTGATCCCGATGCTGACGATCCCGAGATTGATCGATGGCGGGGCCAGGGTGAGCGACCCCGCGAGGGAGATGTTCCCCTTCGACGTCGCCGTCAGCGAGACCGTGATCGACGGGATGAGGGAGACGTTGCCCTTCACGAACGGGAGGTTGATGTTGAACCCGAGCGCCTGGCTGAGCGACCACGCGAACGACTCGGAGATCGAGAACGAGCCGTTGAACGGACCGCTCGACTTCGTCGTGATCTTTTGGGTGACCTGCGGGAAATCGATCATCGACTGCAGCCAATCGGGGGTCGCCACGACCTGGAACTTGTACGTCGCATTCAGCTCCCAGTTCCCCGCAAACTCGGCGGTCGCCTGGATCACGTCCTGGCCCGCGGGGAGCGCGCCGATGTTGACGCTGACGTTCCACCAGGGCGAGGTCGACGACTCGTGGTGGAACGTGAGGGGTTCGCCGGCGATCGTCGCGCTCACGCTCGTGGCGGGGAGCCCCGCCACGAGCGCCAAGAGCCCGAACGTGTTCGTGAACGAAATGTTCGAGTAGAAGTAGGAAAGATACTGGGAGTAGATCGCCATCACCTCGGGCGGGCTGACGGTGAACGTCCAGTTGGCGGTCGCGAAGTCCGTCGAGTCTTCAACGTCCTTGACCTCCACGGTCAGCCGGAAGACGTTGTAGCTCGTCTGCGCGGGCTCGCAGAGAACCTGTCCCTCACCGTTGGGACCGATCGGGGCGGCGATCGACGGGGTCGTGAGGTTACCGCAATCGGTGCCGGTGAGGGTGTTCGAGTTCTTGACGCCCGCAATGTGGGTGAACGAGTAGGTCAGATCTCCCGAGCCGCCGAATCCCGTCGTGGTGAACGGGACCAGGAACTGATCCGTCGCGCCGGTCATGATGTTCGAGGGGCCGGTGAGTTGGGCCTTGACGAACTCGAAGAACCTCCAGGTCTCGTTCAGTCCCCCGTCGGTGCCGTTGTACCCTCCGAAGATCTCGAAGTAATTGTCCGAGAAGTCGGCGGCGTACCCCATCATCGAGCGATTCGACGGATCGCCGGAGTCCCCCGCGGACCGGAAGTTGAACGCCGAGCCCATTGGATTGGAGTAGAGCCACGTGTCGTTCAGGTACCCCTGGAATCCGGTGCACGTCGCCTCGTCGAGGGGTCCGATCCCTCCGTAGAGCGCGAACTGGTTGTTGCGGGGGCTCCATGCCAGTGCGGGGTTCACGCGACCGCAGGGCGGGAAGGTGCCGACGGTCTCGACGTCCGGTGCGGGAGACATGATGCAGCCCGGGATCGCCATCCCGCCCCACTTGCCGGCATGGAACCAGGCGCCGACCTCGGAGGGGCTGCACGCCCCGGACGCGTCGAGCAGCACGATCCCGTTGTTGGCTCCGCCGTACATCATCAGGTAGCCCGTAGGGGAGTTGGCCAGCGCCGCACCGGCGCGCGCAAGCGGCGCCGTGCCGGCGGTGGTTGTGATGTTGGACCACGTCCCGTGGAAGGCCCAGGTGTCGCCGAGCGACGCACCCGACGATGTCGAGCCGCCGAAGAGCACGGCGTAATCGTCCGCCGAGTCCCAGACCATGGCGCTCTCGAATCGAGGCGAAGGGGCCGGCCCGGCTTGAGCCGTGAGATTCTGCCAGGTACCGTTCGCGAACAACCAGGTGTCGTTGAGCGCGATGTACGTGATCTCCGGGGAGAATCGGTACCCGCCGAAGAGCAGGATACCGTTGTCCGGGGGATAGTACGTCATCATCGCGCCGGCGCGCGGGGAGGGGCACGTCGCGACCGTGCAGCTCGAGTTCGAGATCAGCTGCGTCCAGGTGTTGCTCGCGTAGGCCCACGTGTCTTGATAGAAT
>Ga0335074_10006595_pt1 | contig 16104 bp, 16 predicted proteins | sample Lox_Sample_23_FD_206715 | JGI IMG/M metagenome (GOLD analysis project Ga0335074, IMG submission 206715) | Soil microbial communities from Loxahatchee National Wildlife Refuge, Florida, United States - Lox_Sample_2.3 | ecosystem: Environmental > Terrestrial > Soil > Wetlands | place: USA... | reverse complement strand
CGACGACATCAGAGATGCCGATCCTCCCGCCCGGTACGAGCACCCGGAACATCTCGGCAAGCACGGCGGGCTTGTCGGTTGAGAGGTTGATCACGCAGTTGGAGATCACCACATCGACCGCGGCATCGGGCAGCGGCACGGCCTCGATCTCACCCTTCAGGAACTCGACGTTCGTGGCACCCGCCTGGGCGGCGTTGGTCCGGGCGAGCGTGAGCATGTCGTCGGTCATGTCGACGCCATAGGCGAACCCCGTCGGCCCGACCCGCCGCGCGGACAGCAGGACATCGATGCCGCCGCCAGAGCCCAGGTCCAGGACTCGCTCGCCCTCGCGCAGGTCAGCCACCGCAAGCGGATTGCCGCAGCCCAGGCTGGCCAGGACGGCCTGCTCGGGCAGGCCAGCTGTCTCGCCTTCGCCGTAGAGAGACAGGCCGAAGACGTCTGCCGTGTCCAGCGCTTCCGATCCGGTGCCGCAGCACGAGTCGCTGGCGGAGGCTTCGCAGCAGCTTGCCGAGACCCCTGGCCGCGGGTTCGTGACGGCCCGGGCGGCCGCGGCGTACCGGGCCCTGACTTCCTCGCGCAGGTCGGTGCTGGCCTGGTCAGCCATGACGGTCGCCTCTCATGCATAGATCTCTGTCGATGCGGCCCAGTCTGCCTCACAAATAGACGACGGTCAATGCGTACTGCATACTGGGGACGTGAGCGTTACCGGCGTCACCATTGGGCCCCGAGCACAGCTGCCGCTCCGCGCCGATGCGTGCTGTCCTCCGCTCTTGCGGGAGCCGCTGACGGCCGGCCAGGCCGAGGATCTCTCTCGGATCCTGAAGGCCCTTGCTGACCCGACCCGGCTCAGGCTGGTCTCGATGGTGGCTAGTCACGAGGGCCGCGAGGCATGCGTCTGCGACCTGACCGAGCCGCTCGGGCTTACCCAGCCGACCATCTCTCACCATCTCAAGGTCCTTGTCGATACCGGTATTTTCAGCCGGGACAAGCGCGGCAAGTGGGCCTATTACTCCCTGGTGTCAGGGGCGCTCGATGCGCTGTCAGCAGTGCTGAGCACAGATCACCAGGGCGAGCCGCCTCATCCCTAGCTCCGGCCCTTCCGCTGCCACCGGAGCGGGACCGGTTCTAGCGCCGCACGCCGGCTGTTCGCTTTTTGTTCATGTTGAAGTCGGTTGCCGGTCGGTTTGGATCGATAACTTGCGGCCCGGTACATGCTCGCGCACGACCCGAGAGGAGCGCGGTGACGGCTCAGGCCCAGTCCGGAGATCTGGTAGCTGCCCTGGACGAGGCTTCCCTCAGCCGGGTTCATGCGCGGGCGGTGGTCGCCTCCGGCGTGGGGTTCTTCACCGACGCCTACGACTTGTTCGTCATCGGGATCGCTTCCTCACTGATCACCAAGGACTGGAACCTCGGCTCGGATCGCCTGGCCGTTCTGAACAGCACCATGCTGGCGGCCGCCTTCCTGGGCGCACTGGTGTTCGGGCGCTACGCAGACAAGGTCGGCCGCAAGCGGGTCTACTGGCTAGTGGCCGCGGTGATGATCGCGGGGGCGCTCGGCTCGGCGTTTGCCCCGTCGTTCTGGATGCTCATCGCGTTCAGGTTTGTGCTCGGGCTCGGCGTTGGCGGCGACTATCCGGTCAGCGCGGTGATGGTGAGCGAGTATGCCAACCGGAAAGACCGCGGCAAGCTCGTCGGCATGGTCTTCGGCACGCAGGCTGCGGGTCTCATCATCGGCCCCCTCATCGCTCTGACGCTGCTCGGGTCTGGCGTCGGCGACGACATAGTCTGGCGGATTCTGCTGGGCCTGGGCGCGGTTCCGGCTGCCGCAGTGATCTACCTGCGATGCCGGATGCCGGAGTCGCCTCGCTACCAGGTCCACCGCGAGTCACTGGCCGCTCGAGGCAAGACCGTCGGGCTGCATCCAAAGTCCAGGTCCGGTGGCCTCGGCAGCGCCGCCCCGGCGCCCGCATCCGGCCTGCGCGCTTTCCTGACCAGCAGACGCTGGCTGGTCATGCTGGCCGGCACTGCTGGCTGCTGGTTCCTGCTGGACTACGCCTACTACGGCAACACGATCTCCACGCCGCAGATCCTGGGCCTGCTTTCCCCGGATGCTTCCACGATGACGAAAATTGCCCTCCAGCTCGCGATCTTCGCGATTGCCGCGGTCCCGGGTTACATCCTCGCGATCGCCCGCCTGGACAAGATCGGGCATCGCAAGCTGCAGGTCATCGGGTTTGCCATGATGGCGCTCTGCTTTCTGATCATCGGCGCGGTGCCAGGCATGACGACGGCGGTAGCGCCGTTCGTGATCGTCTACGGCGTGAGCTACTTCTTCACCGAATTCGGCCCGAACATGACCACGTTCGTGCTGCCTAGCGAGCTGTATCCGCTGCCCATGCGGGCGACTGGGCACGGTATCTCTGCGGGCGTCGGCAAGCTGGGTGCGTTCATCGGGGTGTTCTTGTTTCCCGTTCTGCAATCCGCTCTGGGCTTGCGAGGCACGCTCCTGCTAACGGCCGGGATCTCAGCGATCGGGCTGGCGCTCACCTTCGTACTGCCAGAGCCTGCCGGGCGCAGCCTGGACGAGATCACGGCGACTGTCGCCGAGGATTGCGAGCGACCGCACGAGCTTGCGGGACAGGTTGTCGTCACCTAGGCCGGAGTCGCAGGGCTTGCCGCACCGGCGCCGGCAACTTCGTGCCACCTGACTGTCACATCCTCTGCTTGGCTATCGTCATACCGCCGACGAACAGAGTCTGTGAGACCTATCACCTCGGGAGCGACCATGACCGGCTCTTCTACCCAGGGAATCAAGACCGTGCTGCACCCTGTCTCCGACCTTTCGAAGGCGAAGCCCGTGTACACCGCACTGCTCGGCGTCGAGCCGTCGGCCGATGCCGAGTACTACGTCGGATACGACGCCGAGGGCCAGCACATTGGACTGGTGCCGGGCGGCGGCGGCATGACCTCACCGGTGGCCTACTGGCACGTATCGGACATCGAGGCAAAACTGGCCGAAGTCACGGCTGCCGGGGCGAAGGTGAACGAGAGCCCGCGCGAGGTTGGCGGCGGCCGGGTAGTGGCCTCGTTCACCGACCCAGATGGCAACGTCCTCGGGCTGGTTCAGGATCGCTGACACGATGAGCATGGCGACGAGGACGGATCGGCAGACCGGCGGTCAGTCCGCAGCTGACAGCCACGACCTGATCCGTGTGCACGGCGCGCGGGAGAACAACCTCAAGGACGTCAGCATCGAGATCCCCAAGCGCCGGCTGACTGCGTTCACCGGCGTCTCCGGCTCGGGCAAGAGCTCGCTGGTATTCGACACGATAGCGGCCGAGTCGCAGCGGCTGATCAACGAGACGTACAGCGCTTTCGTGCAGGGCTTCATGCCCACGCTGGCGCGGCCGGAGGTCGACGTGCTCGACGGGCTGACGACCGCGATCATCGTGGATCAGCAGCGCATGGGCGCCGATCCCCGGTCCACTGTGGGTACCGCCACCGACGCGAACGCGATGCTGCGCATCCTGTTCAGCAGGCTCGGCAAGCCGTATGTCGGGCCGCCCAACGCGTTCTCCTTCAACGTTCCAGCGGTCCGGGCGAGCGGTGCCATTGCTGTCGGCAATGCCAAGGCGGTGAAGAAGACCTTCACTCGTGCCGGCGGCATGTGCCCGCGCTGTGAGGGCCGGGGTTCGGTCTCGGACATCGACCTCGCGCAGCTCATCGACGACTCCAAGTCGCTCAACGACGGCGCAATCACCGTTCCCGGTTATACGGCTGGCGGCTGGAACTTCCGGCTATACAGCGCGTCGGGCTTCTTCGACCCGGACAAGCCCGTCCGCACCTACACCAAGAAGGAACTGCACGACCTGCTCCGCCACGAGCCGGTGCGGATGAAAATCGCGGGCATCAACATGACCTACGAGGGGCTGATCCCGCGGATCCAGAAGTCGATGCTCGCCAAGGACCGGGAGGGGATGCAGCCGCACATCCGCGCGTTCGTGGAGCGGGCGGTCACGTTCACGGTCTGTGCCGACTGCGCCGGCACCCGGCTGAGCGAGGGCGCCCGGTCGTCGAAGATCAGCGGGATCAGCATCGCCGATGCGTGCGCGATGCAGATCAGCGATCTTGCCGACTGGGCGCGCAAGCTGACCGAGCCCACCGTGGCGCCGCTGCTGGCGGCGCTGCAGCAGAACCTTGACTCGTTCGCCGAGATGGGGCTCGGATACCTGTCCCTGGACCGGCCGTCCGGCACGCTGTCAGGCGGCGAGGCGCAGCGCGTCAAGATGATCCGTGCCCTCGGATCCTCCCTGACCGACGTGACGTACGTCTTCGACGAGCCCACTGCCGGCCTGCACCCGCACGACGTCCAGCGGATGAACGACCTCCTGCTGCAACTGCGGGACAAGGGAAACTCGGTACTGGTCATCGAGCACGAGCCGGAAACGATCGCGATCGCCGACCACATCGTCGACCTCGGCCCTGGCGCCGGCACTGCCGGCGGCACGGTCTGCTTCGAGGGAACCGTGGCGGGGCTCCGCGCCAGCGGTACCCTCACCGGCCGGCACCTCGGCGACCGCGCAGCGCTCAAGGACAAGCTGCGCGCGCCGGTCGGCAAGCTGGAAATCCGCGGCGCCACCACCCACAACCTGCGCAACGTCGACGTGGATATTCCGCTCGGCGTGCTGGTGGTCATCACCGGCGTGGCCGGCTCGGGCAAGAGCTCACTCGTGCACGGCTCAATCCCTGCCGCAGGCGTGATATCGGTTGATCAGGGCGCGATCCGGGGATCGCGGCGGAGCAACCCGGCGACCTACACCGGGCTGCTTGACCCGATCCGCACGGCGTTCGCCAAGGCCAACGGGGTGAAGCCTGCGCTGTTCAGCGCGAACTCCGAAGGGGCCTGCCCGAACTGCAACGGCGCCGGCGTCATCTACACCGAGCTTGCGACGATGGCGAGCGTCGCCACCACGTGCGACGAGTGCGAAGGCAAGCGGTTCGATGCCTCGGTGCTGGAGTACCACCTCGGCGGCCGCGACATCAGCGAGGTACTCGCGATGTCTGTGACGGATGCCCGGGAGTTCTTCGGAGTCGGCGAAGCGCGCACGCCAGCCGCGCACGCGATCCTCGGCCGCCTGGCTGACGTCGGGCTCGGCTACCTGAGCCTGGGCCAGCCGCTGACGACGCTGTCCGGCGGCGAGCGCCAGCGGCTGAAGCTGGCGACCCACATGGCCGACAGGGGCGGCATCTATGTCCTGGACGAGCCGACGACTGGTCTTCATCTCGCCGACGTGGAGCAGTTGCTCGGCCTGCTCGACCGGCTCGTCGAGGACGGAAAGTCGGTGATCGTCATCGAGCACCACCAGGGCGTCATGGCGCACGCCGACTGGATCATCGACCTCGGCCCCGGTGCCGGCCACGACGGCGGCAGGATCGTTTTCGAGGGCACACCCGCTGACCTGGTCGCCGCGCGCTCGACCCTCACCGGCGAGCACCTCGCGGCCTATGTGGGTGCCTGACCTTTGCTGCCGGCGATGCTCGCGATCTGCGCCAAGGCTGCTCAGGCCGCATAGAGCGCGGCGACATAACTCGCAATTGCTCCGAACGCGAGGAGCGCCATGATCAGCGAGCTGACGTCAGTGTTGAAGTCGAGGAAGCTGGCTCCGTTGAAGGCCGCCCCGATGGTCAGCCTGGCACAAGATGAGCAGCACCACCAGCAGCAGGAGCACCCGCAGCACGCGGGCCGGGGGCTTGCTGGCGCTTGCGAGATTCCGGCGGCGGCGTCGCCGTGCTGCAGTATTCATAACGACATCCTCTAGGGTGAAGCGGTGCCAAGGGTCGTGCCGGAACGGCTGTATTTCAGTCGCTTGCCTCGCGGCGAGCTGGAGTTCTCCTGCGTCGTCGTGCTGCCGGCAACAACACCCGCAGACGCGAGCATCTCGTGGACGCTCCGCCCAGCAGACGGCGGCGGCCGTTCACTCGCCGGGGAACGGCCGGTTCTCGAGGGCGAGCTGGGCAACGGCAGCGCCGCGCTGTCCGCCGTTCTGCCAGCAGGCTGGCCGGACAGCGTCCTGACGGTGGATGCTGGCGGCGACAGGTCCGTGCACGACGTGCGGAGGTTCCGGCAGGAGCAGCCCTTCCGACTGCCGCTGCGCGGCGATGCTCTCGTTGCCGTCGGCCACCGTATTGGCGAGCCGCATCGCGGTCTCCTGGATCTGCCGGTGCAGGAGTTCGCCTGGGATCTGCTGCCGCTGCGGCCCGGTGACCTGGCGGTGCTTAACGCCGGTGTCAGCCAGCCGACCCGCTCGGCGGACCTGGCGGGTTACGGGCAGGATGTGCTGAGCCCAGCGGCCGGAGTCGTAGCAGCAGTCGTCGACGGCATCCCGGATGCGGAACTGCTCGGTCAGCAGCAGCCTCCGCTGGATATGGACCTGCTGGAATGGGCCGCTGGCAATCGCGTCATCATCCGGCACGATGGCCAGGTGCACTCGTGCCTGGCGCATCTGCAGCCCGGCTCGATGACTGTTGCGGTCGGCCAGGAGGTAGCTGAGGGCGAACGAGTCGGCGCCGTCGGCAGCTCAGGCAACGTGACCGGCCCGCATCTGCATCTGCACTTCATGGACGGCGCAGATCTGGTCAGCGCCACGCCGCTGCCAGTCGAGCTGACCGCTGAGGGCGAGACCATCGCGCCCACGAGCGGCCAGATCATCGGCCGGTAGGCGGGCGGAGCCGCGGGTGACGTTACGGCGGAGTCCACCGGACGATCGGCGCGCCAAGCCTCATGGCCGGGCCAGGGGGCGTCAGCCGCAGCAGCGTGTTGCGTGCCGTCTGCCGCCAGCCGCCGCGGACGTCAGCGCCAAACCTGGCGACCATGATCCCGGTCCTGACAATCTCCTGGCATCGCGGACGCCGAGCCCGGTCGTATGTCACCAGTGTGGCGGCCAGGTCGGCGCCGGATCGCACCGGTGCGCCGATCATCCTGCCCACGCAGACGCCGTCCTCGAGCGCGGTGGCCGCACCTTGCCCCGCGGTCGGCAGGCAGGCATGTGCGGCGTCTCCGGCCAGGACGACGCGGCCGGACGCGTACGACGGCGGTCCGTCAGGCAGGTGATAGACGTCGTGTCGCATCAGCCGCTCCGCTGGTGTCGCCGCCACCAGGTCGCGCACCCATGGCGCCCAGTCCGCAAAGTGAGCGCGGGCCGCGGCGAGTTCGTCGGGGAAGACAGCTCCCTCCGGGCTCCGGAAGTACCCGTACCAGTACACCTCGCTGTCGCTGACCCGGAGCGCGCCGAACTCAGTTCCGGGGCCGAGCACCTGAGCCACCCTGCCGTCAGTGGCGGCATCCGGGATGACCGCGCGCCAGCTTGTGCTTCCGCCGTAGTGCGGCCGGATCGCCGGGAACAACCCAGCCCGCACCGCGCTCCGAACGCCGTCGGCGCCGACGACCAGATCGGCCTCGGTCGCCTGCGTTCCGCCGCTGGTATGCCAGGTGACGGTCGCCTCCTCGCCGCCCGGCACGCCGGGATTCACGCTGGCGACCTCGGCGCCCGTCACCAGTTCAACACCGGCAGCCTGAGCCGCCGTGAGCAAGACCGCGTGCAGCCGCTGGCGATGCACGCAGAGGAGCGTCGTGACCGCATCCGGGTCGTTCCGGGTGTCCGGCAGGCGCATCAGCCAGCGGCCGCGCATGTCCTGGTAGCCCGCCGTTGCGGTCTGGTATCCGGCGGCCCGGACGGCCGCGTCCAGACGCAGCGCACCAAGTGCTGTGACCCCGTTCCCGCTCAATGCCACGCCTGCGCCGACCTCAGCAAATGCAGGGGCCCGCTCCAGGACGGTCGCATGCCAGCCAGCCTGTGCCAGCGCGATTGCGGATGCCAGGCCGGCGATCCCGCCGCCTGCCACCACGGCCGTCCGCTGGTCAGCCGCCATCGACGCTCACCTCGCCGCGATCCGCCGGGGATGGAATGCCTGCAACACTACGCTTGGTAGTAATTGGGACAGACGACAGGTCCGGGAGGTGCCGTGCCACTTGAGGAGATGTTCGCCCGCTACCTGATGAGCCACACCAGAGGGCGGCTTGCCACCGTCGGTCCGGATGGCACGCCGCAGAACAAGCCAGTCGGCTACCGGTACAACTCCGAGCTCGGGACGATCGACATCGGCGGCTTCAATATGGAGACGTCAGCGAAGTACCGCAACATCAGAACCAGCCCGCAGGTTTCGTTCGTCGTCGATGACGCCATCGGCGAGGGTGCTTCCGGCATGCGGTTCGTCGAGGTGCGCGGCCTCGCCGAGCAAGTGGCCGGGGCGCCGGCCGGCGAGGGGGAGCGTCAGCATCTCATCCGCATCCATCCGCGACGGGTCGTGAGCTGGAACATCGCTGAGGGTACACCGGTGTTCGCCGCGCAGGACCTCGGCACCGCGGCGCCGTCCGGCCATGACGCTGGGTCTGCCCGCCCGGCGCTTGAGGTCGGTGGCGCGGCCGCCGGCGATGCCGCTGCGGCTGCCGCGCGCCTCGTCCAGGAGTTGCAGGCGGGGTGGGATGGTCGCGACGCGGACGTCTCCAACCGCCACTTCGCCGCTGACATTGTGTGGGGCAGCCCGTTCGGCGCGGTCCTGCAGGGCTACGACGACCTGCACGCGATCCACGTCCGGCTGAAGAGCCAGGGGCAGGGCGGTCCGTCGTCACGGTTCGAGGTAGACCAGCTCCGCACGCCAGCGCCCGGCGTGGCCATCGCCCAGATCCGGCGCGTCGCGCTTGCACCCGACGGCTTTCCGTTCCGGCCGGATGACGATCACGGCGGTGCGTTCTCTGAGGTGGCTCTCTACGTCCTGATCCGCCGCGGCACGACGTGGTGGGTCGCCGCCGGTCAGAACACGCCGGTGCAGCTGCCGGGATGAGTGCCACGGCGCGCGGGAGGCCGGGCGCGGGCCGCGAGCCCGTACGCGAGGGCAAGTACGCACGGATCGAGCGCGAGCGGCGGTTCCTGCTGGCCGAGGCGCCGGACGCATCGGCCCTCGGTGCTCGCCGGCGCATCACGGACAGGTACCTGACCGGCACGCGCTTGCGATTGCGCCGCGTGGACTGGGAAGACGGCCGCAGTCCCGGGTCGGAGTTCAAGTTCACGCAGAAGCTGGCCGCGGGGAGACCCGGTCATGTTCGCGGGCTGATCACGAACATCTACCTGTCTGCGGACGAGTACGAGGTGCTCGCCGTGCTGCCGGCCGATGTGCTGTGCAAGGCGAGATTCAGCGCGCCGCCGCTGGCCGTGGACATCTTCGAGCCGCCGCTGCATGGCCTTGTGCTTGCCGAAGCGGAGTTCAGCACGGACGCGGCGGCGCTCTCGTTCGCACTGCCGGCCGCCGTTGTCGCCGAGGTCACCGACGATGCGCGGTTCTCCGGCGGCAGTCTGGCCCGGGCTGACCGGGACGACCTGCTCGCCTGGCTCGCCGACTATGGGGTCCCTCAGAATCGCCGCCCTTGAGGGTCGCGGTGGCCGCTGGGATACGGCCGCGCGGATGCGTCGCCCGGGCGCTGGCGACGTCTCCTACCATGTGCTGATGGGCTTCCCTGGCTGGTTCCAGGGCGCGCACCGCAGGGCGCTCTGCGGTGTGCTGTTAGCGCTGGCCGTCATCGCCGGCTGCGCGAGCGGTCCGTCGCCGGGGCAGATCAACAACGGCCTGCGGACGGCCGCCGCGCTGAACGCGCAGGCCTGGGCTCAGTACCACGCGGTGCTCCGCGCCGCGAACGGGGTCCGGGTCGACCGCGGACTCCACAGCCTCGGCGTGCCGACTGGCGAGCTGTTCCCATGCCCGTCGCCGGTCACCGCGCCGATCAAGGCAGCCAGTCCCGGCGACTACCCTCCGCGCGAGGAGTACGTGATCCCGTTCTTCCTCCGCGGCGGAGAAAGCTCGCCCGACGGCCAGCCGACGCAGTTGCAGGCGGCTATCTCCGACCTGGAGCTGGGCTTGCGGCACGAGGGCTTCGGCAGGTTCACCCTCGATCGATATGACGGGTTCTACCACCTCGCCTGGCGTGGCAGCGGCATGGTCAGGCTGACAACAACTAGCGACGGGCCCGACACGCAGCCAACCGGGCTCTATCTGCTGATCGTCAGCCGATGTGCTGAGTTTGACGCGCCCGCGCTGCCTGACGTCATTACCTCGATGCGGAAGTAGCGGCTGCGGACTGGTCAAGTCTGCTCGGCTCGCCATCCGCCGACGGCTCTCGACGTCCGGCTAGCCGAGCTTCGGCGAGTGGCTTCCTCTCAGCCGGGCCGCCCTGGTGATCAGGTAGTTCCGCTCCGGCAGGCTCATCGTGCCCCTCGCCGCCGCCTCGTAACAGGTCAGCGCGGCGTCAGTATCGCCGAGCATGTCCAGCAGGTGTGCGCGTACGGCGTCGAGCCGATAGTGGCCAGGAAGCCGCTCGTCAAGCGGCTCGAGCTCGGCCAGTCCGGCGGCCGGCCCGTGCACCATCGCGGTCGCGACGGACCGGTTCAGCGTCACCATCGGGTTGCCGGTGAGCCGTTCGAGCAGTCCGTAGAGGGCGTGAATCTGCGGCCAGTCCGTGTCGGCCGCTCGGGCGGCCTCGTCGTGCAGCGCGGCAATGGCGGCCTGCAGCTGATAGTCGCCAACCGGTTCCTGCGACCAGGCTGCCACCGCGAGCGCGACTCCCTCGGTGACGAGCTGCTGATCCCAGCAGGACCGGTCCTGGTCGGCCAGCGGCACAAGCTCGCCGCCCGGTCCGGTTCTGGCGGGCCGGCGTGCTTCGGTCAGCAGCATGAGGGCGAGCAACCCGGTGACGCTGCCATCGTCCGGCAGCAGCTGGCGCAGCATCCGCGCCAGCCGGATGGCCTCGGCCGACAGCTCCCGCCGGTGCAGGCGGGGCCCCGAGGTGCTGGCGTGGCCCTCACTGAAGATGAGGTACAGCACGTGCAGCACGGCGCGCAGCCGCTCGCTACGCTCGTCCGCACCCGGCAGCTGGAACGGCACGCCGGACGCTTTAATCCGCCGCTTTGCCCGGCTGATCCGCTGCGCCATCGTCGCCTCGGGCACCAGGAACGCTGCGGCGATCTCGGCGGTCGTCAGTCCGCCCACCGCCCGCAGAGTCAGCGGGATCGCCGACGCCGGTGTCAGCACCGGGTGGCAGCACATCAGCAGCAAGGTCAGGGTGTCGTCAGCCAGCGGCACCTCGGCCGGTGCCAACTCCGGCGGCCCAGCGACCGCCGCGGCGGTCTCCCGGCGGTGCCGAGCTTGCTCGCTCCGGATCTGATCGGTCAGCTTCCGGCTGGCCGTCTGGATCAGCCAGCCGCGCGGGCTGGCCGGTATTCCGTCGGCCGGCCAGTGCTGGGCGGCCGCGATCAGGGCCTCCTGCACGGCGTCCTCGGCGCTGTCAAGACCGCCGGAGCGGCGAAGCAGCACAGCGAGAACCTGCGGTGCGAGTTCGCGCAGCAGGTCCTCGATGCGCTGCTGGTCTGTCATCCTGCCGTGCAGCTCAGAGGTCCAGGCCGAGCTCGGCGTCGTCTTCCATGATCTGGCGCACCTCGATCGGCTGCTGGATGGCCACCCCGCCAGGGCCCGGCACGGCGGAGAGCCTTGCCGCGATCTCAAGGGCACGCTCCTCCGACTCGACGTCGAAGATCTGATAGCCGGCCAGCTGCTCCTTGGCCTCGGCGTACGGGCCGTCGGTCACTACCGGCGCCGACTTCCCGTCCGCGCGGACGATCTTCGACTTCTCCGGCCAGGCGAGCCGTTCACCGCCGACGAGCTCGCCGGACTCGGTCAGCTCCCTGGTCAGCGCCTCGTAGTAGGCGAGGTGGGCCTTGATGTCGGCCGGATCCCAGCTCATCATCGGCTCGTTCACGACGCCGTCGTCGTAGTTCACCATCAACAGGAACCTGGTCATCTGCTGCTCCTTGGTCGTAGCGCCCATGGTGGCACTCTCACCTGAAGGACGGAGCCGACGCGGGTTTCTCTACATTCCGGCACCAGCAGCTGGGTCGTAGGGTGCAGGCATGCCCAAGGTTCTGGTGACCGGCATGTCTGGTACCGGGAAGTCCGCTGCTCTGCAGGTGCTGGCGGAGCGGGGCCACCGCGTCGTGGACACCGACACGGAGGAGTGGAGCCGCTGGGTGCGACTCCCCGACGGCTCGCCGGACTGGGTATGGCGCGAGGACGTCCTCACGGCATTGCTGACCGGTCACGCCCACGGTCATCTGTTCGTGGCCGGCTGCAAGACGAATCAGGGTCAGTTTTACCCGCGGTTCGACCACGTCGTGCTGCTGAGCGCCCCAGCCGATGTGCTGCTCGCCCGAATCGCCGCTCGCACCACCAATCCGTACGGCAAGGAACCGGATGAGCGTGCCGAGATCCTGCGCTACCTCGCCGAGGTCGAACCGCTGCTGCGTGCCAGCGCAACCGCCGAGATCAACGCGACCGCGCCGCTGGCGGAGGTCGTCCGGCAGCTCGAGGACCTGGCCGGTGCCCCGACTGGGCGTGCGTGAGCTAGCGCTGATCGCTGGCGCCGGGCTCGAGCCCGAACAGCCGCATGCCGTTGTCCCACAGCACTGCGGACAGCCACTCGTCACCCAGGCCCAGTGCCGCCAGGCCGCTGACCTGGGCCGCGAACGCGTGCGGGATCGTCGGGAAGTCCGACCCGAACACGACCCGGTCGCCGAGCGCGCGCAGCCGCTCGGTCAGGTGCAGCGGGGACGGGCCCAGGTACGGCGGGTCGGTGAAGACCATGGCCGTGTCCAGCCAGACACCGGGATTGTCCTCGGCGATCGCCACGAAGGCGTCGTGGTCCGGCGCACCGAGATGAGCGATGACGAGCCGCAGGCCGGGGATCCGGCCGAGCAGCCGCCGGACCGGCTCGGGGCCGCACCATTGCTCATTGCCTGAGCCGTCTGCCACCGCCCCCGCGTGCATGATCACCGGCGTGCCAGCGTCCGCAAGCAGCTCCCACGCCTCGTCAAGCTGCGGATCGGTGGCGTCGAACGCGCCCACCTGCAGGTGTACCTTCACCGCCCGGCCGCCAGCGGCAAGGCAGCGAGCAGTCTCCGCGGTCACACCGGGCTCCGGGTAGATCGTGAACGTGGGGATCACGGCCGGGACCTGCCTGGCCAGGCCAAGCGTGTGCTCGTTCAGCGCACGGATCATGCCGGGGCGGTGCGCGTAGGCCAGTGCAGTGTGATGCCGGACACCTGCCGCAGCCAGGATGGCCAGGCGCCGCTCGGCCGGGAACCGGTAGGTCACCGGCCACGGCGGCGTCAGCCGGTCGAACCACCGCCAGACTGCATTCTGCAGCCGCTCAGGCAGGAAGTGGACATGCGCATCGACGATGCCCGGCACGCCGAGCGCCGCGAGGAAGGCCGGAACCTCGTCGTCAGTCATCGCGAGCAGGCTAGCGCCCCCGCCCGGGTCGCCGGGAGCCACCTCTCAGCTGGATCTCAGCCGCTGAGCTAGGCATCAGGAAGGCCAGAGCGGCCATCCAGCCAACCTGCAGGGATAGCCTTTAGTCTCGCAGCCATAACGTCACTGGCTGGGTTTATGCAGGGAGGATCGTCACGGTGCCGGACAATGTCAGCATCGCCTACCGGGGGGCGAATTACGCGATCGGGCAGGGCCCCGGCTTCTACGCGATCTGGCCTGCCGCCACCCCGCAGGCCCAGCCGCTCGAGTGGTGGCCCCTGACCCCGGCGGGCTGGGCAGCAGCCTGGATGCGCTTCGCGTCGATCGAGGAGCCCTTCACGATTGCGCCCGTGATGGCGCCTGCTGCGCCCGCCGCCCCGGCGGGCGGTCCCGCCTCGGCGGGCGGTCCCGCCTCGGCGGGCGGTCCCGTCCCGGCGGGCGGACCGGCGCCGACCGGGCCAGCCCCGGCTGCCGCCGATGTGCCCGCGACCTCAGCCCCGGCAGCGGTCGCTGATCCCGTGGCGACGGCGACGCTGGCCGCCGCACCAGCCCTGGCCGAGTCATCGACGGCCGAGTCATCGACGGCCGAGTCAGCGACGGCCGAGTCAGCAACGGCCGGCTCCGCCACAGACAGCCCCGCCTACGGCACTGGCGCCGCCTACGGAACTGACGCTGCTTACGGCACTGGCCCCGCCTACGGCGCTGGCGCCCTCTACGGCGCTGGCGCCGCCTCCGGCATCGACCCGGCATACGGCCAGGTCGTGCCGCGCCCGGCCCGGCAGGCCCGTCAGCCGCGCCCCGGCCGGACGATGGGCCTGGCCAGCGCCACTCTGTACGCCCGTATTGCCGCCGGTCTCCTCGCGGTCGGCGTGGTGCTCGGCGTGGTCGGGTTTTTTCCCTCGTACAACACCGGTACGAGCCTGGCTTCTCAGTCGTCCGTGCTGGTCCCGCACATCCTCTACGTGGTCGGCTGGGCGGCCGCCGCTGCGCTGATCTTGTTCGCCGGACTGCGGCGCCAGGCCGGTGCGCTGATCGGACTCGGCCTGAGCGCGGTCACGCTCGGGTTCTTCCTCTCCGATATCGGGACTCCGATCTCGGACGGCGGCCGCTTCTTCGGGGCCGGTCTCATCCTCAGCACGGTGGGCTGGCTGGCGTGCACGGCGGGTGCGGGGCTCGGGTTTGCAGCCTCGGGCTTGTCCTTCCGCGACTGGCCGGGCTTCAGGTTCGGTCGGGGTGCGCTGAGCGGACCATCCGGGCACGAGATCGTGCCGACGATCACGCTGATCGTCGCCACCATCGGTGCCGCGATCGCGTTCGCGCCGTCCTGGGACAGGTTCACCCTGACCGCTGCCAATGTTGGCGTGACGCAGACGGTCACCGAGGGCAACGCGTTCGCCAACCCGGCCGCGGTCATCGCCGGTGACGTAGTCACGATGGTGCTGCTGGTCGCCGTCATGGTCATGGCCGCGCTGTGGCGGCCGAGGCGCCTCGGTGCGGCGGTAGCGCTGGGCGCGATCATCCCGCTGGTGGCGGAAGCGATCTCGGCCATGATCCAGATCACGGGCGTGACGCCCGAGCAGCTTGGCTACTCGTCCTCGGACGTCGCGCAGCTCGGGCTGACGGTCAGCGCCGGTCTGACCCCCATGTTCTGGGTGTTCTGTGCGTTCACCGCGACCATGATCCTGCTCAGCGCGTGGCTGCTGCTAACGCCCGAGGCCAGTCCCGAGCAGCCCTCGCCGTACGTTCCGCACGGACTGCCAATCGGCTAGCAGGGACAACCACAACCCAGGACGGGAACGGGGCCGCCCCGGGTACGAAAAAAGCCTCGCCACGACGCCCTGGCCAGGCGCATCCTGACCCAGTGCACTACTGCCAGGGTTGCGAGCAGCCGGTCGTGCTGGAGCCCGGTGCGGCGGCCGGCTCGCAATCGCGCTGTCCCCGCTGCGGCCAGGCTGGCGAGGCCTGGGTCACGAAGCCGCTGTTCGCCGTCACCGGCGCATCGGGAGCAGGCAAGAGCACGCTGCTCGCCCCGCTTGCCGCCGCGCTGGCCGGCCGGTGTGTGACGTTCGACGCGGACTGGCTGCTCGACGCGGCCGGAGCGCTGAGCGGCGGCCAGCCCATCAACTGGACCGCGTTCGGCAGTGCCTGGCTCGCTGTGGCGCACGGTGCCGCGCAGAGTGGCCTGCCCACCGTGCTGCTCGGCCCGACGGTCCCGGCGAACCTCGAAGCCCAGCCGCTGCGGCGCTGGCTCGGGCCTATCTACTATCTGCTGCTCGACTGTCCGGACGACATCCGGCGCAGGCGGATGGCGGACCGCCCGACCTGGCGCAGCCACGACATCGACGAACAGGTCAGCTTCGGCCGGTGGCTCCGCGACAACATCCCCGCCCGGGTCGACACCAGCCGCGGCACCCCTGAGAACGTCGCGGCCGAAGTAGCTGCCTGGGTGACTGGAAGGCTGGGTGACTGGGAGACTGAGCGACCGGGAGACTGAGCGACCGGAAGACTGAGCGACCGGGAGACTGAGCGACCGGGAGACTGAGCGACCGGAAGACTGAGTGACTGGGAGACTGGCCGCCGGTAGCGTCGGCAGCATGGACCTCGACATCGCGACAGCGACGGCGACGGAGCTCACGCAAGCCATCAGGGACCGCCAGATCTCCAGCCGCGAACTGCTGGACGAGCTGCTGATCA
>Ga0335074_10006593_pt1 | contig 16105 bp, 13 predicted proteins | sample Lox_Sample_23_FD_206715 | JGI IMG/M metagenome (GOLD analysis project Ga0335074, IMG submission 206715) | Soil microbial communities from Loxahatchee National Wildlife Refuge, Florida, United States - Lox_Sample_2.3 | ecosystem: Environmental > Terrestrial > Soil > Wetlands | place: USA... | reverse complement strand
CTCGGTCGACAGGCGTGTCCGAGCGGGCCTCGGTCGACAGGCGTGTCCGAGCGGGTCTCGGTCGCCTGGCCCGAGCTTGCCCTGCACGGCCTGGACCTCGCCTAGGGTCTCTCCCCGCAGCCATGGCTGGCGACGACAGTTCGATCATGCCCCTTCGACATCGCGAGGAGCTTTGACCGCTCGGTCCTGGCGGCTCTGTCGCAGCGGCCGACACCGCGAACTGCGAACTTTCGCAGTGTTTGGTTTTTCTGACCGATTTTACGCACTATTTGCAATCCCTTTGTTTAACGCTGACTCGGCGTCGCTATAGGTTCTCGGCAACGTCCCTCTCGTGGTGATGACGAACCTCCAGGCTCGAATACGTAGTTTGCCCAAGCTCAAGATGAGTTTGGGCTTTTTTGCGCCCAGGATCGTCACAGCGCGAACTAGTCAAAGGAGACAGATGTTAAGACGCTGGGGCATTCCGATCACGACGGCAGTGTTCGCCGTCGGCTCCCTGCTGGGGCTGGCAGCCGGCAACGCGTCGGCAGCAGTCGCGCACCCGTCAGCCGTACATCATTCCGCCACGACGACAATGACGCGGCCCGGCGGCGCCGCCGCCCACGGCTTCAAGCCCGGCGGCGTCATGCTGAGGCCCGGCGGCAGTGCAGGCGCGGTGCGCGCGGATGGACACAGCGGCCGCCGCTTCCAGGCCGAGAGCACGAACTGGTCCGGCTACGCAGTGACTGGTTCGAACGGCACCTTCAAGAGCGTTTCCGCCAGCTGGACGCAACCGGCAGCAACCTGCAGCGGCAACCGGCGCAGCGATCAGTACGCGGCATTCTGGGTTGGGCTTGACGGCTACAGCAGCGATTCGGTCGAGCAGACCGGCACAGACTCCGACTGCGACGGCAGAACGCCCGACTACTACGGCTGGTACGAGATGTACCCGGCGGATCCCGTGTACTACACGAACACAGTCGAGCCAGGAGACTCCATCAGCGCCTCGGTGACGTTCTCCGGCACCGACACCTACACGCTTGTGCTCAAGGACACCACCCGTGGCTGGACCCATACTCAGACAATCAGCGAGAGCGGGTTCGACAGGTCATCGGCTGAGGTCATCACCGAGGCACCGTGCTGCACAAACAGCGGCGGAATTCTCCCGCTCGCCGACTTCGGCACCGTGAACTACACCGCTGCCAGTGCCAACGGCAGCTCGATGGGAACGCAGAGCCCGACCTCCATCGTCATGGTCGACAACAGCGGTCTAGAGAAGGACTCGACCAGCTCGATCTCCAGCTCAGGAGCGTTCAGCAACACCTGGATCAGGTCCAGCTGAACTAGCCTCGCCGCCCGTTCAAGACGAGTGGGCGAGGACCGGACGCCCCGGTGGCCTTCTGGCTGCCGGGGCGGCTCAAGCCTGCCGGAGTCGTCCGCTCGCCGTTGCTAGCTATCGCCTGCCGCCCTGATCGCGGCCACTAGCGCGGGGATCACCTCGTTCAGGTCTCCGATCACGGCGTACTCGGCGCGCGAGATGATCGGAGCGTCCGGGTCGGTGTTCACCGCGACGATGTGCTTCGCTGTCAGGCACCCGGCCATGTGCTGGATCGCGCCACTGATGCCGCACGCGAGATACAGCTCCGGCGAGATCTTCGTGCCGGTCTGGCCAACTTGCTGCCGGTGCGGCCGCCAGCCCTGGCTGGTCACGACTCTGGATACTCCGACGACACCGCCGAGGAGGCCGGCCAGTTCCTCGAGTGCAGCGAATCCCTCCGGGCCGCCGACGCCGCGACCGCCGCCGACCACGACCCGGGCGGTGGCAAGTGACACGCCCGCGCTCTGCTCAGCCGACTCCGTCGCGCAGACCTGCAGATCAGCGTCGTCCAGCACGGGGCCGAACATGCGCACCGGCGGCCTGCTCGCGCCGTCCGATGCCGCAGGCGATCCAGATTCAGGCGCGACAGCATCGCCCGGCAGCGCATCGGTGGCAACGGTCAGCAGCGCGCAGGGTGCATCGAGCACGGCATCCTCCAGTACGCTGCCAGCCCACCGCTGCCGGACGAGCTGCCAGCTGTCCGCACCGGCCGGTGACACGGCGATGCAGTTCGCCGCGACCGGCAGACCGGTCAGGGCGCCTAGGTGCGCGATCACTTCGCTGCCGTGATCGGTGGCCGCCGCAACCACGGCACAAGCCTGCTCCGCGGCGATCAGCTGCTCCAGGCCTCGCGCCCATGCCAGCGGCGCGTACCCGCTCAGGCCCTCGCCGGACACCACGCACACGTCGCTGACGCCAGCCGCCGCCGCATCGGCGGGCACAGTGTCGGCGACCACAGGCTCGGCGCCGACGACATGCTCGGCGCCCGGCGGCCCGAACACCACTGCAGTCAGCTGAGAGCCGCCGGCCGCGTCAGCCAGTGACCGGGCGAGGCCGAGCGCCCGCAACGATCCGGCAGCGACGCCCTCGCCATCGCGCTCGAGCAGGCACAGCACCGGACCGCTCATGCCGCGGCTCCGTCTCCGCCTGTCCCGGCCCGTGGCCGCGCCACCGACGGCAGCACCCCGATCTCGCCGAGAACGCGCATCAGTTCCGGCACAGCGTCCGCACCCTGGCCGAGAACCTGCGCGCGCGTCGCCGAGCTGGCCGGAACGCGAAGTCCAACCTTGCGCAGCCCGTCGGCCTGCCACTGTGGCCGTAGCACGGTGATCTGAGCGCGCTTGGCCCGCAGCCTGCCCGGCAGCGAAGGATAACGCGGCAGGTTAATTCCCTCCTTCACGCTGACCACGGCGGGCATGGCGACCTCGAACTCCTCCTGCGCACCGCGGTATTCCCGTCCGGCGCGCAGCCCCTCGCCGGTCAGCTCCAGCCGCTTGATCCCGGTGACGCACGGCCGCCCGAGCGCATGCGCGACGCGGATGCCGACCTGGTAACCGCCGGTGTCGGCGGCCTCGTTTCCAAACAATATGAGCGGGAACGGGGTAGGCCCGAGTTCGCCGACCGCCCACGCGATCGCAGCCGACGTGGCGACCGGGCCCCACTCCCGCCCGTCGGTTTCGAGCAGGACGCCGCGGTGTGCGCCCAGCGCGAGCATCTCGCGCACCTGATCAGCAGCCTCGGGCGGGCCGAGGGTGAGGACCGTGACTGAGCCGCCGGATCGTTCCGTGATCCGCACGGCTTCTTCGACGGCGCACTCCTCGTGCGGGCTCACCGTAAACCCGGACATGCGCGTGTCGACTTCCTGGCCGTCGGCGGTGACGACCACCTTTCCGCCGACCATCGGCACTCGCTTCACGCAGACGAGGATGTCCATGCGCTAGCGCCTGATCCGCTCGTTCGCCGGGTCGAACAGGGGCGTCGCGCCGGCCACCGCCACCGTCACCGGGTACTGCTCGCCCATGTACTCCACTGCGAGCGGAGTCCCGGCGACGGCCTGCTCAGGCGGCAGATAGGCCATGAGCAGGTGCTTGCCGACCGACGGCCCCGAGCCGGCGCTCGTGACATAGGAGTGCCGGCCACGCGCGTCCATCAGAGGTTCGCCTTCGTCCGTGAGCACCGGCTCGCCGCCAAGCATGTACCGCAGATCGCCCGAAGCTGAAGCGTGGTCGTCGACCGTGAGCGTGCACAGCACCGCGGCCGGCGGTGCCTCTCGCTGGCGCAGGTATGCCGCCTTGCCCACGAAGTCCTCGCCCTTGACCTTCGGCCGCGTCATGCCGGCCTCGACCAGGTTGTAGCTGGCATCCAGCTCGGCACCGTAGGCGCGGTAGCCCTTCTCCAGCCGGCCAGTGGTGCCGTAGACGCCGATCCCGGCCGGCACCAGGCCATCGGGCTGGCCCGCCTCGAACACCGTGTCCCACAGCTTGGCGCCCTGCTCGGGTGGTATGTAGAGCTCCCAGCCGAGCTCGCCCACGTAGGAGATCCGGGAGGCTAGCACGGTCATTCCGGCGACCTCGATCTCGCGGCAGGTGCCGAACGCGAAGCCCTCGTTAGATATGTCGTCCGCGGTCACCCGGCTGAGGATGTCGCGCGCCCGCGGTCCCCACAGGCCGAACGTCGCCCAGGCCGACGTCGCGTCACTGACCGAGGCTGACCCGTCATCAGGCAGGTGGTCGGTGATCCACTTGTAGTCCATCATCCCGGTCGCACCGCCGGTGACGACCCTGAAATGTCGCGGCCCGAGCCGCATGATCGTCAGGTCCGCTCGAAAACCGCCAGCATCGTCCAGGAACGAGGTGTACACAACGCGGCCGTTCGCCACGTGCATCTGCGCCACCGCAAGTCGCTGCAGCGCCTGCAGCGCTCCAGGGCCTGTCACGTCCAGGACGGCGAACGCCGACAGGTCGAACAGGCCGGCGGCCTCGCGCATGGCCAGGTGCTCAGCGTTGATGATCGGCGACCACCACCGCGACTCCCATTCGCTACCGCGGTCCATCAGCTTGCCAGCGTACTTCTCCAGCAGGCCGGCATTGGACTCGTACCAGAACGGCCGCTCCCAGCCCGCGGTCTCGTAGAACACCGCACCGAGCGCCCGCTCGGCCTGATACGCGGAACTGACCCGCAGCGGGCGGCCAGATTCCCATTGCTCGGCCGGGTGCACGATGCCGTACATCTTGTTGAAGCCCTCGCGCGCGCGCGCCGTTACGTGCGCGGTCGTGCGCTGGTGGCCGTAGAACCGGGAGACCTCGGACTCGTGAATGTCGATCTCTGGCGTGACCCCGCTCATCCATTCGGCCACAGCGCGGCCGATACCAGGGCCTTCCTTGATCCAGCTAGCCGCGACCGACCACAGCCCCGGCACCTCTGGCGTCTCGCCGAGGACCGGGTGACCGTCGGGCGTCATGGAAATCAGTCCGTTGATCGCGTACCGCACGCCGGCCCGCTCGTCGCCGAGCAGTTCGGGCATCAGCTCCAGGGCCTTTTCCAACTGCGGATCGAAGTCGTCGGAGGTGAACGGCATCTCGGTAGGCGACAGGACGGCTTCCTCGATGGACGGGATGTCCTCTGGCGACACGATCATCGGGCGGTGCGCGTACGAGCCGACCTCCATATCACCGCCGTGCTGGCGCTCGTACATGTTTTCGTCGACGTCCCGCACGATCGGGTAGCTGATCTCCCCCTCTGTCCCGTCGAACAGCGCGATCGGGCCGACGCTGATCATCTGGTGGACGATCGGAGTCAGCGGGATCCTCGCGCCGGCCATCGCGGCGATCCGCGGGCTCCAGACGCCACAGCAGATCGCCACGACATCCGTCGCGATGTCGCCCTTGGTCGTGCGCACCCGTGCGACCCGGCCCGTCTCGGTCTTGTCGATGCCGAGCACCTCGGCCCCGGCGACCACGGTCAGCGCGTCGAGCTGCTGGGCCCGCTCGCGCATGAGCGTTCCGGCGCGCAGCGAGTCGACGACACCTACCGTCGGGAAGTAGGCGCCGCCAAGGATTACCGAGTCATCCAGGTAAGGCACCAGCTTGCGAACGCGCTCGGGTGTTAGCAGCTCGGCCGGGATACCCCACGATTTGGCCTGTGTGCACCGGCGCCGCAGCTCCTCCATCCGGGCCGGCGTGCGGGCAACCTCGATCCCGCCGCTCTCGGTGAAGACGCCGAGTTCTTTGTACTGCTCCGTGCTGTCCCTGGTCAGCTCCATCATCATCTTGGAGTACTCGATCGGGAAGATGAAGTTCGACGCATGCCCGGTCGAGCCGCCGGGGTTCGGCATCGGCCCTTTGTCGACGAGCACCAGGTCGGTCCAGCCCAGCCGGGCGAGATGGTAGGCCAGGCTGTTGCCAACGATTCCGGCCCCGATGATGACGGCACTAGCCCGGTCCGGGGTCTCGCTCATGTAACTCTCCGCCGATCTGTGAAGGGCCGATCTGTGTGGGCCGACGTATGAACTTCAGTGTCGTGGAACTGGCCGCGAGCCGCCACGGGCGGCTGCGTCCCGCCGGGCATGATCACGGACGACTTCCCCGTTCCCGGAAAAGTCGCCCGTGATCGTTACTCGCACACTATGCATTTCTGGGCCTACGGGGGGCGAAGCCCCCCGTAGACCGTTTCTGCCGGTCTAACAAATGTGACGCTGGTTTTGGGGGTTCACGGGGGTGTCCCCCGTGGGTGGTTACTCGACCGGGATCTCCTTGTTGATCAGGCCAAGGTCGATGCCCTGGCGCCGGCGTACCAGGCGGGCCCACACGTACACGATGATCGCCAGCACGTACATCGCGCCCATGAAGTAGAGCGACGACTTGTTGTTGACGAAGTACAGGCTGTTGGAGAACCACTCGTACAAGTCGAATACCAGCAGCGCGATCGTCACCCAGCCGGCGAGCGGCACCAGCGGAATGCCAAGGACCTTGATGCGGCTCGCCGGAGAAGCAGCCCAGAGCTCAGGCTTGCGCCACGGCAGGATGACAACCGCGATCGCGCTGAACAGGTACGTCACCGCAATAACCAGCGTCGCGTCGAGCGTGTAGTTCCGGAACGTCAGGGAGTACGCGTAGACCGCGCTCAGCCCGGCCGCCGGAAGCAGCATCAGGATCAGTGAGTAGAACGGCACCTTGCGCTTCTCCGACACCTCGGCCGCGCGGTCAGGCAGGACGCGGTCGAAGGCGGCAGCGAAGATGACCCTGGTCGAGGACAGGAACAAGGTGCCGACCCAGCCGATGAACCACAGGCTGAGCCCAAGGATCAGAATTACCTGGAACACGGTGTTGTGCACCAGCCAGCCGGCGAACAGGAACGGGTAGGGCCAGATGCCGAATTGCGGCGTGAGGTTGTAGTCCAGCGAGTTGAGGTTCTGGTAGAAGGCCCAGCCAATCGTCTTGTCGACCAGCAGCAGGAAGACGATCGTCAGGAGCACGGTGATCCACAGGCCGGTAAACATGCCGGTGAAGACCCGCCTGAAGTCGCTGGCGCCGCGGATCTCGCCATACAGGGTCGAGCCCCAGTTGGGCCAGAGGATGAAGAACATCATCGCCGGCACGAGGAGCATGGTCGGACCGATCGGCCCGAAGCCCAGGCTGTAGGTGCTATAGCCGGCCTTCTTGGCTGCCGCGTTGGTCACGGCGTAAGCGTTATGTACGCCGAAGATCTTCTGGCCCTCCAAGTTGAACGAGCTGATGAACGAAGCGTGGCTGTTGATGAGCAGCAGCACGACGACCACCGCGAAGAACACCAAGCCGCCGTAGAAGCACCACTTCTGGATCCTCGCGTAGCCGGCCATGCCCAGGGACACCAGGATGCCGGCGATCGCGATCGTGATCAGGCAGACCACGAAGATCCCCGTCTTCGAGGTGAACCAGACAGCACCGCTCGGGTCGCCAAGTGTCGCCCAGAGCGGCTGGAACAGGATGACCGACAGGATGTTTCCGTAGATCGGCGCCCACAGCCACAGGATGAACCACCAGCCGGTCGCGGCCATCACGAAGCCGATGCCGCTGCCCAGGATCCGGGTCTGCCAGACGTAGTCGCCACCTGCTCGTGGGATCGTGACGATCAGTCCGCTGTACGCGATCACCAGGAACGAGACCAGGATGGCCGAGATGATGATCGACGTAATGAACTGGCCCTTGGGGAACGCCGGCCCGGCGAAAGTAAACTCATATATGCCCAGCGTCAGGAAGTTCGTGGCCAGGCACGCGTAGATTATCGAATCCCGGACTGACCAGCCGCGCACGAGCCCGGTGGCCTTCCGGAGAAATAGCGTCGGAGTCTCGCCTATCGATTCTGTCGCCATCTGTGCCTCTCTAGTTAAGCCCTCTCAGTGGTTGTTAACCGTTCACCAGCAGATACCTGGACACCTTCGCCTTCTTGACGTCCAGGTCGATTACTGCTCCCTGTAGTATCCCGTCGCCGTAGACGCTGCCGGGGTTAATGGCAAGAGTGCGATTCATCTTCTTGATCGCGCGGCTCTCGTGAATGTGGCCGTGCACCGATAGCAGCGGCTGGTGCTTGAGGATGGCGTCCCGCACCGCTACGGACCCGACTGGCTTCATGACCACGCCGCCGTGCATCGGGCGCAAGTTCTCGTCCAGGGCCGGGGCATCGTCCAGGCCGGTTCCGTATGGCGGAGCATGGAAGTTGAAGATCGCCCGGCCCATGTCCGGCACGAGGCCGGCGACCGCCTCGATCTTTGCCGCCAGTTCCTCCTCCGGCGCCTCGCGGTAGGTATCCCAGGGCGTCGGATTCGTCCAGCCCATCGAGACCAGCGAGAAGCCGTCGAGGTCAAGCAACTTGCCCTCGCCAAAGCTCACGCACGGCGAAGACTCGATGATGTTGTCGATCTCGAAGATGTCGTCGTTGCCGCCATTGAGGATGCACGGGATCTGGCCGCCGCGCAGCTTGCCATCCGCCATATCCAGCCAGCGGTCGAGCGAATTAATCATCTCTAGGCTGAAGCGCCGATCGACCGCTCCCTCGTTCTCGCCGAGGTGGGTGAGTTCCTCCTGGCTGACGACGGCTGGATAGAAGCCGCTGTTGCGGATCTTCGTCATCACGTCGTCGAGCTCTGCCTTGGTGTCCAGGCGCATAGTCTCGCCGCGCACGGTCACCTGCCAGTAGCCGTTGTAGGCGGTGATCGGGACCATTGCCTTGCCCGTGACATCGCCACCGAGCACTACGAGGTCGGCCTTATAGAAGGCTGCTGAGTTGAGGAACTTGCGCCAGCAGACCTCAGACCCGTGTATATCAGTGGCAAAAAAGATCTTCATGTACCGCGCCCTTACCGCTTGGCTTGTGGAATCGGTCTAGCAGCACGCGCAACCGGACGTCAAGATTGATAACCGACCAATGGCGCAGTAGCCTTCGCGAATTTGCGCTGGTAGTGCGTCAGTGGCCGACCTCCTCCGGCAGCTCATACCATCGGACGCGATCTCCCACGTTCGCGCGCAGTTTCCACTTCATTCCTTTCGGCACAGACCGGGCGAGCTCGGCGAGTTGCGCTGCCTGCGCGAGCGCGTCGTGGTGCGCGCCGGCAGGCATAAGGTGCGGGCTGTTTGCTGCGACCGAAGGAAGCTTGTCCAGGTTGCCGGTGACGGTGCGCCACCAGCCCCAGTCGGCGGCCAGCAGCTGGCCGAAGCGGTCAGAGTCCAGGAACGGCGCGTCCGCGACGCGACCCGATGCGTTTACCGGTAGCCCGGATAGGAGCTGCAGAATGTCCCTGGCGTCCTTCTCATTGAGCTCAACGATCTGAAGCTTGGACAGCAGGATGTCGATCGCGTCCAGGGTGAGCGGGAGCCGGCCATATCCGGGGCGGAAGTCGAGCACGTGGCACATGGTGAGGCGATCCACCATCACGTCGATCGGCCGACCTGACGGGGCGGTGAAGTACATCTGCCGGTCCCCGTTGAGGTTATTGAACCTGCGGTCTGGCACACATCCGCTTTCCTCGAGGAAGGCGGCGGTCGCCTTGCGCCCCTTGGATAGACAGGCAAAATCCATGTCCTGCCCGGCTCGCAGCCGGGGCGGCAAGTGAGGAGTCAGCACTCGGACCGCGAGACCGCCGAGCAGCTTGAGCCCGACGCCAGCGTTTCCGGCATTCTGGGCTAGCGCGACTGCTTCTGGCAGTGGATCGTCGACGACTGTATCTGGCGAATGGCCTGGCTGAACTCCCACGGCTGCTCCTGCACGGCGGCGAGGTATGGCGTCAACCGCACAATACAGGGGCGTATAGACGAAGCGACCGCTAGCAGATAAAACGGTTAGTGCAGATTACGGCACAAGTGGCCGGTTACCGCGCCCGCGAGAGGACCGGACGCGCTGCGGACGGATGTGGCGGACCGGGCCTAGCTGGGTCGTGCGCCGCTTCCGGCGGACTGGCTTTCCTCGACTCGCGGCGCGGCTGTTTGCTGCACGGTGCCCTGCACGCTAGCTGAGTGCGCCGGCTCAGCGTCCGCAGGCTGATAGGTCTCTTCCGGTTCCGCGAGCCGCTGGACCGGAATCTCGGGCGCTGGCTTGCCCGGTATGGGTTCCAGCTGACGGCCACCATCGACAGCCATGAACGACCCGCCGGCTACCTCGCTGCGCGGCGGCGCGCCCTTGTGCTTCCAGGCTGGATGCGTCGATGCGTACAAAACGATAGATACCCAGAAAAGCACCGCAAGGAAGGAGATTATCGGAATCACTATCTGGGCAACCAAAGATCCTGGCATGACAGGCCCCCCGGTCTCTGGTCATTGCTCGCTAGCGCAGCCATACCCCGGCGGCCTGCTGCTGTACCCAACCGGCCGCTAATGCCGCATTTGGCGGTGCGAGCGGCTGTGGCGTTCAGGGGTGCCTGAGGCGCACGTTCGGGGCGGTGAGACGCTAGATGAGCTTCACCTGAACGGTTCGCCCAGCCCGGGACGGCTGCCGTGGCCGATAGCCGGACAAGTGCCCGTCGGTCTAGGCGGTCTAGGCGGTCTGGGCGTCGCCGTAAAGGTCCGGCGTCGGCTACGCAAGTTCTATCGTGCTACGATATCTACATATCAACTCCGGCGGGTCAAGCCATGGCGATCTTGAAAGCGCCCACGCACTGGGCGACTGAGCAGCTAGCCGCGGTCAGCAGACTGCTTCATCTTCATCAGCGCACCGGGTCGCCACGGGTTGCCGGCGCCGGACCAGGGCCGATGACGCGTTACAAGTTCCAGGCCGTTGTCAAGCTGCTTCCAGCGGCACGCGAGGCCCTGCCGCCTGGGCAGCCGCCTACGCATGCTGTCATCCGGGCCGCTGACCATCACGGACCTTCGGGCGGACAGTACACCGGCTTGGTCCTGAGCTGGGATCCCTCGCCGGTTGTCGGCACAGACGAAGCCATCGCGGTAGTAGTGGCGTACGGGCCGGATCCAGCCGCATGTCTTCCGATCGGTGGCACATTCGCCCTCTGGCGGGGCACTGACCTGGCAGTCGGCACGGTCACCAGGAGGGTATTCGTCTGAAGGTCTAAGTCTCCCTCGCGATGGCCGCCAGGCCTGGTGGACGGTGAGCGGCACCCGCCAGTTGGGGTGCTCCACCGGCGGGCTTACAGGCCGGGGAAGGAGATGTCGGGGTTGTGCTCGGACAGCTCTGACGGCGGTCCGATGAGGGACTTATCAGGCTCGCCGATAGCCTCCTCGTCCTTGCCGTAATAATCGAACTTCCGCAGCACATGCTTGATCGCCTCGAGCCTCGCCCGCTTCTTGTCGTTACTTTTGATGACCGTCCATGGCGCGTGCGCACTGTCGGTGTAGTGGAACATCGCCTCCTTGGCATCGGTGTAGGCGTCCCACTTGTCCAGCGACTCGATGTCCATCGGGCTTAGCTTCCACTGGCGGACGGGATCGACCCGGCGAATGATGAAGCGCGTGCGCTGCTCGGAGCGCGTTACAGAGAACCAGAACTTCGTCAGGTGCAGACCGGAACGGACCAGCAATCGCTCGAACTCCGGCGCCTCCCGCATGAACTCCCAGTACTCCTCCTTGGTGCAGAAGCCCATCACCCGCTCCACGCCCGCACGGTTGTACCAGGAGCGGTCGAACATGACGATCTCGCCAGCCGCGGGCAGGTGCGGAGCGTAACGCTGGAAGTACCACTGGGTCTGCTCCCGCTCGCTCGGCTTGGCCAGCGCCACGACGGTGGCGCCGCGCGGGTTCAGGTGCTCGGTGAATCGCTTGATCGTGCCGCCCTTGCCCGCTGCGTCACGGCCCTCGAACACGATCACGATGTGCTCGCCGCTGGACTTCACCCAGTTCTGCAGCTTGACCAACTCGACCTGCAGTGGCCGCTTCAGGTACTCATATTCCTCGCGGGTCATCTTCTCGGGGTACGGGTAGTCCTCCCGCCATGTGTCAACTACGCGGCCGTCCGGCCATCGCAGTACCGGGTCGTCGTGTTCGTCATCGTCGTCCACCCGCAACCCGGCGATCAGGCCAGGATCGGACGCCCAGTCCTCCGGCAGCGCATTAAACCCAGCAGCTGACTGATTAATCACGTGACTAGCACAGCATCTCTCCCGGCCGGGTCAAGCCTGGGGTGCCGCAAAGCTGTCGCGCTTGACCAGCACGACGGGGCAGCGAGCGTGCGCCGCGCAGGCCTGGCTGACCGAGCCGAGAAGCAGTCCGGCAAACGGCGAGCGGCCCCGGGTGCCAAGGACCAGCAGGTCCGCGTCTTCCGCGGCGGCAATCAAGGCCTCGATCGGGTCGCCCTCGGCGACCAGAGTGCGCACCGGCACCTCCGGCGCGGGCGCAATCTCAGCGACTGTCTTCAGCAGGAATTCCTTGTAGGTCTGGGCAAGCTCGTCGCGATCGAACGCACCAGGGATGGAGAGAAACGGCAGCTGCCAGGCCAGAACCGCGGTGACCTCGCCGGCATGCTCGGCGGCGTCGGCCAGGGCCCAGCGCAGCGCCGCTGCCCCGTGCGGCGAACCGTCGACTCCTACGATCACCTTGTAGCTCATGCTGGCTCCAGGCTCACTTCGGCGGTCGCGTGCGCCTCGGCGGACAGTTCTTCCAGGCTCTTGCCCCTCGGCTCGGGCAGCAGGGCGGCAGTCAGCACCACGCCGACTGCTGCCACGACGCCTGAAATGATCTCCGCACCGCGAATGCCCATGGACGCGGCAAGGAAATCGGGGAACAGGAAGGCACCCAGGAACGCGCCGAGCTTGCCTGCGGCAGCGGAGATACCGTGCCCGGTCGTGCGTACCTCGACCGGGAAGATCTCCGCCGGGTAGACAAAGGTCGTCGTATTGGGGCCGAACTCGGTGAAGAAGTAACTTACGCCGTACAGCAGGATGAACGGCGCGGCTGTCACGGTCACGCTCGGGATCAGGCCGATCAGCAAGAACATCAGCGCCATCGCACCGAAACCGAGGACCTGGATATTTCGCCGTCCCGTCCGGTCAAGCAGCAGGATCGCCACGAAGTAGCCGGGCACGGCGAACACCGCGAAGATCGCCAGCTGGACCAGGACGTTGTGAAGCTCTGAGGCGCGCGGACTGAGCAGCGCGAGGATCTCGGGTGAGGAGATGGTGTTGCCGTAGTAGCAGAAGTCCAGCAAGAACCAGGCGCCCGCGGTGCCGATCAGCCAGATCAGCATCCGCTGATTGCGGAGCAGGATGGCGAACCCCTCGAGCGCGCTCTGCGGATGCCGTGCGGCCGACTCGGTCGCGCTGACTGGCGCGGGGCCGGTGCCCGTGGCAGCGGCGATCGCGGCGTGTGCCTCGTCGGCGGCGCCGCCTGCCATCGCAAACCGGGGCGTCTCGTGGATCTGCCGGCGCAGGTAGAACACTGCGAGGCCAGGGATCGCGCCGAGGCCGAGCAGGATCCGCCAGGTTAGGTTTCCTGACATGCCGGAGGCCAGCAGTATTGAGGCAATCAGCGGGCCGACGATGAGGCCTGCGCCTTGCATAGCGAACACGAGACCGACCATCCGGCCGCGAGACTGCTTGCCGGAGTACTCGCTCATGATCGTGGCGGAGACCGGGTAGTCGCCTCCGATCCCGACGCCGAGGACCACCCGGCAGACCAGCAGGAACGCGTAGTTAGGCGCGAACGCCGAGGCGATCGCGCCGATTGCCAGGATCAGGACCTCGTACCCGTAGATGCGCTTGCGGCCGAGCATGTCGGCGATCCGGCCGAAGATGATGGCTCCGACGGCCGAGGCCAGCAGCGTGGCGGAGTTCAGCCATGACACTTCGCTGGTCCCGAGGGCCCACTGCGTTTTCAGCAAGTAGACCACGATGCCGATGACGAACAGGTCGTAAGCGTCAGTGAAGAAGCCCATGCCTGAGACGAACATGATCTTCCACTGGAAGCGCGAGACGCCAGCGTCGTCGAGCGCGTCGAATGTGCCGGCGGCCGACGCGGGGACAGCCTGATCGCTCATGCGCAGAACGTAAGCCGGGAAGGGAAACTTCTCGGTGCGTGCAAAATGCGCTAGAGCGGCGCGGCCGTGAACAGCCGCAGCGTTTCGGTCATCGCGGCCGCTATCGGAATCAGGTGTACTCCGGCCGGACCGGGACCAGCAGTACTCCGGTGCCTCGCTTTCAGGTCGGCCCGGCCCCGGCCACCGCTCCGTCCAGATCAACGCCTGCGAACCGCCGGTTGAGCCGGGCGGAGCGGCCGAGCGCCGCGAACGTCACCGAGCGTAGACGCACACCCCATCCAGGCCACTGGCTCACCATCCGGCTGTAGCGTCGGGACCACGTTTGGACATAGTCCACGTACGGACGTTCTCCCAGCTCCCAGCGCTGCAGCGCCTGGACGGCAGGCTCGCTTCCGGCGACGGCTGCGGCGAGCGTCACCGCCGAATGCAGGGCGGTGCAACCGCCCTGTCCGAGGTTGGGGGCCATGGCGTAGGCGGCATCCCCGATGAGCACCGTCGACCCTTCTACCCAGCTGCGATTGCGGGTCTCCACGACGGGCAGCCAGGCGCCCTCACGTGGCAGGCGTTCGAACACTCCGCGCAGGTGCGGGAAGCAGGCGCTCCAGTCATCGACGTCGATGGGCAGGGTACGGCCTCTTGTATCGCCTCCTGGGCAGTACATGTACATCGCTATCCGGTCACCGGCGAGGGGCAGCAAGCCCACCCGGCGGTTGCCGTGCAGCCACTCGGGCATGTCCGTGACGGGGTCGCCGGGAACGCGAGGGATTACGTATCGGAGGCTCGCGACGTCCAGGTCGATCCTTCGGCTGCGCAAGCCGCGGTCCTGCAGCGATCGCCGCACGCGGGAACCGACGCCGTCGGCTCCGACGATAAGTTCGCCGGGATGCCGGCTCCCGTCCTCGAGGACTAGCGCACCGTCCGCGGCTCCCGCCACCGGCGAGTCGACAGCCACTTCGACGCCCTCGCGCCGCGCGCTGATGAAGAGCGCGCGCTGCAGCGACTGGCGGCTCACCGTGTACATGTACGGTCCCTGGACGTCTCCGCGCTGAACGGTGCGCCCCCACTGGTCGATGATTGTCCATCGGCTGATTGCGTGCCCGTCCGCCACAGCGTCGTCGAATGCGCCCAGCGCTGTCAGGGCCTCGACGCCGTTGCGGCCGAGGGCGATGCCGGCGCCGATCTCGCGGACCTCCGGGAAGCGCTCGTGCACGCGGACCGTCCAGCCGCGCTGCGCAAGGGCGGTCGCGACCGCCAGGCCGGCGATGCCCGCCCCCGCGATCTCAGCGTGTTGCGTAGCTGTCACCTGTCTATCCTTAGCGCTCCAAGCGGACGATGCGCCACCTGCGGCCGCCGTCCGTCGTGCGGTAGAGGTGCTCGGGCGCGTAGTGCGTTGGTCCTACCACGAACCCAATCGAGGCGGTGGGGAAGATTGGACCCGACCAGCCGTAGAACGAGCCGCCTGAGGTGATTAGCACCTTCCAGTGCAGGCCGCCGTCGAATGTCCCGAGCAGCGTGTCGCCGACTCCCTGAGTCGTGAGGAAGGCGTGCCCGGCTCCGTTGTCAGCGAGGGCGGCTGGCTCGTTGTGCTTGCTCGGGTCCGGCAGCCGGACCCAGGACAGCCCTCCGTTGACCGTGCCGAACAGATGATGCTGCGTGTTCTGCTCCTGCGATGACTGCTCGTTATCGAAGCAGTCAAGGAGCCAGGCGTCCGAGTGGCCGCGCGCGATGCTCAGCACTGACGCGCCGCCGCCGTCCGTTCCGGTACACGGGACCGTCCGGGCCCGCCAGGTCATCCCGTGGTCCGTGCTGAGCCATAGGCCGCCGGCCGTGGCCGGCGTGCTCGCGAGCTCTGGGCCCACGAAGCCCTGCTGGAGCAGCACGAGAGTGGTTCCGCTTGCGTAGATGAGCCACGCGTTGCCCGGATCAGGCCCGGCAGGTAGCGGCAGCATTGTCCAGGTGCCTGAGCCGATCGCCGTTCGCCAGAGGAGGTCAGGTGCGCCGCCTGCTGCCGAGGTGAGGGCGAAGGCATAGCCGTTCCCGGTCACTAGGTCCTGCACAGGTGGCAGCGACTCGCGGCTCCAGGTCCGGCCGCCATCGCTGGTGGCCAGGAGCTCAGGGCCGTATAGGAAACCGCTGGCAGCGTCGGCGAAGGCCACCTGTGTCACGCCTCTCACCGGGCTGCTGGTGTAATAGCCGAGCGGTGCTGGCGGAGGGGGCAGGCCGGTCCAGGTGTCGCCGCCATCACGCGTCTCCCGCAGCGCGGCGCACTCGGCGCAGTTGCCACGGCCGAGCACCCAG
>Ga0335074_10006592_pt1 | contig 16106 bp, 12 predicted proteins | sample Lox_Sample_23_FD_206715 | JGI IMG/M metagenome (GOLD analysis project Ga0335074, IMG submission 206715) | Soil microbial communities from Loxahatchee National Wildlife Refuge, Florida, United States - Lox_Sample_2.3 | ecosystem: Environmental > Terrestrial > Soil > Wetlands | place: USA... | reverse complement strand
GAGGCAGGATGTTGGTGGCGTGACCGCGCAGGTGCGCGGACCCGGAGGGCGAGCGCCTTACCAGGCGCGGGCACGGTTCGTCGTGGGCTGTGACGGCCCGCGCAGCCGGGTGCGGGAACTGGCCGGCATCGCCTTCCCGGGCACCACCTATGCCGAGGTCAACAGGCTGGCGCATGTCGTCCTCGCGGTGGAAGAGCTCGACGACGGCGCTCTGCGCGTTCCCGGTCTCGGCCCGGTCCGCCCCGGCTTCACCCGTACTGAACGTGGCGTGTTCGCGTTCGGCCGGCGCAGCGCAGGCGGATACATGATCCAGACCACGGAGGCGGAGCCCGCCGACGTGGACGATGCCGACTCGCCGTTGACCGTGGCCGAGCTCGGTGACAGCATCCGTCGCGTGCTCGGCGCGGACCTGCCGATCGCCTCCGCCACCAGGCTGACGCGTTACGGCTTCCAGGCCCGCCAGGTCGAGCAGTACCGCCATGGCAGGATCCTGGTCGCCGGCGACGCGGCGCACGTGTTCCCGGCCACCGGCGTGGGCCTGAATGTCGGCATGACCGACGCGGTCGACCTGGCCTGGAAGCTCGGCGCTGAGATCCGCGGCTGGGCGCCGGAACAGCTACTCGACACCTACCACGTCGAGCGCCATTACGCCGGAGCTCGCACGATGCTGCAGACTCAGGCTCAAGTGGCGCTGCGCCGCGGCGAGGACGACGCCGCCGAAGCCCTCCGCCGGGTCATGCAGGAGCTGCTCCTCGACGAGCCCGCGGCCCGCCGTATCGGTGCCCTGATCGCCGGTGCGGACCTCCGGTACCCGACGACCTGTCCCGGTGCGCACCCGCTGACGGGTACCTGCCTTCCCAGCCTCCGGATCCGCGCCGGACGAGACGGCGAGGGCCCAGCCGGTATCTCGGGCCTCCTGGCGGCGGCCCGCCCTGTACTGCTCGTACTGGCCGACCGGCCGGAGCTGCTGAAGACCGCGGAAGGCTGGGCGGACCGCGTCGATGCACGCACCGCCGAGGCAGACGAGCCTCCCGCCGACGCACTCCTGATCCGTCCCGACGCCTATGTCGCCTGGGCCGCCGAAGCCGGCCAATCGCAGGACACGGCAGTAGCAAGCCTGCGCGAAGCACTCCTCACCTGGTTCGGCAAGCCCGCCTAGCGCGCACATTCACCTTCAGCGAACAGGCGAACCGCTGGCCACCAACCCGCAGCCCCGACCACCGCCGAAATGTGGCCCAGGACCCGGGGTTGACCGTTCGTGAGTTTCGACTCCCGTGCGAACACCCTCAAGTCGCCAGAAGGCCAGGCCACAGCGCCGTGCGGAGGGTTGATGCCGGCCGCGGGCTCCGGCTCACCCCCGAAGCAGGGGAAGCAGCAGGTGGTCCATGATGTCGATGACCTGCTGTCGGTCCACGTCACTCGCCAAGGCGAGCTCGCTGTAGAGAACGTCGACGGGCAGCCTGGTAATCACCGGAGGTAGCACCCCGTTCGGAGGATCTCCTCGGCAAGCTGACAGCCCGCGGCCCTGCTGCGGGGCAAGCCCGCTGCGACCTGCCCCGGGTAACTATCCGGCGGGAAGGACCGGGCGACAGTCACTGTCCCGCCGACGATAACCACGGCCCGTTCTGCCTAAATAAAGACGGCGGGATCTGGGTACGGAGGGATCCGGCGGCATCTGAGCCCGGCTAAATCCGGGGTCACCTGCTGTCACCGAGCGCACGACGATCACGGGGCTCCGGCTACGGCCTAGACCGGTCAAGGGGCATCGGCAGCGCGGGCCGGAAGATCACAGGACTGCGGCTAGGGGCCAGCCCTCCGCGATGCCCTCCCCGACCTCGGCCAGTGCCGTGCCGGCAACCTCTGTCCCGTTACCCTCACCCGTCTCACCTCACCTGCCCCTCCCGCCCCAACCGCGGGCCAGGCCCATCATCGTGGATCGTTACCCCCCGCCGATGGGGGGGTAACGATCCACGATCACGTCGGTCTCGACGAACGTGCGGAGGACGGGGAACGCTTTGCGGCCGGCCAGCGGCACCCCGTCCGATGATTTACCGGATACGCTCTAGACGGCCATGATCAGGGTGCCGGCCATGCCGTGGACGGCGTAGCCCTGGGCTAGGGAGACGCCGATCTTGGCTTCGGGTACCTGGCGGGCGCCGCATTCGCCGCGGAGCTGCCGGACGACCTCGACCGTGTGCATGCCGGAGGGGTTGGTGTTGTGGCTGTTCGACAGGAGGCCGCCGTCGGTGTTGGCGGGCATGGAGCCGCCGAGCCTGGTGTGACCCTCGGCGAAGTAGGCCGCGCCCTCGCCGAGCTTGCAGAAGCCCATCTCCTCCAGGTCCCGCAGCATCGTCACGGTGAAGCAGTCGTACAGGCCGGCCACGTCGATGTCGTCACGCGTCACGCCGGCCTGGGCGAAGGCAAGGTCGGCCGTGCGCCGGACGGCCTTACCCTCCTCGGGGAACCACGGGTCAGCGATGGAGGAGTAGATGTCGGTGTAGGCCGACTCGGCGCCGCCGAGGACCCAGACCGGCGTCTTGCGGCAGGACCTCGCCACGGCCTGCGACGCGATGACGATCGCGTAGCCGCCGTCGTTGTCGATGGCGCAGTCAAGCAGGTGCAGCGGCGAGGCGACCACGCGGGAGCCGAGCACGTCGTCGACGGTGATCTCGCCGCGGCTGCCCATGACCGAGTCCGGGTTGAGCGTCGCGTGATACCGGTGGGTGACGGCGACCTGGGCCAGGTCTTCCGGGGTGGTGCCGAAGTCGTGCATGTAGCGCTGCGCCCACATCGCGTACCAGGGCGTCATGTAGGCGCCATGGACGTCGTAGCCCCACGCTGTTGTGCGGGGTGCGGAGTCCGGCCGGGGCGTGCCGCGAGGGCCGATCTGGTATCCGGCCTTGCCCCAGAACAGGACCACGACGTTGGCCATCCCGGCGCCGATCGCGGTCGCGGCCTTGGCCAGGCCGCCCGACGCGATGCCCACCTCCAGGTAGGTCAGCGGGCGCTCGCCGAACTGCTCGGCCCAGAACATGTGCACCGAGGCGGGCGTGCCATACGGCGCCGGGTCCAGCGGAATCACGCCGTCAACGTCGGCGGGCCGCAGGCCGGCGTCGTCGAGCGCGCCCTTGATTGCCTCGAGCTGCAGCGAGACCGGGGTGCGCGGCAGCAGCGACTTTGCCTGCTTGGTGGTGTAGACGCCGACGATCGCGGTCTTGCCGGACGGGAATGGCATGCCTTTTTCCTTCCCGGCTCAGCGGGCGACCCAGCGCCAGAGGGTGATGTCCTCGCCGGGGATGTCCTGGTAGGCGATCTGGATTGGCATCCCGACCCGGATTTCGTCCGGGTCCGTGCCGACCAGGTTGGCGAGGACCAGGCACGGCCGGGGGCGTTCGGTCAGCTCGCCGAGGGCGACCACGTAGGGGACGTCGGCGTCGAAGGCGCCGGGGCCGCGGTAGATGACCGAGTAGGTGTAGACGGTGGCCTCGCCGGACACGCGCGTCCAGGTCTGGTTCTCGGACAGGCAGGAGCGGCAGGCCGGGTACGGGACCCAGTTGTAGTCGCCGCACTGGTCGCACTTCGGCACCAGGAACTCGCGGCGCTTGAGGCCCTCGAAGAACTCCCGGTTGGCGTCGGTCACCTGCGGCAGCGGCTTGAGGTACGGCGCGTCCGGTTCGGCTAGGACCGTCATCTTGATATCTCCTCCTAGTCGGTGGCCATGATCAGGGCCGAGGTCAGGCCGTGCGGGGACATGCCCTGGGCGAGGGAGAGCCCGATCTGGGCGCCGGGGACCTGGCGCGCGCCGCATTCGCCGCGGAGCTGGCGGACGACCTCGATCGTGTGCAGGCCGGACGGGCTGCCGCAGTGGCTATTGGACAGCAGGCCGCCGTCGGTGTTGCAGGGCATCGAGCCGCCGAGCCTGGTGTGGCCCTCCGCGAAGTACGCCGCGCCCTCGCCGAGCTTGCAGAAGCCGAGCTCTTCGAGGTCCCTGAGCATGGTGATGGTGAAGCAGTCGTACAGGCCGGCCACGTCGATGTCGTCCCGGCTGACGCCGGCCATGTCGAAGACCATGTCGCCGACCCGGCGCACCGCGTACCCGCTGCCGGGGAACCAGGGATCCTGGATCGTGGTGTAGAAGTCGGTGTACGCGCCTTCGGCGCCGCCCAGCACCCAGACCGGCGTAGACCGGCAGTTCTGGGCCACGGCCGCCGAGGTGACGACGATGGCGTAGCCGCCCTCGTTGTCCAGCGCGCAGTCGAATAGGTGCAGCGGCGAGCAGATCATCCGGGAGTTCAGCACGTCGTCGACCGTGATCTCGCCCCGGTGGCCCATGATCGAGTCCGGCTTGAGGGTGGCGTGATACCGGTGGGTGACGGCGACCTGGGCCAGGTCCGCTGGCGTCGCGCCGAACTCGTGCATGTAGCGTTCGGCCCACATGGCGTACCACGTGGTCATGTACGCGCCGTGCACGTCGAAGCCCCATTCCCAGGTGCGCGGGGCGCTGGCGGGAACGGGCGTGCCGCGCGGCCCGATCTGGAAGCCGCCGTTGGCCCAGAAGATCACGACGACCTCGGCCATCCCCGCGTCGATGGCGGCCGCCGCCTTGGCCACGCCGCCCGAGGCCTGGCCGATGCCCATGAAGCCGAGCGCGCGGCCGCCCAGCTGCTCAGCCCACTGCATGTGGTAGACGAGGCCCGGGCCGTGCATCGACGATTCCATCGGGATGATGCCGTCGACGTCGCTGAAGGACAGCCCGCTGTCGTCCAGCGCGCCCTTGATCGCCTCGAGCTTCAGGGACTCCTCGGTACGGCCGAGCTTCTTGCCCTGGGCGGTTGTGTAGACCCCGGTAATCGCGGCCGCCCGGCGTGGGAAGGTCATGCGCTGATGCTAAGTATGTGCCGGTGGGTACGTCAAGATTGCAAAATTATCAAATTATATTGAGTGCGAACAGCAGCCGGAGGGCAGCAGGGAACGCCACATCGCGCGGGGACATGGCCCGGGGACCGCGCAGCCCGTGAGGTGCCAGGCGAGCACACGTCACGGACTGCCAGGGAGCACGAGGTGTCCGAGGGTCACCAGGTCAGGACCACGGCCTCTTCGACGGCCTCGCGGTTCGCGAGACGCTGGCGGGCGGCCGCCCGCTTTTGCCTGCGGCCCATGGCAATCTGGCCGTTTTCCTTGCTCACCACGGGGCGCGGCGTCGGCGCGAGCTCCCACAAGTCGTCCAGCAGCTTGTGCAGCACGTCGCGGCGCAGCGAGTAGTAGTAGTTACGGCCCGACTTGCGCACGCTGATCAGGCCAGCGTGGTGGAGGATCTTCGTGTGGTAGGAGATGGTGGGCTTGGCGACGGGCAGCGTGTCCTCGAGCGTGCTGCACGCCAGCTCGTCCACGGAGGCCATCTGCACGATGATGCTCCACCGAACCGGGTCGCTGAGGGCCTTGAAGATCTCGCTCGGCGGCTGCGGCATGTCGTCCATGGTCATGTTGAACATTGTATATCATTTGATGTGATCGGCCAGTAGGCGCGCGCTGCGCCTCGTTAGCTGCGCGAACGGACCCTGGGCAGGCCGAGCACGCGCTCGGCGACGATCTCGCGCATGATCTCTGAGGAACCGCCGTAGATGGTGCCGACGACCCCGCGCCGCCACGCCTCCTCGACCGCGGCGGTCAGCGGCGCGTCGCCCGCCTCACGGTTGAGCACCGCTTCGGCGCCGAGGATGTCCAGCAGGTCCCAGTGCTGGCGCTGCGCGCTCTCCGCGCTGAACAGCTTGTGCGCCGAGCCTTCGGTGCCTGGCAGTCCTCCGGTGGCGGAAACCCAGGCGGTCCGCAGCCCCAGCAGCCGGGAGACCTCGGCGTCGATGGCGATCCTGGCCAGCCGCTCCTTGACCGTGGCATCGTCGTACACCCGGGTGCCGTCGTCGCGCCGGGTCTGCTGCGCCCAGCCCGCGACCTGTTCGGCCAGGCTGGGCCCGGACCGGCGGCCGCCACCGCCGCCGCTGCGCTCGAAGACCAGGGCCACGTGCATGACCCCCCAGCCGCCGTCGACCGGGCCGATGCGGGCCGCGTCCGGAACCCGCACGTCGGTGTAGAAGGTGGCGTTGGTGCGCTGGCCGCCGAGCGTGTGGACGGCCCTGATCTCCACCCCTGGGCTGGTCAGCGGGACCAGGAACATGGTCAGGCCCTTGTGCTTGGGCACGTCGACGTTGCTGCGGGTGAGCATGAACACGTGGGTGCCCCGGTGCGCGGTGCTGGTGAACATCTTCTGGCCGTTGATCAGCCACTCGTCGCCGTCCCGCTGGGACCGGGTCTTGGCCGCGGCGGCGTCCGAGCCCGAGTCCGGCTCGGTGTACCCGAGCACGATGATGATCTCGCCGCGCAGCGCCCCGCCGACGTAGGTGCGCTTCTGCTCCTCGGTGGCCGTGTGCAGGAGCGTGTTGCTGATCATGCTGGTGGTGGCCCACCCGTCCAGGTGCAGGCCGACGGCGTCGATCTCCTGGAACAGCGCGGCCGCCATGTCCGGGTTGTTCGATGTGCCGCCGTACTCGGCCGGCCAGCCCGCGCCCAGCCAGCCCTGCTCGGCGAGCAGCGCGTGCAGTTCCGGCGTGTGATAGCTGCCCGAGGTCCGCTGCTGCTCGGCCCAGGCCGGGTCAACGTGCTTCTGCACCCAGTCGCGCGCGCCCTGGCGGTATTCGGCGAGCTTGTCGACGTCCTTGAAGTCCACCTCTACTCCTCGTCTTGCTGCGGCTGCGGGTAGACCTGGTCGGCGAGCCGCGCGTACTCCCGCCGCGGGTCGCCCAGGGCCAGCGGCCAGGCCTTGGCCCGCCGGAAGAACAGCTGGATGTCGTACTCGAGCGTGAAGCCGTAGCCGCCGTGGAACTGCAGGCACTCCCTGGTGGTGCGGAACGCGCAGTCCGCGGCGAACAAGAAGGCCATGGACGCCAGCGCGGCCGCTCCCGGCTCGCCGGTGTCCCGGGCCCAGGCCGCCTCGTACATCAGCAGCTGGGCTCCGTCGCCCGCCACCACCAGGTCAGCCAGGCGATGCTGGATGGCCTGGAACGAGCCGATGATGACGCCGAACGCCTTGCGGGCCTTGACGTACGAGACGCCGATGTCCAGTGCGCTGGCGCGGAGCCCGCCGAGCGCCGCGGCCATCAGCAGCTGCCACAGGCTCACGCCATCCTGGTACAGCCGGACGGCCTGCGGGCCGGCGGCCAGCTCGATCTGTTCGCTACTGTCGAGGAGCCAGTCGGCCAGCGGGCTCGAGCCGAAATTGGGGCTCGGCGCCACGTGCGGGCGCGGGCCTGGCTGCCGCCGGACAGCGATCAGGCGGTCGCCATTGAGCGCGACGACGATCTCGGCCACCGCGCCGGCGGGCACCAGCCGCAGCCGCCCGTCGCGAGCGGGCGAGAGCGCGATCGTCGCCACGGTGCTGCCATCGGCGACGCCGCCGATCAGGCCGGCGGCACCGGCCTGCGCCAGCACGTGGCCCGCAGCGGCGGCCTCGACAAACGGCACCGGCGCGATCCGGCGGCCGAACTGCTCGGCAACCAGGGCCAGGTCCAGGTTGCTGGCCCCGCCGCCCCCGCTGGCCTCGGGCAGCCCCATGGCGATAGCCCCGGTCCCGGCCAGCTTGGCCCACAGATCCGGGTCGAACCCGAGCGGCTCAGCGGCCCTGACCCGCTCGAGCGTGGACTCCTTGTCGAAGAACTCAGCGAACGCCGTGCGCAGGCTCAGCTGATCTTCACCGAGCGACAGATCCATCTCGCAGCCTCCGTTCGGACGTTTCTATCAGTTCGTCAAATATAGAAACGTAGAAGTATTTCACCACACAGCAGGCCCGCCGGTCCAGCGGAGTCCCGGCCGCCGGCGCAGGCAGATCAGGTTGCGCCAGACTCCTTGACGGCAGCCGCCGCCACCGTCAAAATAGTTCGATAGTTATAGATTGACTCAAAATTCACACGCCCGACACGGCGATGACCCGACGGCAGATAGGCGGGCAATGACTGGGCAGACAGCTGAGCTACCGCTGGACGGGATCCGCGTGCTCGACCTGGCTGGTCCGCTGGGCAGTTACTGCGCCCGGCTGCTGGCCGACGCGGGCGCGGACGTGGTCAAGGTCGAACCGCCCGAGGGCGACGCGCTTCGGCGCCGTCCGCCGTTCGCCGGTGACCTGGCCGACCCAGAAGGCAGCCTGAACTTCGCCTACTACCACGCCAACAAGCGCGGCGTCGTCCTCGACTACCGGCGCCCAGAGGCCACCGACGCGCTAGCCGCCCTGGGCGCGAACGCCGACGTGATCGTGCTGACGCCGACCGGGCGCGATCCGGTGGCTGGCTTCGACGCGGCCACGGGCGAACTGGCCTGGGCCGGAACCGCGGCGGTGGTCTGCTCGATCACGCCGTTCGGGTTGACCGGGCCGTACCGCACCTGGCGCGGCACCCACCTGGTCTCGCACGCGATGAGCGGCCTGATGTACGTACAGGGCCCGCCAGAAGGCCCGCCGGTCGTGGTGCCTGGCCAGCAGCTTTACGACTTCGTCGGGACGCACGCCGCGGTCGCGGTGCTCACCGCCCTGCGCGCCAGGCCGCAGGCCGGCGGCCAGCTGATCGACATGTCGGCGCACGAGGTCCTGACGCAGTCCTCCTTCGACATATACAGCTACACAAACGGATCCCGGATCGGCCGGCGCCGCCCGCGGACCGGGCAGTATTCCGGCGGCGGGTCCTGGGAGTGCAGGGACGGGGTGATCGAGTTCACCGCGTCCACCGACAAGCACTGGTTCGCGCTTATGGAGTTGCTGGGCCATCCCGCCGAGCTGTCCGATCCCACGTGGGCCCATCCCGTCGTGCGACACCCCTATGAAGACAAGATCATCGACGTCATGCGCCCGCTGATCGCGGTCATGAGCCGCGAGGACTTCTTCGTGCGAGGCCAGCAGCTGGGCCTGCCCTGCACCGTGATCAACACGGTGGGCGACTTCGTGGATGACCAGCAGCCGCGCAGCCGCGGGTTCTTCGTCAGAAAGGAACTAGCCGGCCTGGGCGAGTTCGACCTGCCTGGTGAGCCGTTCCGGTGCACCGAGCGCGTGCTGGACCAGTACCGCCGGCCTGCCCCGCGGCTGGGTTCGACCAGCACGGACGAGGTTATCCGCGAGTGGCGGGAGCCCGCTCCGCCGGCCCCGGTGCCTGGTCCGCTGGCCGGCATCCGGGTGATCTCGTTCGGCACGGCGATCGCCGGGGCGCTGAGCGGCACCGCCCTGGCCGAGCTGGGCGCCGACGTGGTCAAGATCGAGTCGCCCGCCCGGCCAGACAACCTGCGCCGGCTGTGGGCGCCTGAGGATCCGGTGGTGCACGAACCGTCGGGCGCCGACACCTCACCGATGTTCGCCAACTTCAACCGCACCACGCGCAGCGTCGCGCTGGACATGAAAGACCCGTCCAGCGTGGAGCTGTTCCTGCGGCTGGCCGCCGCGGCGGACGTGATCGTCGAGAACTACGCCCCGGGCGTGATGCAGCGGTGGGGCCTCGGCTACGAGCAGATCGCCGCGGTCAATCCGCGCATCGTCATGCTCTCGCTGACCGGGTTCGGGCACAGCGGCCCGCGCTCCCATTACCTGGCCTACGGCGCGACGGTCTGCTCGTTCGCAGGCCTGACCGATGCCTGGCAGTATCCGAGCGGCGTCCATTTCGACTACATCTCCCAGGCACACGGCGTGTTCGGGGTGCTCGCCGCGCTGGCGGCCAGGGACCGTACCGGCCGCGGCACGCACGTGGACCTGGCGGAGGTGGAGACCGCGGCCGCCGTCATGGGCCCGATGATGCTCGACTACATCGTCAACGGGCGAGGTTCCGTGGTGCCGGGGAACCGGGTACCCGGCGCGCTGCTCGCCGAGGTCGTCCGCTGCCGCGGGGATGACTACTGGCTCGCGGTCGAGGCTGAGGACGCCTCCGACTGGCGGACGCTCGCGGCCTTCCTCGGCTGCGAGGACCTCGCCGAACTGGCCGGGGAAGCGCCGCCGCCGGAGGCGGCCAGCGACGCGATGGGCGCGGCCCTGGCGGCGTGGGCCGCGAACCTGACCGCGCAGCAGGCCATGCGGATGCTGCAGCGAGCCGGCCTGGCGGCCGGCGCGGTGCAGGACGCCGAGGACGTGGTGCGCGACCCGCAGCACAGGGAACGGCATTTCCTGCTCGAGATGGATCATCCGGACCTGGGCGTGGCCGAGTACGCGGCCCCGCCGCACCGGCTGGCCAAGACGCCGCCGACCGTGCGAAGGCCCACCACGCGGCTGGGCGTGCACACGGTGGAGGTGCTTGGCGAGTGGCTGGGGATGACCCCGGACGAGGCGGCGCCGTACGTCTGGCCGAAGCCGTCGTGACGGGCTCCGTCGCGGGGCCCGCCCGGGCGGGGCGAGCGGGGGCGGGCAAGGCCCGCGACCCGCTCAGAACCCTTGACGTTGCCGGCATATTTATAGATAGTTTCAGACACGCTGAACCGTTTCGGATGGCATCACGGCAGGCAGGCCGACCAGCCCGGCGGCGCGGTGCGTACAGCTCTAAAAGTCTGAAAGGGTGCGGGCTGAGATCACGGACTGAGCTCGCTGCGTTGCCTACGGCCCCTGGCGGCCGGGCAGGAGGTTACTTTCGATGACGCTGTTCCTGACCGCGCTGTTCGCCGGTCTAGCGGTGGGGTCGGTTTACGGGCTGATCGCGCTGAGTTACACCGTGGTGTTCAACTCGACGGCCATCTTCAACGTCGCTCAGGGCGACCTGATGATGGCCGGGGTCCTGGTGTCGTACTTCTGCCTCGACCGGTGGCACCTGCCGCAGATCGTGACGCTGTTCGTGATCCTCGCGGTGGTGGTGGCGATCAGCCTGCTCGAGGAACGGGTGGCGGTCCGGCCCTTCGTCAGCAAGCCAGTCGTCGGGCTGGGCTGGTTCATCGCCACGCTGGCGTTCTCGCTGGTGCTGGAGACCGTGGCCTCGATCATCTACGGCCAGAACCCGGTCGTCCCGATCCCCGGAGCGCTGGGCTCAGGGACGATCACCGTGGACGGCGTCCACGTGGCGACGAAGTTCATCCTCGCCTTCGTCACCATGATCGTGATCCTGGTGGCGCTCGAGATCTTCTACAAGCGCAGCTGGCTCGGTACGGCCATGCGCGGCGTGGCCGAGGACCGCGAGGTCGCGGCGCTGCGCGGGATCGACGCGCTGCGGATCAGCAGGCTGGCGTTCGTGATCGCCGGCGTGGTCACCGCGCTGGCTGCCTTCGTGGTGGCGCCGATCGTCTCCGCCGACGTGTCGGTGGGCCTGACCTACGGCCTGAAAGGCTTCATCGCGCTGGCCGCGGGCGGGTTCGGCAGCTTGCGCGGCTGCGTGATCGGCGGCCTCATCCTCGGCGTGGCCGAGCAGATGTTCGACCTGTACGTCAGCTCCAACTACGAGATACTCGCCGGCCTGATCGTGGTGCTGATCGTGCTGGCGGTCCGGCCAACCGGACTGTTCGGGAGGACGGCGGTGCGTGAAGTATGAATGACCTCGTGAGCCGGCTGGGGTTCGACAGCCGGGCTTGGATACGGTGGGCGTTCCCCGCGGTACTGATCATCGGGCTCTACCTCGTGCCGCAGCTCAGCGGCAGCGGCACGTTCCGGCTGGGCGAGTACGAGGAAATCCTGGCGTTCCTCATCATCGCCGTCGCCCTGAACATCGCGATGGGCTACGGCGGCCAGTACATTCTCGGCATCACTGCGGTGTTCGCGGTCGGCGCCTACGGCGCGATCCTGGTCGCGAAGTACCACCCGCAAAACGTGGGCCTCGTGGCCATGTGCGTCGTCGGCGGTGTGGTCGGCGCCGTGGGGGGCTTGATCATCGGCCTGCCCGCGTTGCGTGTCGGCGGGTTCTACCTGGCCCTCGTGTCGTTGTTCGCCGCCCTGGCCATCCCCACCGTGGCCCAGCAGTGGGGCCTGGTCGGCGCCGACACCGGTATCCCGCTCTACGCCGTCGAAGGGTGGGAGGCAAAGCTCGGCGGCGAGACGCTGTACGTCATCGTGGTCTCGCTGGTGCTGCTGGCCACCCTGTTCAGCTGGGCCCTGGTGAACAGCCGGGTCGGGCACCGGTTCGTGGCCCTGCACACTAGCCCGCAGCTGGCCTCGTCGATCGGGATCAGGGCGTACCGGACCCAGCTACTGGCCATTCTTATCGCCTCCGCCATGGCGGGCATCGCGGGCGGCATCTACGTCTACACCCAGGAGTTCTTCGCGCCGGGAAGCTCGTCGGTCCAGTTCGCGGTCCTGCTGCTGGCCGGCATGACCATCGGCGGGATGGGCACCATCACCGGCCCGCTGCTCGGGTCGGCGATCATCTTGGGGATCAACCAGTTCTTCACCGGGTTCCAGCAGTACAACGGCATCGTCTTCGGCGTCCTGCTGCTGGTGTTCGCCGTTTTCCTGCCGAACGGGCTGATGGCCAGGCTCACCGTGCTCAGCGAGCGGCTGGGCATCAGGCCGCGGCCGCCGAGCCTGACGTCCGGCCCGGCGCTGCCCGCGGCGGACGGCGCCCCACCGCCCACGCCCGGCACCGTCGTTGCCGCCACGCCCGCCTCGCAGCTACCCGACTGGCCGCCGGTGCTGGGAGCGGACAACTCGAGCCCGCTGGTGGTTGAGGGGGCCAGGCGGGCCTTCGGCGGGGTGACCGCGGTCGACGACATGTACCTGACCATCACGAGAGGGCAGGTCCACGGCCTGATCGGATCGAACGGATCAGGCAAGACCACCCTGCTGAACCTGATCTCCCGGTTCTACTCCCTGGACGCCGGACGGATCATGATCGGCGACACGCGGCTGGACAACCAGCCACCGCACGCGGTGGCGCGGGCCGGCATCGCCAGGACCTTCCAGAGCCCCAAGCTGATGCTCCGCGAGACAGCCCTGGAGAACGTCATACCGGCCGTCGAGCTGCGCGTCCGGTGTACCGGTGCGGAATCCGTCCTGCGGCTGCCGCGCGGGGTACGCGTCAACCGCCAGGCCCGCACCGAGGCGCTGGAGATACTCGAGGCGCTCGGCCTGCAGCACGTCATCCATCAGCAGGCCGCCGCCCTCCCGCACGGCACCCGGCGACTGGTCGAGATGGCCAGGGCCATCGCGCTGCGGCCGAGTTTCATCCTGCTCGACGAGCCAGCCGCGGGGCTGAGCCCGGTCGAGCTCGACCTAGTGGCCGAGGTCTGCCAGAACCTGGCTCGTTCCGGGGTGGGCGTGCTGCTGATCGAGCACAACGTCCCGATGGTCCTGTCCATCGCCGACACCGTCACCTGCCTGCATCAAGGCAAGCGCCTGTTCCAGGGAACCCCGGCCGAACTCCGCGCGGACACCTCCGTCGCGAGCGTGTTCCTGGGAATCGATGAGCCACTGGAGGCATCGTCATGAAAACCGGCGAACCCCTGCTCGTTGTCTCTGACCTGTACGCCGGCTACGGGTCGCTGAAGGCCGTGGACGGCATCTCCTTCCAGGTCAACGAGGCTGAGACAGTAGCCCTCATCGGCCGCAACGGGGCAGGCAAGACCACCAGCCTGCTGTCCATCGCCGGCCTGCGGTACGGCCGTTTCCCCGGCAGCGTGCAGCTGGCCGGGGCTGAGGTCTCCACGTCCAGTTCACGCCAGATCGTCGACGCGGGGCTGGCCCACGTGCCGGAAGGACACCGGATATTCCGCAGCCTGACCGTCGAGGAGAACCTGCGCCTCGGCGCGTACACCCGCCGGCGGGCCGGCCGTAAGGCGGCGGCTGGCACGATGGAACGCGTCTTTGACCTGTTTCCCATCCTGCGCACCTACGCGACCCGCAACGCGGGCTTCCTGTCCGGCGGCGAGCAGCAGATGGTCGCCATCGGCCAGGCGCTGATGGCCGAGCCGCGGGTGCTGATGCTGGACGAGCCGACGTCCGGCCTGGCTCCCGTCGTCATCCGCACCATCTACGACGCAATCGCCCGGCTCCGCGAGCAGGGCCTGGCCATCCTGATCGTGGAGCAGAGCGTGCCGCGCGCGCTGGCCAACTCCAGCCGCTGCTATGTCATGGAGCGCGGGCGGATCGTCATCAGCGGCGACTCGCCGACCCTGGCCCAGGATGAACACGTCTCCGCGATCGTGCGCGGCACCGAGGAGGTGTCCAGCCAGGCCAAGACTGGCTGAGGCGGTCTGCACCGCGATGACACCAGACCCACGCAAGTGCGTCTGTTAACTCTGGATGACTTCCCGGCGCCCGTGCGCCTGCTCGGCCTAGCGGGCTGTATGATAGTTCTCGAAGTTATCCGTAGAGTGTGCCAGTAGATCCTGGCACCCCAAGGGGAACCGAGTTATCTAATGGCGCGCAAGCTGACGGCCGGTGACCCGCCGACCGAGGTTTTCAGGGCGTTGAGCGACCCGATCAGGTGGAGCATCATCGTTCAAATGGCGCAAGTGGACGAGTTGGCCTGTATCACACTGGAAGACACGCTTCCGGTGTCGAAGCCGACGATCTCCTACCACACGAAGATTCTCCAGAACGCTGGCCTGATCAGCACTCGCAAAGCAGGGCGCAATTACTACTATTCACTGCGCCGCGACGTGCTCAAGGACTTGCTGGAGGGGCTGTGGGAACTGGCTCCCACGCCGCGGCCGGTGGTCGGCACGGAAAACGGGGCCGTGCAGACAGGCCGCCGCAAGAAGCGGCAGGACTCCGCCAGTATTGCCGCTGCCATTTCCCGGCAGCGGGAGGCGAGCGACGATATAGAGGAAGTCGCCGTACTCACCTGGTGAGAAATTCTGACGGGCCCGGCACGCGTCGCGTGCCGGGCCTTTTGCGTGCGCGGCGGCGGTTCTGGCCGGACCCGGGGAAAGGTACGCCGGCGTGACGGCAATGTCCGGGTTGAGATGGTTGACCTGACCGGGCAGATAGTGCAACGCTTGTAAAAGTAACGAACTGAAGCGTTCGCGTGCCGGCAGTCCGCCATGACGTCATGGGCGGACCGTGGCGCGCCAGAGGAGATCGCCGGATGGACTTCGACCTGACTGCGGACCAGAAGCTGTTCCGCTCCACGACCAGGGAGTTCCTCGAGAAGGAGATGCCGCTGACCCGGGTACGCGAACTGGGCGACAGCGGCATCGGCTTTGAGCCGGACTGGTGGCAGCGCGGCAGCGAGCTGGGCTGGAACGCCATGCTTGTCGATCCGGCGGCGGGCGGCGACAGCATCTCCGGCGAGGGGCTGGTGGACGCCTGCATCGTCGCCGAGGAAATGGGCCGCCTGATATCGCCAGGGCCACTGCTCGGCACGAACCTGGTGGCGGCGGCCCTGAGCGAGGCGGCCAACGCCGGCGACCACGCCGAGGTCATCGCCGCGCTGATGGCGGGCGAGGCGGTAGCCAGCTGGGCCGCGTACGAGCCGCGGCACGGCTGGTCGCCGCTGGCGCCGACGGTCCAGGCCACGCCAGAGGGCCCGGACTACGTGCTGTCCGGGATCAAGGACCGGGTCGACTCCGGTGATCAGGCGGACTACTTCCTCGTCACCGCGGCGGGCCCGGACGGGCTGGCCCAGTTCATCGTGCCCGCCGCCGCGCCCGGGGTGACGGTCACCGCCGAGCAGAGCCTCGACCTCGTGCGGCGGTACGCCCGCGTAGCGCTGGACGGCGTGCGACTGCCGGCAACCAGCGTGGTGAGCCCGGCTGGCTCGGCCGAGGCCGCGGTCAACCGCCAGGTCCAGATCGCGGCGGCGATTCAGTGCGCGGAAACCGCCGGGGCGGTCCAGCGGGTCTTCGAGTTCACCGTGCAGTGGGCGTTCGACAGGTACTCGTTCGGCCGGCCTCTCGCCTCGTACCAGGCCCTCAAGCATCGGTTCGCCGACATGAAACTCTGGCTCGAGGCCTGTCAGGCCACGGCGGGCGCGGCGGCTCATGCCACGGCGCGGCGGGCCGAGGACGCGGACGAACTGGCCAGCGTGGCCAAGTCCTACGTCGGGCAGCGCGCGACCGACATCATTCAGGACTGCGTGCAGATGCACGGCGGGATCGGCGTGACCTGGGAGCACGACATCCACCTCTACCTGCGCCGGGCGACGGTGAACCGGGCGATGTTCGGGACACCGGGT
>Ga0335074_10006591_pt1 | contig 16106 bp, 14 predicted proteins | sample Lox_Sample_23_FD_206715 | JGI IMG/M metagenome (GOLD analysis project Ga0335074, IMG submission 206715) | Soil microbial communities from Loxahatchee National Wildlife Refuge, Florida, United States - Lox_Sample_2.3 | ecosystem: Environmental > Terrestrial > Soil > Wetlands | place: USA... | reverse complement strand
TCGGGCGCGATGCAGAGATCGAGTTGATCGCCGGCATGATCGACGGGGTACGGGGCGGCGGCGGCGCGCTGTTGATCCGCGGCGATCCGGGGGTGGGCAAGTCGGCGCTCCTCGCGATCGGGGCGGAACGCGCCAGCGAGCGTGGGCTCAGGGTTCTCAAGGCCACCGGTGTCCAGTCGGAGGCGGAGCTGCCATTCGCGGGGCTGCACCAGCTGTTGCAGCCCTTGGTGCGCAGCATCGACGAGCTAGCCGAGCCGCAGCGGGTGGCGCTTGGGACCGCGTTCGGGATGCTTGAAGCGCCCCCACCGGACCTGTTCCGCACCTCGCTGGCGGCGCTCGAATTGCTGGCAGACGCTGCGGCCAAGAGCTCACTGCTCGTGATCGCGGAGGACGCTCAATGGCTTGACCGGTCGAGCGCGGACGTGTTGGCGTTTGTGGCCCGTCGGCTCGAGTTCGAACCCATCTTGCTGCTCGCAGCAGTGCGTGAGGGATATGACAGCCCGCTTGAGCAGGCGGGCCTCCGGGTGGTCAATTTGGGGCCCCTGGATCCGGCATCCGCCTGGCACCTGCTCGACGGCACCGCGCCTGTGATCGCGCCGGCTGTGCGCGAACTGGTACTGGTCGAAGCGGCCGGCAATCCACTCGCGCTCAGGGAACTGCCAGGTGCCTTCAGCCAGCTCGGAACGCAGCCCCGACCGGCAGCCTGGCTGCCGCTGACTACCCGGCTTGAGCGTGCGTTCGCCGCCCGCTTGGACGATCTACCTGCGGCAACGCGGACGATCCTCTTGGTGGCCGCCCTGAACGACGGACCGTCGCTGGGCGAGGTGCTGGCCGCGAGTGGGGCCGTGATCGGCGAGCCTGCCACGGTTGATCAGCTGACGCCGGCCGTGTCCGCACGGATCATCGAGATCGGGGACTCCGAGATCGAGTTCCGTCACCCTCTCATGCGCTCGGCGATCCGACAACAGGCGAGCGTGTCGGAGCGCCACGTCGCCCAGAGGGCCCTCGCCGAGCAATTCACTACGCAACCCGAGCGGCGAGCTTGGCATCGAGCGGCCTCGGTGATAGGCCCCGACGAGGGTGTCGCCGCTGAGCTCGAGACGATGGCAGCGAGGGCTCAGGAGCGGGGAGCGACCGCCGCCGCGGTGGCCGCTCTTGAGCGCGCCGGGCATCTCAGCGATGAACCCATTGCCCAGGGCAGGCGTCTCCTTCGTGCAGCTGAGCTTGGTTTCGAGGTGGGCGACCCCGACAGGGTTAACCGGCTGATCACCGAGGCCGAGGGGCTCGAGCTCGGCTTGCTGGAGCGATCGCAGCTCGGCTGGCTGCGGGGCGTGCTCGACGGTCAGCAGGCCGGAGGCGCCCACCGCTTCGACTGGATGGTGGACACCGCGACGACGTTGATCGAGAACGGTGAGGACGACATGGCGCTGAAGATCTTGTGGAGCACCTCGATGCAATGCTGGTGGTCGGACCCGGGGACGGAGGTGAAGACGCAGATCGTCAAGGCCGCGGATCGCGCCCGGGCGAAGGAGGAAGACCCGAGGCGTCTGGTGATTCTGGCCTACGCCGCTCCCGTTGACCGGGGTTCGACCGTGGCCACACAACTGTCCCGGGCGACCAGCGGAATCATTCACGATCCTGATCTCGGTCGCGTTGTTGGGACTGCCGCGAACGCGTTTGGCGCGTTCAACGAGGCGGCCGCCCCGCTCGCGGCGTCCGTCGCGGCGCTGCGGCGGCAAGGACGGCTCGGTTTGTTGGCCCGCACTTTGAACCAAGAGGCCTGGAGCGCCGCGCAGCGGGTAGATCTTGGCCTGGCGGTCCCGGTTGCCGACGAGGCCGTGCGGCTGACACTTGAGACGCAGCAGCCCACCATGCACTTCATCGCCGTCGCAATCCAGGCGATCGTCGCGGCGCTACGAGGCGACCGAGACACAGCGGAAGTCAGAGCCAACGACGCCGCTCAGTTCGGCGCCTCAAGGAACGCGCGGGCCTTATTGGCGCTGGTGCAGCACGCACGCGGGATCGCAGCCCTTGGTGAGGGCGCCAACGGAGAGGCCTACGAGCATCTCCGGCGGGTCCACACACCGAGCGATCCTGCCTATCACTCCTTTCTGCGCGCATTCAACGTCGCCGATCTGGTCGATGCGGCAGCCGGAAGCGGGCAGCTCGAGGACGTACTGCCGGTGGTATCCGAGCTTGACCAGCTTGCACTAAGGACCCCCTCGCCGGTGCTTGTCGCCGGGCTGAGCTATGCGCGCGCGGTACTGGCGAGCGACGATCGCGCTGAGGAGCTGTTCGAAACGGCGGCGTCCGACACCGCGGCGTGGCCGTTTCTCCAAGCGCGCGCGCAACTGGCGTGCGGTGAATGGCTGCATCGGCGAAGGAGAGACGCTGACTCGCGAGCGCCGCTGCGCGCGGCCCGCGACGCGTTCGATGCGCTGAGGACGAGTGCCTGGAGCGAGCGCGCGCGGGTCCAGCTCCGAGCTGCCGGCGAGACCAGCCATCGACGCGAGCGCGTTGGCTCGGACGAACTCACCGCGCAGGAGCTCCAGATCGCGCAGCTGGCCGCGAGCGGCCTGTCGAACCGGGAGATTGGACAGATGCTGTATCTCTCGCACCGGACGATCAGCTCGCATCTCTACAGGATCTTTCCCAAACTCGGAATCACCTCGCGGTCGGAGCTCGCGTCGGCGTTGGAACTGCGCTGGCCGCGATCGGACTAGGGACCTGCAGCTCTGAGCTCGATTCCGTAGACCCCGTCGACGACCGCACCGTTGATGCACCACCGCGTCGGGGAGGATCGGGAGCAAGCATCCTGGCACCGACGGCGCTGCTGCGCGAAGCAGTCATAAGACAGTCAACGCGCTGATGTAAATCCGCCCGGGCGGGTCTATTCCTCTTATTCCATGTTTGGGCCTCGAGGGAGATGAGGAAAATGACAGGGCGTTTCTCGGCCCGCCGTCTCCGGGCAGCCATTCTGATTGTGGGTGCGGCCGGCGCCGTCGCATTTGCCGCGTCGGTTGCGGCGGGCAGCTCGGCGGAGTCGCGCACGCCCGCGGTCGCTCGAAGCGCGGCCGCCAAGCCGACGGTCGTGCTTGTTCATGGCGCATGGGCTGATTCGTCGTCGTGGGACGGCGTCATCAGCCGCCTGCAGCGCGATGGCTACACCGTGGTCGCGCCGGCCACGCCCCTTCGGAGCCTTCTAGGGGACGCCGCGTACATCGCCAGTGTGCTCAAGTCGATCCCGGGTCCGATCGTCTTGGTCGGACACTCCTACGGCGGGGCGGTGATCACGAACGCCGCAACCGGCAACCCAAACGTCGAAGCTCTGGTCTACATCGACGCGTTCGTGCCCGACGCCGGCGAGAGCGTGCTCCAGCTGGCCTCCAAGAAGCCGGGCAGTTTGCTTCCGTCGGCGATCAGCGAGGTTCCGTACTCGCAGGGGACGGACGGATCCGGGATCGACGTATACATCGACCCCGCGAAATTCCGCGCCGTTTTTGCCGCCGACGTCCCGCCCGACCAGGCCGCGTTGATGGCCGTGACGCAACGACCGATCTCGCTTGTGGCGTTGACCCAGCCATCGGGGCCGCCAGCATGGAGGACCATTCCCTCCTGGTACCTAGTCGGTCTCGACGACAAGGCGATCCCACCGGCGACGCAAGAGTTCATGGCGGCTCGGGCCGGGTCGCACACGGTTGAGATCGACGCGTCGCACGCCTCGCTCGTGTCCCGTCCCCAGGCGGTTACAGAGCTCATCCTGAGTGCGATTCGAAGCATTGGTTGATCGCGTGTCCGCATCGGACCGGCGCGTCGGTCAAAACCGCATTGACCGATCAAGCACAGAAAGGAGTGACATCCGTGTCTACAAGCACACCGGTCTCGACTGATCTTCAGAGGTTCATGGACGACCTCCACGACAAGCTCAAGGGCCACGCCACGCGTAGTGACACCGAGCCGTTCCTCGAGTTGTGGTCGCATTCTGCGGACGCGTCGATCATGGCGGCCGTGGGTGGTTACCACGTCGGCTTCGATGAAGTCAGCAAGCTGTTGCGGTGGGTCTCGCAGAGGTTGAGGTCCGACACCTACAGCGCCCAGACGCTTCTGACTCATGACGGTGTTGACCTTGCCGCGAGCGTCGAACTGGAGAAGTACACCAGCTCGGGAGACGGGCAGGAGATGACGCTGCGGGTCACGCACGTCTATCGCAAGGAGGACGGGGGCTGGAAGCTGCTTCATCGGCACGCCGAGCAGCTCACACCCGTCGACGAGACGCTGCCAATGCACGCGACCAACTGATCCCCAAGGTCGTCGGCCTCGACCAAACGAACACGTTCACCGAAAGGACCGCTTGCGATGACCAGCTTGCCCCCTCGTAACCCGCTCGACGACGATCTCCTCGCGCCCGAGAACTCGGCGCTAGTGCTGATCGACTTCCAGCCCGCGCAGATCTACACCTCGATTTCGTCTGAGCCAGATTTCCTGGTCCGCAACGTGGTCAGCCTGGCAAAGGTTGGGAAGCTGTTCGATCTGCCGATCGTGCTATCGACGGCCCAGGTCAGCGCTGGGCTCAACGGCGACACGATCCCCCAGCTGCGAGAGCAGCTAGTCGGCGTAACGTCCTACGACCGCACCGCAATCAACGCCTGGGAAGACCAGGACTTTGTCGAAGCCGTCCGCGCGACAGGCCGCAAGAAGCTGATCATGGCCGCGCTATGGACTGAGGTGTGCCTCGTCTTCCCGGCGATCTCAGCCCTCGCTGAAGGATTCGAGGTCTACGCGGTCGTCGACTGCGTCGCCGGCACCAGCCGGGAAGCGCACGAGTCCGGGATCCAGCGCGTCATCCAGGCGGGCGCACGGCCGGTGAGCTGGATCGGCGTGCTCTGCGAGCTTCAGCGCGACTGGAACCGCACCGACACATCGCAAGGGATGATCGAGATCGCGCTCGAGCGTGGTGGACCGTTCGGGAACGAGCTGGCGATCAAGCTCGACAAGACGAGCGTTGTCACGGCATAGCTGCGCGCGAGGGGGCGGATCGACCCTAGGGGCGTCTTGGCCGGGCAACCACACGACGCGAAGGAGCAGAGCACATGAGCGCAGACCGAACCGCTGCGACGAACAAAATCGTGCTGATCCACGGTCTCTGGATGACCCCACTGAGTTGGGAGCACTGGATCGAGCGCTATAGAACTCGCGGATACGAGGTGCTGGCGCCGGCCTGGCCTGGAATGGAGCGGGACATCGAGGAACTCCGGCGCGACCCGCAGCCGATCGAAAACCTCGGGATCGAGGACATCGTCGATCACTACGACGGAATCATCCGCGGGCTCGACCGCGAGCCGATCATCATCGGCCACTCGTTCGGCGGCGCGTTCACCGAGATCCTGCTGGACCGCGGGCTGGGCGCGGCCGGAGTCGCGATCGACGCGGCGGCGGTGCGGGGCGTGACCAAGCTCCCATTCTCGACGTTAAAGTCGGCCTTCCCGGTGCTGAAGAGCCCCGCGAACCGCCACCGCGCGGTCGCCCTGACCGCCGAGCAGTTCCACTACGCGTTTACCAACACGATGGGCGATGACGAGTCCGATCGCGCCTACGAGCGCTACGCGGTGCCGGGGCCTGGCCGCGTTCTGTGGCAGGGCGCGCTTGCGAACTTCAACCGGCACACGCCCGACCAAGTCGACTTCCACAACGCCGAGCGGGCGCCTTTGCTGGTGATCGCCGGCGGCGCCGACCACATCGTGCCGGCCGCGGTGGATCGCCAGATGGCCCGCGAGCAGGGCAAGTCCGAGGCGATCACCGAGTACAGAGAGTTCCCCGGGCGCTCGCACTTCACGATCGGCCAGGACGGCTGGGAGGAAGTCGCCGACTACGCCTTGCGTTGGGCGGTGGAGCACGCGCGGTGACCATGGCCGGCACGCCGAGCATCCTCTCAACCGGGATGACCCCGATCGAGGGGCTGGGAAGACCAGCTGAGCTGGTCCTTCGTAACGCGAAGATCTACACCGGTGATCGCGCGCACCCGACCGCGTCGGCCGCGGCCATCCGTGACGGGAGGTTCGTCGCGGTTGGGGAGGAGTCGGATGTCGCGCCTCACGTGGGGGTGGCGACGCGGATCATCGACGCTCGCGGTCGGCGGGTGATCCCCGGTCTGAACGACTCGCACCAGCATGTTATCCGTACGGGGCTTCGCTACTTGCTTGAGCTTCGGTGGGACGGAGTGGCGTCGTTGCGGGTCGCGCTGCGGATGCTGTGCGAGCAGGCCGAAAGAACCCCGCCCGGTCAGTGGGTGCGCGTGATCGGGGGCTGGTCCAGCGAACAGTTCGCCGAGCAGCGGATCCCGACAATCGGCGAGCTCAACGAGGCGGCGCCGGAGACCCCGGTCGCCGTGACCCACGCCTACCAGGCGGTGCTTCTGAATCGCGCGGCGCTTGACGCGCTCGGCTACACGCGCGATACGCCGGACCCCCCTGGAGGACAGTTTGTTCGCAACCACGCCGGCGTCCCGACCGGGCTGCTCCTCGCCACGCCGAGCCCGATGATCATCTACTCGACGCTCGCGAGGACCCCCGACACGAGCCCCAACGTGCAGCTCGTCTCGACGCGGTACCTGCTAAACGAGCTGAACCGGTTCGGCCTGACGAGCGTGATGGACGCGGCCGGCGGGTTTCAGAGCTTCCCCGACAATTACAGGTCAGTGATGCAGCTGGCCGAGCAGGGCGAGCTGTCGCTGCGGCTAGCGTACTACCTGTTCCCACAGACGCCGGGCCAGGAGCTCGAGGACTTCAAGCGCTGGATGCAGATGGTCCGCCCCGGAGACGGCGACCGCTGGCTTCGCTGCAACGGGGCGGGCGAAAACCTGGTATGGGCCACGAACGACTACGAGAACTTTGCCGAACCCCGGCCCGAGCTTCCGCCGAACGCCACGCACGAACTCGACACGGCGGCTCGGCTGCTGCTCGGGAACGGATGGGGGTTCCGGATGCACGCCACCTACGATGAGTCGATCCGCGCCGCGCTCGATGTGTTCGAGCGAATCAAGGCCGACGGCGCGTGGTCGGAGGGCATCCGATGGATCTTCGACCACGCCGAGACGGTCAGCCCGCGGAGTCTCGAGCGGATCAAGGCGCTCGGCGGCGCGATCTCGGTCCAGCACCGGATGGCCTACCAGGGCTCGGCGTTCGCCCGTCGGTACGGCGCCCAGCAAGCCGCCGTGTCACCGCCGATTCGGGCGATGCTCGACCTGGGGCTGCGCGTCGGCGCGGGCACCGACGCACCACGCGTCTCCTCCTATAACCCGTGGGTGTCGCTAGCCTGGCTCGTGACCGGCCGCACGGTTGGTGGCGCCCTGCTCTACCCGCCCGAGAACCGTGTGTCGCGCGAAGTGGCGCTCGACATGTACACCACCGCCGGGGCCGACCTCTCCGGCGAGAGCGACGTCAAGGGCACGATCAGCGTCGGCAAGTATGGCGACCTCGCTGTCCTCTCAGCCGACTACTTCACCGTGCCCGAGGATGACATCTCGCGGATCGAGTCGCTGCTTACCGTGGTCGACGGCCGGATTGTCTACTCGGCAGGCGAGTACGAGGACACCGCTCCACCGCTCCCGCCGATCCCCTTCTCCTGGAGCCCGATCGCGCACTACGGCGCCTACCAGCAGTCCCCGCCCCGGGGGGTCAGGCAGGCACAGGCCCTAACCGACGCCGTCGCGGAGTCCACTGAACATCGAATCTGGCGTGAAGGCCGTGGTGAGATCGGCGCAGACGTCGTCCGCCAAGGACACCACGGCTGCTACTGAGTCGCAACGATGCCCGCCCGCCTTCCGCAACTCTGCCGCCCCGCTTCTGGACGTTGCGGGGCCCAGCTACGCGACCGTCATCGGCGTCCCGGGCGCTCGTAGCCATCACTGCACTTCGCTGCCGCCGAGACCCCAGCAAGGAGACGCGAGCATGACCCACCAAACAAGCCGACCCAATGCCGAGGCGACGGACCTCGAAGCCTTCATTCACCGATGCCAGGAGGGGCTGCGCCACCAGGTCCAAGGTGACTCAGAGCCGTTTCTGGAGGTTTGGTCACATGCCGACGACGTCGCGATCCTCGGCGCGATCGGCAGCTACGCGCGTGGATGGGAGGACGTCAAGACCCACCTCCTCGCCGCCGCCGAAAATCTCGACTGGACGAGCGTCTCGGTAGAGACAATCGTCACGCTAACCGCCGACGAGCTCGCGGTGTCCGTCGCACTCGAGCGGATGACCCGCGAGGTGAAGGGCGAGGCGGACGCGCGGACCCTCCGCGCGACCCACGCCTACCGTCACGAGCGAGGAGGGTGGAGGCTCATCCTCCGCCACGCCAACCAGGTCACCCCAGAGGATGAGGACCGGGAGCGCGCGATCCTCGGTCACGAACCCGGCTAACCGGCCTTTCCCCCCGCGGGTCGTATCCGAGCATTCGGATCGATGATGGCCTCCGTCGACGGTTCCGGCTCGCACGGCGGGGTGAAGCCAAGGTCCGCCTCGTCCCCATGGGCGCCGTTTCGTTCTGTGGATTTCGCACGGATGGCGTCGGCACAGTTCGTGAGCAACGTTGGTGGCTGGATGCAGACCGTTGGCGCTCAGGAGCTGATGCTGACGCTGACGACGTCGGCGACGCTCGTGGCGTTGATCCAGACCGCAGCCGGCCTGCCTGTGGTGCTCCTCGCAGTCCCGGCCGGAGCAATCGGTGACGTTGTCGATCGCCGTCGGCTGTTGATCGCGTCACAGTTGTTCATGTTGCTCGCCGCCGCGGTGCTGGCGGCGCTGGCGTTCGCGGGCCTGGTGACACCATTTGTTTTGCTCGCGCTGATCTTCGCGGTCGGGGCCGGGCAGACGCTGACATCGCCAACGTGGCAGACGTTGCAGCCGGAGCTTGTCGCGCCGGCCGACCGGACGCAGGCGATCGCGCTGGGGGCGGTGAATCAGAACCTGAGCCGGGCGATCGGGCCGGCGATCGGGGGCGCGCTGTATGCGGCGAGCAGCGCCGGGGTGCTGTTCCTGGTCAATGCATTGAGCTTTGTGCCGGTGATAGGCGCCGTGGCTCGCTGGCGCGGGGGCGCCCGTTCGCCGGCTGCTGCTGCCCGCGAGCACGTCGTCGAGGCGATTCGTGCCGGCGGGCGCTATGTCGCAGCGAGCCCGGCGCTACGGGTCATTTTGTTGCGCGCCGGCTTGTTCATGGTCTTCGCCAACTCGATCTGGGCGCTGTTGCCGCTGGTCGCGCACTCGCGGTTGCATCTCGGCTCGGGCGGATATGGGCTGCTGCTCGGCGGCGTGGGCGTCGGAGCGGTCATTGGTGCGGCGACATTGCCCCAGCTACGCGCCCGGGCTTCGGCGACGACGCTTATGCTCGGCGGCACGATCGTCTTTGCCGCGGTGACGCTGTCGCTCGCCTACGTCCGAGCCAGCGCCCTAGCAGGGCTGGCGCTCGTGATCGGAGGAGTCGCGTGGATCCTCGTGCTCTCCACGTTGAACTCCCAGTATCAGTCGACCTTGCCCGATTGGGCGAAGGCGCGCGGCATGTCCTACTACCTCGTGATCTTCCAGGGCGGCGGCGCGGTCGGGAGCGCTGCCTTCGGAGTCGTGGCCCAGCGTGCTGGTCTGACGGGAGCGCTGGTCGCAGCCGCGATCGGACTTGCGCTGGTCGCACTGACGGGCGTGTGGCTGCCTTTTAAGGACATCGCAGCCGACGATCTCCTGCCCGCGGGCGACTGGCCAGACCCGCGGCTGGTCGTCGCTCCGGGCGGCGACGGGCCGGTGTTGGTGAGCATCGAATATCGGCCCTTGCCCGGGCGCGAGCGGGATCTCCTGGAGGCGTTGCACACCGCGCGGTACTCCCGGCGTCGCACGGGCGGGATCCATTGGCGCGTGTGGCGTGACGCCACGGATCCCGGTCGCGTTCTGGAGCAGTTCGTCGTCGGCTCGTGGGATGAGCATCTGCTCCAGCACGAACGAGTCTCGCGGCGCGACCAGGAGCGCTTGGATCAGATAAGGGCTATGACCGACCCGAATTGTCCCCCCAAGGTCACCCATTGGCTCGCCCGCGAGAAGGACCGTTAGCCAGTGGAACAGTGCATTTGCGCTAGGAGGGTGGTTGCGAGCGTTCGGTGCGAAGGAGCCGGAACTCGTTACGGCCGAGGGCTTTCAACACGAGTCTGAACGGGGCCGGGTACGCGCTACGTCCGCGCTGAGCGCTGCACGCCTCTACGGCGGTGACGCGATACTGGACGCGATGGTGCACGACAACGCACCCGCGGGAGGCAACGACGTTGCGATACCAGTTGACGTTCTCGCCGTAAGTGAGCTCGGCGATGAATCCTTCGGGGGCCCTCGCCAGGATCACTGGCGTTTCATAGATGCGGCCCGATTTTCGTCCGATGTGGCGGATGAGCGAGAACGGGCCGTGCCCGGAGCGCGCTATGCGCCTCGTCACCCGGTTCAGGGTGTTGTTCAGTAGCCACACGAAGCGCCTTCGAGTTATCGGCCGGGCCATGTCGGGATCCTTGGCGGTCGGCTGCAGGTGATCAGCATAGGAGCCTCGCCGCGGCACGGCATTCCCGGTGAGGCGCGCGTCTTCCCGCTCGCTGCGCTCGAACAGGCAAGGGACTTCCGACAGCGGCCGCGAGAGCACCGGCGGCGATCCGTCGAAGCAGACACTCGACGTGCTCGACGAACGCCCGTCGCCGACGTGCCCTACATGCGTCCGGTCGCCAAAAGGTGCTCACGCCGCGCCAACGCCACGGCCTCTAGCCTCGAGTGAACGCCGAGGCCTTGCAGGATGTGTCGGACGTGGTTGCGCACGGTCTCGGGGCTCAGATGCAGCTCGTGAGCGATCTGTCGTGTCGAGCGGCCGTGTTCGAGCATTCGCAACACCTCCGACTGGCGCGGCGTCAAATGCGGATGCGGTGGCAGCGGCGCGGTGCCGTGCTCGCTCGTGACCTGGCCGAAGACGCCAACCACTCGCTTCCCGCGAAGAAGCGGCACCGAACTCACCTCGATCGTCAGACGATCGCCGTTCCGGTCGACGACGACGAACTCGGCGTCGGTCACGGACTCGCTACCGACAACCTTGCGGGCGAACACGTCGAGCGAGCGCTCCCTGTCCTCGGGTGCCACGATCGAGGAGAACTGGTGGCCACGGACGTCGCCGACGCGTCGGCGCGCGGCTGGATTGACCCAGACGACAACGCCCGTCGTGTCGAGCACGTAGCTCGGTACGTTGACGAGCTCGAGCGCGTCCTCGATCTCGTCGCCGTAAGGAGCTAGCCCTTCCACACAAGCAAGTGTGCGCGCGCAGCGCCGTTACGTCAATGCGCGCATCTTCGAAAGGTCTTAGCGAACGTGACCCGGTTGGGTCATTTAGCGCGCGGTCCCGCGAGTCGACACATGTATCAACGCGCCCGTGTCGTTGGCTTCGAGTTCGCCGGTCGATCTCCGACGGTCGTGCGCGTAAGGAAACGCCGTCCAGAGGGGCACCATGAACGCCATCGAGAAGTCACCAATCAAGGCAGACCCGATCCCGCGACCACCGCGCTCGCACGCGCGGACGAGCATCGTCATCTCAGCTTTCAACGAGGCAGCCGAGATGTCGGTCCATCCGGTCGATCATCCGATCGAGGCCCTTTCAATCATGCCCCGACGACGTCGAATTGGATTCTGATATGGGGCTAGAAGACAGTGCTCGGAAGCGTCGGCCAGAAGGGGGTAAGGCACACGGACCGTCAGCGCGGCCCCGCAGGCGGAACGTAAGCCGGCCCACGCGATCCACCTCAGCCCAACACAGGAAGACCGCCGGACCCGGAGCAGCCTCCGCGTCGGGCTTCCGGGCGCGGACCGCGCTTGAACCGGTCGATCGCGAGATCACCCAGGCGGTGCTGAGGGCTCAGGCGGGCGACGGGGACGCCGTCCGCGTTCTCTACCTGCGCTACAAGGACAACGTCTACGGATACGTGCTCAGCTTCGTGCGCGATCACCACGAGGCCGAGGACATCACGCAGCACGTGTTCCTCAAGCTCGTGTCGGTGATCCACAAGTACCGTGCCCGAGAGGTGCCGTTCACATCGTGGCTGTTGCGGGTCGCCCGCAACGTCGCCCTTGACCACATGCGCCAGCGGCGAGCCCTGCCCTGCGACGAGGTCTACGACATCGGGCACGAGAGCGATCAGTCGGCAGACGACCTGCGGCGCGGACTCGAGCAGGCGCTGGGATCGCTGCCCGAGGACCAGCGCAAAGTGATCGTGCTGAGGCAGCTGGTCGGACTCACGCCGGGTGAGATCGCAGCTCGCATGGGGCGCACCGAGGCGTCGATCCACGGCCTGCACCATCGCGCCCGCCGGGCCGTGCAGCGCGAGCTGATGGCGATCGACTGCGGGCCGAGGTCGCGCGCCGTCTGAGCGCGCACCGGCCCGGCCGTGGCCCGGGATGGCGCGAACCGACACTTAGCGAGCGCGACCTCAAAGTCCTCGCCGACCTGCAGACGCACGCGCGAGGATGACGACACGGAAGTCGGGCGACCGCGCAGGAGACTGCCCGTCGTCGATCGCGCGAGACTCTCGCTGGACGGCCTGGTTAGGCTCCCAGCGTGTCGACCCACGATAACTTCGGCTGGTGCGATCGTGCCACGGCATTCGCGTCACTCGGAGCAGCCGCGCTCAGCCGACTCGTATTCACCACGGCTGACGTCATCGGCGAGCCGCCCTTGCTGCCGCTCGAGATGGAGGTGTTGCTAGCGCTTGCGGTGCAGGATTCGGTCGCATCTGATCCACCACACCGAGCCGGCACCCATTGGCTCGGTCGCGCCCTTCGCTTGGAGCGGTGGGCCTCGAAGAGATCATCGGTAGTCTCGAACACGCGAACCTCGTCCTCCGTTCCTCGGTGCTGAGGGCGTGGGCGAAATCGAATTTGAGCCCGCCGACGAGAACGACGAGGATGTGATTGCGGCGAACTAAGAGGGGCCTGACATCGACGACGCTGTGGGCTGATCTCACTGCCTCGCGCGAAGTGATTTTCCGGCATCCGGGGACAGCGTCCGACGTCGACCTCGCGCGGCTCGTGCCGCGACGCGACAATCGCCGTGATCGACATCTCGCCAAGGGAGTAGTCGGCTCCGAGGTATTGGGATCGCGGAAAGCCGTCGTCGTCCGGTGCGTTTTTCGCCGAGAGCACGGCTAGCACCTCGGCGTGTAGAACCGCGCCGCTGGTATGCGAAGTCCGCTCCGCATGCTTGGGACTCGAGACTCCGAATGCCGGCAATGCGCTGATCCTCGTAGGATCTTGGTCATGCCTCCCGCCCCCGCGTTTACCGCCAAGCTCAACGAGCAGATCGCCAACGAGTTCGCCGCACATCAGCAGTACGTCGCGTGCGCTGTCTACTACGACTCCGAGGCGCTCCCGCGCCTGGCCGGCTTTTTCTACCGTCAGGCGCTGGAGGAGCGCGATCACGCGATGATGATGGTCCAGTTCCTGCTCGATACGGACGGCGAGGTCACGATCCCGGGGGTCGCTGCGCCGCGTTCGCGGTTCGAGGATGTGGTTGGGCCAATCGCGCTGGCGCTTGAGCAGGAGCGTCGCGTGTCCGAGCAGATCAACGATCTTGCGGCCACCGCCCGCGCGGAGGGCGACTACACCTCCGAGCAGTTCATGCAGTGGTTCATCCGCGAGCAGACCGAGGAGGTGGCAACGATGAGCACCCTACTCCGTGTCGCCGAGCGTGCGCGCGCGGATCAAGCCGATATCGAGGACTTCATCGCGCGCGAGCACCAGGACCCAGCTGGTCAAGATCCCACGGCTCCACACGCCGCCGGGTCGCAGTGACGCCCCTCGCCAAACAGACCTTTCCAGGTCAAGAGCGTTGCTTGCGTTGCCGAGCGCGGCCCGGGCGCACAGCAGCGGCTCGTCCGAGAAGACCCCGGCCGTCATGCTCGTGTCGGGCCGGATGAGTCGGCATGAATGACATCGCTCAGTCGATTCGGGCCGGGAGGTCCGTGACCGTGTCCGCATGGCGTCAACCCGACTGCCGCTCGCGAAGGGTCGGGGAAGCTGCCCGGATGGCGCTGGTGAAAACGGACAACGGAGCCACACGAGCGCGACCGTCTTCGGTCTGGCCGCCGTTTCCGGGCCGCCCCGGTCCACCCAGGCGACGACACCTCGCTTTCGCCGAGGTCGTGCGTCGGCGTGATTGCGGCGTCAGCGGCGGCTGAGGAGCGGAGCCCGCCGCGGGTTCGTTCCCCGCGATCAGGACCCTCCGCCAAGCGTCAGGCTGTCCTTCTGGCAGCTCTTCTCTGCCGCCAGGAACGCCGGCGCGTTGAGGTCGATCCCGCTTGAGGGGCTGATCCTGATGCCCTTCGAGGTCGGGTCGGGGAAGTCCGGGACGCCGTGCGCACGGATGCACTTGGCGTAGCTCAGCATCAGCGCCAAATTCTGCGCGGTCTGGGCTGCCGACGGGATGTGATCCAGCCCGCCCTTGGGTACCAGCTCCTTGCAGTCGCGCTCGGCGGCGAGAGCCGGCGGCGACCCGGGGCCAGGCAGGCCCGGACCCGCCTCCCAGGACAGCCCGCCCGTTCTCACCACCTGGACCTCGACCCCATGCTTGTTCAAACAGGCGGCGTAGGCGACGTAACTCGAAACCTCCTGCTGTTGAGTGATCGGCGCCGAGCTCCCGCCGCACCCGGCGATGAGGACGCCAAGGCAGCCGAGCATCGCGACAAGCGCCGGGGCACGCACCACGCGACCGGCGCGCCGACCTGCCCCGCTCAAGCCGCGCGAGCGCGTGCTCTCGTTTTTCGATGATCGGTTAGGACGTCCCAGAGCAACGCGCGAGATCCAACGGTTCACATCTGTCCCCGTCCTCAACCTCCGTAGTGCGGCACCCCGCTCACCGCATATCTCCAGGCATTTCCTTGCGCCGGGATCGGGCTCCGGCGCGGGTCGCGCCACGGTGGAGCCGAGCGGCGCCTGCTTGGAGCTGTGCTGGTGCTTGCTAATCCCGCGCTTCCGATTCCCAGCGGCTACGGGCCGCTGGCCGACGCGACAAATATTACGGTCGTCGACTCAGCACTTGCTCTCGGAGGTCCTGGTCGCGGTCTGTCATCTGGGGCACCCTCAGACGGCGCCGCGCGCGCGGGCGAGCCGGTGCGCGTCCGCGGGGCGTGCCGCGGCCACGAGCGAGCGGATCTCGACGGGATCGCTACCGGCCTCGCGGCCAGCGGCGGCGAAGGCGGGAACGGCTCGGCTGCCTGGATCCAGGCAGCGGAGCGTATTGGGTATGCCCGCTCGGAAGCCGATCCATTGCCCTCGAGGACATCCTGGACCGCAGCTCCCCGGTCAGCACGCTCTGGTGACCCCAGCTACTCGGAGCGCGAAGGCGAGCAAATATCCCCATGGCTGAAGTCTCCCACGCCTTCCGCTTTCGTCCGAACTGCCAGCGGCTTCTGGTTGTCGATCGAGGGAGAAGCTGCACGACTGAATGGCTCCCGACGCCAGACGCCCCCGCACTCGATTGCGTGGATTCAACCAGCGGGCGATAGCGGGCGGGAGAGCGCCGTCACTCGGCCTCGGTGTGGCGAGCGCCGTGCGCTCGCGCGCTGAACCCGGCCGCCGCCTACTGCATGCAGAAGCGAGCCGACGCTACGAGGGACGGCGGGACCGGCTGTAGAGCATCGTGTTCTTCGTTCCTCAGGGCGCGATGATCAAGACGGCGAGGAGGAGCCCGCCGACTGAGAAGCCCACGATCTGCGAGATGACATGCCAATCACGAGCGGCGTGCTCCATCGGCTGGCTCTGACGCGGTGCCGTCAACCTACCCGTTCACTCGCAAGCGCAGCGCAGCAGGTCAGCCACCGGCGGTCGTCGGGCGCGAAGGTCCGGCGCGACTGGTCCTTTGGGCTGAGGTTGTCGCGCAGAGCCCGCACACCGGAAATTAATTGTGAGCCGGTAACAACCGCCTCTGGGCCGAGGCCGCGGGCCTGGCCAACTTTGGCGCTCACCCTGCATATATGTCAGTTCAATCGCCAAAGTTCGGCCTCGACCGTTTGAGTAATTGTGTGCTGCCCACAATGGCGCTCGTTTGCGGCTCGGGCCGGA
>Ga0335074_10006590_pt1 | contig 16107 bp, 12 predicted proteins | sample Lox_Sample_23_FD_206715 | JGI IMG/M metagenome (GOLD analysis project Ga0335074, IMG submission 206715) | Soil microbial communities from Loxahatchee National Wildlife Refuge, Florida, United States - Lox_Sample_2.3 | ecosystem: Environmental > Terrestrial > Soil > Wetlands | place: USA... | reverse complement strand
CCCGGAATTCTGCAGGTCCAACACCGCATTCACCTCCGACGGGCTCATGCCCTGCAAGACGCGCTCCGGCCCGCGCAGGGTAACGCGCGCCTGGAAGGGATAATTCGAGTTGATCTCCAGGTTGGCGGGTGCGTTCTGAAACTCCAGGGGCACGGTCAGCGGCATCTCGATGGGCTGGTCGCGCCCCACCGTCCACCACAGCAGGATGGCGATGGCCAGCGACACCAGCTTGAACGGCAGGTTCCTGAAAACGTAACGGCGAAAGAAGTTGCCCATGCTAGCGCTCCGCTCCATCGGCGAAATCTTTCTCGTGCCCCACGCGTTCGGGGTGGGCGGCGTCGGCCAGTTCGCGATCGCTGACCGTGGTGGGCAGCGCGGCCGTGGGCACATAGCGCCGCAGCAATTCGCTCAGCCACTCGCGTAAATACTCGACCGTAATGTCGCGCTCGATCGCGCCGCCAACGGCGATGCTGATGGAGCCGGTCTCTTCCGAGACGACGACCGAAACCGCGTCGGTCTCTTCGGTGATGCCGATCGCCGCGCGATGCCGCGTGCCGAACTGCGTCGACAGCACCGGATTCATCGACAGCGGCAGGAAACAGGCAGCAGCGGCGATGCGCCCTTTCTGCACGATCACCGCGCCGTCGTGCAGCGGCGCGCTGGGACGGAAGATGGTGATCAGCAGATCGTAGGAGAGATTGGCGTCCAGCGGCACGCCGCTTTCGATAAACGTGCGCAGGCCGATCTCGCGCTCGATGACGATGAGCGCGCCGGTCGCGGTCTGCGAAAAGTGCTCGGCGGCGAGCACGATGTCTTCATAACTGTCGGTCGCGCTGAAGACGCCGCCGCGGCGGGTGGATAGGCGCCGGCCCAGGCGGGCCAGCGCGCGGCGAATCTCGGCGCCGAAGACCACGATCAGAGCGAAGACCGCGTACGGAAATAGCGTCGTGATCAGCCAATCGACGGTGCGCAGCTGCTCGATGTGCGCGACCCAGAAGGCGACCACGATCAGCACCACCGCCAGCAGCATGGGGATGGCGCGCGTGCCTTTGATCAGCTTGAGGAATTCATAGATCAGGAACGCCACAACCAGAATGTCGATGGCTGAACCCACCGAGAATTGCGGGATGTGGAAGAGGTTGTGCACTCCTGGTTCCTGTACTGAACGACCGTTCGAAAAACATTTTACCGTGGCCAGTGGTTAGTGGCCCGACAAGCAACCCCGCTTAACGCTGTCCCTCGCCGGGTTTGTACCAGGCATCGATCCACTCCCCGCTGCCCTCTACCTGCTTTTTTCTTCTTCTCTGACCTGTTCGACCTTGGAGACAAATTCACCCCGGGCCAGCTGCGTGCGCACCTGCTGGCCGGGCGATAGCTGCGACGCTTCCCTCACCAGGCGGCCTTCGCTGTCGAAGACCAGCGCATAGCCGCGTTCGAGGATCGCCTTGGGCGAGAGCGCTTGCAGCTGGCTTTCGAGCCGCTCCCAACGCGCGCGACGCCGCAGCAGGAGATTCGTCGCCGCGCCCTGCATCGCCGCCGACCGCCGATCGAGTTCGTTGCGATGGGCCACCAGCCGGCGCGACATTGCAACCTGCAACTGTCCGGCACGTCCTTCGAGCCGGCGGCGCATTTCGCCGGTACGCACGCGCAGGTCGTGATGGCGCAGCCGTGCTTCCAGGGTGTCAACCCGGCGAAGCTGAGCCTTCAATATGTGCGACTGCGCGCCGGCCATGCGCAGGATCAGGTCGTCGACGCGTTGCTGGCGACGGGCAATCGAATCCTGCATGCGCACGAAAACGGCATGCTGCGCAAAACGCGACAACACGTTGTTGGCGCGCAGTAGCTTGTAATTCATCGCCTGCGTCAAGCGCTTGTGATAGCCGAGCAGCTTGTCGGCAAGCTGCTGTTTGGATTGGACCACCAACTCGGCCGCGGCCGACGGTGTCGGCGCGCGCACGTCGGCAACGAAATCGCAGATGGTGACGTCGGTTTCGTGGCCGACGGCGGAGATAACGGGAATTTCCGACGCGGCGATTACCCGCGCCAGGCCTTCGTCATTGAAGGCGAAAAGATCTTCGAACGAGCCGCCGCCGCGAGCCACGATGATCACGTCGATCGAGGCGGCGCGATTGAACCAGCGCACGCCGCTCGCGACCTCGTGCGCTGCGCCCTCGCCTTGCACCTGCGCGGGATAGATCAGCACGTTCACCGACTCGTGCCGGCGGCGCAGGATGTTCAGGATGTCCTGGAGGGCGGCGCCACGCGGAGAGGTGACCAGCCCAATGCGCTGCGGCAGAATCGGAATCTTTCTTTTACGCGATGGCTCGAACAGGCCCTCGGCGGCGAGCTTGGCCTTCAACTGCTCGAACGCGATTTGCAACGCGCCCGCGCCTTTGGGCTCGAGGTACTCGGCCTGGAATTGCAGGTCGCCGCGCTCGTCGTACACCGTGACCCGGCCGCGCGCGATCACCTGCAAACCGTTTTCGGGTTTGAAACGCAAGAGGCGCGCCTGCGTGCGCCACATCACCACCCGCAGTTGCGACGTGGCGTCCTTCAGGGTGAAGTAGAGATGGCCGGATTCGGCGGGGCGGTAGTTGGAAATTTCGCCCTCGACATAGACGTCGGTGAAGCTGCGCTCGAGCTGCGTGCGGGCGGCAGCAACCAGCTCGCGCACCGGATAGATCCGGCGCTGCGGCGCCTGGAAGGTTAGTCCGAGCTGCTCCGTCCCTGCCACGGATCAGTGTATCAAGGGGGGAAGGCCGCGGTTCGCTTTTGGCTATTCGCTCTTCGCTCTTCGCTCTACGGCCTGAGCACCGGCGACATTAGAACCGCGCAGCGGCGGCCTTGACGTGAGCCCGGGGCGCAAGCCCCGGGATAGAAGCGTGAATGGTCAGAGCCGCGCAGCGGCGCCATTTGAGTTAGGCGCGGGCGTAAGCCCGCGCTGCCGGCGAAACTCAAACCTGGAGCCGGCTTCAGCCGGCGGCATGCGGTCCGTCAGTCAGCGCTCGCCACCAAATGTGGCTATTCGCCTTTCGTTGTTGGCGATTCGGCTTTCGCTCTTCGCTCTTCGCTCTTCGCCCTTGGAAATCGACATCGGGTAGAGCGGCGCTTTAGCGCCGCGTCAGCTGTCGATTTTCCTTTGTCTGCCGCCCGCTGCTAACGCAGCGGGCGGCAGACGCATTCTCGAAAAGGCCACGTGCGAGACGCGGGCCTGAAGGCCCGCCCTACCTCGGTATGGCAATCGAAGAAATGCTCTATCCTTAGCTGGCGCATCGAAGACACTGAATCATGCTCACCGATCAGGCCATTCTGCGGCACATGGAGCGGCAGCCGCATCACTCCGCCGGATACAAGCAGCTCATCCGCGAGATGTCGCTGCGCGGCGAGGAGCGGCGACAACTTGCCGAGCGGCTGCAGGCTCTGGTGAAGAGCAAGCGGCTGGTGGAGACCGGGCGCGACCGCTACACGCTGGCCGAATATGCAACGCCCGCGAAGCCGGCGGCAAGCGCCGCCTCCAAACCCTCCGCCAAGTCGTCACCCGCCGCATCGCCAGGCACTCGCGACAATCTCATTGCCGGCCGCCTGAGCATGCATCGCGACGGCTACGGCTTCGTGATCCCCAATCCCGACCAGCGGATCAACCTTGCCGGCGACATCTTCATTCCGCCGCCGGCGATTGGCTCGGCCATGCACGGCGACCAGGTGCTGGTGGAAGTCACGCGGCGCGGCAACGACGGAAGGGTGGAAGGAAGAATCCTGCGCGTGCTCACGCGCGGCAACCCCAGCGTGGTCGGAACATTTCATCACGGGTCGAAGAGCAATTACGTCGCCCCGCTCGACGAAAAAGTGACGCAGCAGATCGTAATTCCGAGAGGAATGGAGTTCCCCACCCTCTCGCCAACGACAGGCGAGAAGGGTGGGCCACCCACCGCCGACAGGGGTGGGTGGCCCACGGGCGACAAGGGCGGCCCTACCCACCCTCCCGCGAAAGGAACGCGGGAAGGGCGGGGCACCCACGAGCATAAAACTTTGGGTTCAACGCGGGTGCCCCATCGTTCTCGCCATCCTTTGGCGAGAGGATGGGAGAACGACCAATCGACCTCTCGTGATCGGGTTCTCGGCCACGAGGCGCGACGGCACGAGTGGAGCGATCTCGAAGGCGTGGTGGTCGAAGTCGAGATCACCGACTGGCCGTCGCCGACGCAATCGCCGCGCGGCCGGGTGGTCGAGATCCTCGGCTACGAAGACGACTTCGGCGTCGATGTCGAGATCATGATTCGCAAGTTCCATCTGCCGCACCGCTTCCCGGTCGAGGTGCTGCAGGAGGCGCAGCGGTACGATCCGATCATTCCCGCCGGACAGCTCCACCATCGCCACGATTATCGAAATCTTCCCATCGTCACCATCGACGGCGAAACGGCGCGCGACTTCGACGACGCGGTCACCGTTCGCCGGCTCGCGAACGGCAACTTCGAGCTGCAGGTCCACATCGCCGACGTGGCGCATTACGTCCGCGACGGCTCGGCCATCGATCTGGAAGCGCGCCTGCGCGGCACGTCGGTCTACTTCCCCGATCGCGCCGTGCCCATGCTGCCCATCGAGCTTTCCACCGACCTGTGCTCGCTGCGCCCGCAGGTCGATCGCATGGTGCTGTCGTGTGTGATGGAAATCGACCACCAGGGCGAGATCGCCGGCTACACGCTGAACGAAGGTGTCATCCGTTCGGCGGAGCGCATGACCTACACCAACGTGAATCTCATCCTCGAAGGCGATCCCGCACTGCGCAAACATTACGCGCGGCTGGTCGATGTCTTCGAGTTGATGCGCGAGCTGGCGATGGTCCTGAACCGCAAACGCGTGCGCCGCGGCTCTATCGACTTCGACCTGCCCGAGCCGGTGATCGAATTCGACGAGAACGGCCTGATGCAAAGCATCACCCGCTCGGAGCGCAACATCGCCAACCGCATCATCGAGGAGTTCATGCTCTCGGCGAACGAATGCGTCGCCAGTTATCTCGAGACGAGGGGCGTGCCGTCGCTCTACCGCATTCACGAGAAGCCCGATCCCAGGCGCGTGATGGAGTTCGAGACGATCGCGGCGAAGTTCGGCTATTCGTTGGGCGTGGGCGCGCTGCCGGTGAAGCGCGTGCAGTTCAAGGCCGAGCGGCGCGAGCGCTACGGAAGCGGCCAGCGCGCCAAGACGCTGGAGATCCCCGAAGACATTCACATCACGCCGCGCATGTATCAGAAGCTGACGCAGAAGATCGCCGGCAAGCCGGAGGAGCGCATCCTGTCGTTCCTGATGCTGCGCTCGCTGAAGCAGGCGCGCTACTCGGAGAAGAACGACGGCCACTTCGCGCTGGCTGCGCCGACGTATACCCACTTCACTTCGCCCATTCGCCGCTATCCCGACCTGATCGTGCACCGGATACTGAAGCAGGTGCTCGCTGAATCAGCCGAGCGCGAGGAGGACGGAGTTGATGTCGGAGTCGGGACGGTCGCCGAGGCGGGAGAGACGCCGTCACCGTGGTCGAAGAGAGTGAACGTTCCCACCCTCTCGCCAAATGCGGGCGAGAAGGGTGGGGCACCCACGGGCGAGAAGGGCGGGGCACCCACGCATAGGGGTTCTTCGACTGCGGCGCGCAAAGGAGGCGCGCCTCCGCTCAGGATGACACTGAAAGATGAGGGGGCTGCTGTTTCTGACCACAGGCCACTGGCCACTGGCCACTATTCCGAGCAGGAGCTGCACGACATCGCCGACGAATCGTCGCAATCCGAACGGCGCGCCGACGAGGCCGAGCGCGAGCTGATGGAATGGAAAAAGATGAAGTTCATGGAGCAGCGGCTGGGCGACGAATTTGAAGGCCTGATCGTCAGCGTCACCAAGTTCGGCCTGTTCGTCGAACTCGACGACATGTTCATCGAGGGGCTGGTACCGCTGGGGTCGCTCAGCGACGACCGCTACGTCTATCACGAGAACACGCGGGAGATCATCGGCGCGCGCAGCCGGAAGACGTATGCGCTCGGCGACCGGGTCCGCGTGATCGTCGACCGCATCGATCGCATGCAGCGGCGAATCCAGTTTGCGGTGGTCGAGGAGAAGCCGGTGCGGGGACGGCGACGGAAGGCGTTAAAGTGCTATTTTTGGCACTTACATGGTATTTATCATTGAGATTTTCATGCTCACCGGCATAGCACCAAGGTTTTGTTTTGAGAGATGGGCCCGGAATCGCCGGAAACGGCCCTAGAAACGATTTCGGAGTAGCTGGTCAAGCTAACCCCGAGAGGCATGTTCGTAGTCGCTGTAATCGGCTGCCAGAGGCCCTGGCGTCGGTTTACCGATTCGGAACTTGCTGATTGCAAACGTGTTGCATGACCGATTTGGGAATCCTCGGGTCACCACCCGACGCTATGCGAGGGTCGCCGGTGCGCCGGCTTCCCAGGTTAGCGTCCAAAGGCGGGACGCGAACCTGGGGCACAATGCGGCACAATGCGGCTCCTGATCTTCGCGTCTGCCGCTGCGGGTAAAATCATTCCATGCGAACCGCCGCTTTGTTCGCCCTGCTCGCTTCGACCTTCGCTCTTGCGCAAACGGCTACCGCGCCGGCCGGACAGTGTTCTGCCCCGGCGAGCTGGCCGACGGCGCAATTTGTCTCCGCCAAAGATCCCAGCGTGGTGAAGTCGTGTCAGGTGCTGAACCAGATGATTCGGGCGCTGGGCGGCGACGCCTGGCTGAACATTCAGAACCAGGAGAGCGCAGGCCGCGCCTCGAGCTTCTCTCACGGCCAGCCCAGCAGCATGAGCATCCTCTACTGGCGCTACTGGGAGTGGCCGGACAAGGAACGGGTCGAGCTAACCAAGCAGCGCGACATCGTCGAACTGCTGGTCGGCGACAAAGGCTACGAGATCACCTACAAGGGCACGGCGACGCAGGACCCCAAAGATCTGGAGCAGGAGCTGCGGCGGCGCGAGCACTCGCTGGAGTGGGTGGTCCGCAAATGGCTTCCGGCGCCGGGCACGATGATTCTCTACAGCGGCACGGCAATGGTCGAGCGCAATCTCGCCGATCAGGTCACGGTGCTGAACGCCAGCAATGACAGCGTGGTGATCTCGATCGACGGCACCACCCACCTGCCGGTGAAAGTTGGCTACCAGTGGCGCGATCCTGTCGATCGCCAGTTCGACGACGCGTCGGTGGTCTTCAGTAATTACAAGCTCGTCGAGGGCATCCAGACACCGTACAGCGTGGTGTATTACCTGAACGGCGACATGACCAGCCAGCGCTTTGTCAGCTCCGTGAAGTACAACACGGAGATGGCAGCAACGCTGTTCGAGCCCAAAGGCAGGCTCTACAACCCCAACGAGCAAAGCGGGAAGAAGTGAGACGGCTTCGGACTGGTGCTTGGGAATCGGGGTAGAGCCGGCCTTCAGGCCGGCGTGCCGATCGTTCCTGAAAGGTTCGGCTTCGCGACCGCTGGGTTGCAGCGGTCGCGGAGCCTCAGTGAAAACGACCGCGCGACGCGGCGCTCTAGCTTCAGTCCGGCTGGCCGGAGATGAAGACGTTCAGCGCCGGACCGTTCCCTGCCGGCAGCAGAATGACCTTCTTCGGTCCCACAACATAGGCAATGCCGAAGGTGTTGCCGTTCTGCTGCACCACGGCGCGGCCGGTGGAATCGACCTGATAGGTCAGGTCGAAGTTGTTGGGGCCGCTCAGACCGCCCGGACCATTGGTGTATTGCGTGGCAGCGATATTCCCCTGGCCATCCGCAAACAGGGTCGCCGCAGAATTCGTCGCCCCAGTGGAAGCGATCCACTCACTTCCGCCCTGGTAGCTGCCGACGATCGACGCGTTCGAGTAAGGAGATCCACTCTGCAATTCGAGGACTCCCGAAGTCACCTTGGCGTCGTCGCCGACAAAGTAGCCGGCATTGCCGCTATACAGGAAGAAGGTTCCGTTGCTGAGCGACGGCTGCGAGAAGCCGCTGGTGCTGAATTGCCCGGTCTTGTTGCCACTGGTAGCGACCGCGATGGTGCCTTGCGAGGAGGGCTGGCTCAACGTGCCGGCGTCATTCTCATCGCCGCTGAAGCTCGCGCTGCCCGAGCCACCGGAGACGCAATTGCTCGAGTTGCAATTCAAAATGCCGGCGATGACGTCCGGATTCGTGTTGTCGAGTCCGGTCAACTCCATGATCGTGTTACCGCTCATCTGCTGCAGCGTCCAGCCGGTGCCGAACGATTTTTGCCGATAGGCTGACCATAGGGTCATGTTGGCGGGCTGGGACAAGGGATCGGTCGACATGAGGATCATCTCCGCCTGATTCACGATGTAGAAGGTGAATCCGCATGCCGGACTGCTGACCGTGCCCTGACAGAGACCATTGGGATCGTTGGGAAGCACGACGTTCAGGTACTGCCCGCGCCCGGTCATCGGATCGGTCGGCGACGACGAGAAACTCCCTTTCAGCGGATCGGCGTAGGAGTTTCCGTTGTCATTGACCTGAATCGGGCAACCGGCCGACAATCCCCAGCCATTTCCGTCGCAGTCGATATCGTTGAATTGTAGTTGTGTTGGGTGCGTGCCCAGTGCTCCCGCAGCGGCGTAGCGCTTGCCGCTGGGGTCAACGCCGTTTTCCAGAAGCGCAAAATTTCCCGGCAGGAACGTGGTGATGGTAAAGAAGGCGGGGTCCTGAACTTTGAGGAAGCCCGAACCGTAGCTCTGCGGATTTGCCGGATCGAACTGGATGAGCGTTCCGCAGGCCGACAGCGACGAGTTCGCCGTACACGCGTTGCCGTTGACCGCGATCTGAAACACGTACGTATGGGGATTGTTGCTGGAATCCAGGGTCATGATCGTCATGGTTCCCAGACCGTTGCCGGTGGTCAGGTCATAGGTCGAACCTGTCTGCACCGTCTGCGGAATCGGACAGACCGGGTTGCCATCGCACTGACTCGGCTGGCTGGGTTCGCCCGCGCCGTAATTCACATCGAGCTTGCCGCCCGTAAGGTTGCCCTGGCCGTCAGCAATGACGGAGGCGGCAAGGACAAAGGGCTGGCCGTTGTTGTATCCCAGAAACGTCAGCGCGTAATTGCCATTGAGCAACGCGTTGGTGACGGAAGGGTTGATCGAGATGCTCAGCTGAGCGGTCGCGGTCGCCGGCGGGTCTTGCGTGTCGGCCACCTGCACGGTGAACGGGTAGGTTCCCACCTGGCTGGGTACGCCGGTGATGGTGCAGGTCGGATGGATACTGCAGCCTTCGAAGGACAGGCCGGGCGGCAGGTTGGTGGGCAGCGTCCGGAGCCACCCAGCGCCGCCAGGACCTGACTGTAGGGAGTGCCGAGCGAACCGGCCGGCAGGGTCGACGGGGTAATCGAGAAAATGGTCAACGTGACCGAGGTAGAGGCGTGCGCCACGATGGTCTCCGAGTCCGAGACGTTGATCGTCACCGGCAACGGCTGCGCCGGCTGCTGGGTCGGCGTACCCGCGACAATGGCGTTGGCGCTGTTATTGGGATCGGCAGTGATGGTCAGCCCACCCAGCGCGCCGCCCGCTCCGTTGTCGCAAGTACCGTTCGTCTCCTGCACGCACCAGGTGTAGGGAGCCACGCCGCCGGCGGCGGAAAATGTGTCCGTGTTGTTCGGGTTGAAGGGAACGCCGACGCTACCGTAGGGCAATGAGGTGGTGCCGCTCAGGCAGGCAGTACATGTGATCGCAATGGCGCCGTTGACGTTGAGCTGGAGATTCGCGGTTGCGGTATCGCCGGCCCCGTCGGTCACTTTGGCGGTGAAGTTGAAGGTTCCCGCCTGGGTCGGCGTCCCCATGACGAAGGACGTCATGGTATTCAGCGTTATGCCCATGGGCAGCGAACCGCCCGCCAGCGACCAGGTGTAGGTTCCGGTGCCCCCGGTCGCGTTCAAATTGTAGGTGTACGGGGTATTGATGGTGGCTTGCGGTAGGGGGCTGGTGGTCGTAATCATCAGGCTGGCGGGTGGGGTTGGTTTCGAGCCGCTCCCACCGCACGCGGTCAACATTACGCAAACCAGAACGAGCAAACCCGAAAGCGCAAGGAACCTCAACGACCTCATTGCATCTCCTCGTGGAAGTGGAAGCTGTGTGCCTTAATGGTTGAATTCGGAATCAGCGATCGTCAGACCAATTCTCCCTGCGGCGGACTGCAGGCCGGCTGGACGCGCTAACTTTAGGCGCGTGGCCCATCGCCTGGGAGAGTTGTCGAACATGTTAACTCTGAACCGCTCTGGAAGCGAGTGTAAAAGCTCAAAAACAGGTTTGAGTTTCCTGTTTGAGGTTTCGAGGTGGGAAGAATGTAGTTCGACCGGGTTACGAAGGAGTTTGCCGCACGCGAAAACAACCGGCCAGGGTTAGCCCAGGATTAACCCCGCTCGATAATGATCGGCGGTGCCTCGCTCTGGTTTTCAATATCGACCATCAAGGACGTGCACCGCTGGAGCCCGAAGGGCGGCATTTGCTTTAGCCGTGGGCGTAAGCCCGCGGTAAAGGCAATGCCAGAAAAATGAGCCACGTTGTGGCGACAGACGAATGACGACATATCGCCGCTCCGCGGCTCAGAGATTCGTGACTTACTGCCATGCGCGGGCTGACGCCCACGCCTAAAACAAATGCCGCCGCCGCGGCGGCTGAACACAACACGCTCGAAAAACAGTTTAGGGCTTCGGAGGATGGAAGGCGCAACTGGCTAGAGCCGAAACTGGAAACCTACCGCAACGTTCGCCCGCTCGAAACGCGAAACCTGAAACTCGAGCCTTACGCGAGGATTGCAATCAGCGGCTTCTGCCGCGCGACGACTTCGCCGATGTCTGCGGCTTCGACGCCGGCCTGCTGGAGCTCCGCCAACAGCGCGTCGGCGTCGCCACCGGCGACGGAGATGAGCAGCCCTCCGGCGGTCTGCGGATCGTAGAGCAGAGTCAGTAAATCCGGCGCGATGGATTCATCCCATTCGACGCAGCCTTCGGTGAACTGGCGGTTCGCCTTCAGTCCTCCGGGCACGTGACCGCCGCGAACGCACTCCATCGCGCCGGGCAACAGCGGCACCTTCGCCGCTTCAATTCGGATGCTCGCGCCCGAGCCCAGCGCCATCTCGCGCGCGTGTCCAATCAGCCCGAAGCCGGTGATATCGGTCACGCTGTGCACGGCAAAACGGCCCGAGGTAGCGATTTCGGAGGCAGTTTTGTTCAAGCTCGTCATCGAGTGAATGGCCGCGCGAACCCAGGTGAAATCCGCTTGCTCGCGCTTGATCGCGGTCGAGATGACGCCGGTGCCGATCGCCTTGGTGAAGATAAGCCGGTCGCCGGCGCGGGCGGCGCTGTTGGCCAGAATTTTCTGCGGATGAATGGTTCCGGTGACGGCGTAGCCGAGCTTGATTTCGGGATCGCGAATGCTGTGGCCGCCGATCACCGTGCAGTTGGCTTCGACCATCTTCGACAGCCCGCCGGCCAGCATCTCTTCCAGAATTTTCGGATCGCCGTCGTCGGGAAAACAGACCATGGTCAGCGCGCTCATCGGCCGGCCACCCATGGCGTAGACATCGCTCAGCGAATTGGTGGCGGCAATCTGGCCGAAGACGTAAGGATCGTCGACGATGGGCGTGAAGAAATCGACGGTCTGCACCAGCGCCAGCTCGGGCGTAATTTGATACACGCCGGCATCGTCGGCGGTATCGAAGCCGACCAGGACGTTGGGGTCATGTTGCCGGGCTAATTTCCCAAGCACCGAGTCCAGCACCGCCGGACTTAGCTTGCTGGCTCAACCGGCGGCCTTGACCATCTCCGTCAGACGCTTTGTCTTTACATCAGCCATGTGAGTTTCATTCTAGTGCACTTCAGACTTGCCATGTATTGCCGCGCCAACGAGGCTTCGGAGTAGCGAAGGAGCGTCGCCGCTGCCGCGGCTGTTAGCTTCCAAAATTTCGTGGTTTCTCCCGCTCGGAAGATCTCGTTACTGGAGCAGCACTGTCGGAAGGCCTGCTCTACCACGAAGATTCGACGTGAACCCGACTCTACAGGGCGGGGTCGGCCGGGGCGCGGAACGCACGGCTGCCGCGTTTGGAGATGTACATGGCGCGGTCGGCCGCGGCGCAGAGATCGTTGGGATCGACGGCGTCATCGGGATAAATGGCAAAGCCGATGCTGACGCCGATATGCACCGTTCTGCCTTCCACCTTCAAGGGAGCGATCATCGCGGTCTCCAGGGCCGAGACCAGCGTCTGCGCTCCCTGCGGCCCCGAGACTTCGCTGATCATGGTGAACTCGTCGCCGCCGGTGCGGGCTAGCGTGTCGGCGGCGCGCATGCGGCTGGAAAGGCGAAGCACCACCTGCTGCAAGGCGGAGTCGCCGATGCGATGTCCGAAATTGTCGTTCACTTCCTTGAAGTCGTCGAGATCGAGCAGCAAAACCGCGACCTTGCGTCCGCTGCGGGAAGCGTGGCCGATGGCCTGCAGCAGACGGTCCTGCAGCAGCCGCCGGTTCGGCAGTCCGGTGAGCGCATCATGATAGGCGAGATGTTCACTCTCCAGGATCTGATCTTCCAGCAAGGTGACGATCATGCCGATCGCGACCAGATATTTGGGGATGTTCCACATCTCCGAATCCATGCGCATCATCGCCGAAGAGCTCGGCAGCAGGATCGCGGCCGGGAAGCTGGCGCCCCACGCCACAAATCCAAAGACCGTGGCCATCACTCCGGCGGAAATCCTGCGCAGCCGATACCAGAAAATTCCTGCGGCAAAGAAGTTCAGCCCCGCCAGGATGATGTGTACCCCGTAATCCTGTCTTCCACTGGCGATGGCCCAGAAAATGATCGCGGCGAGCGCCAGCAACGCCATGGCGATGTTGGCCACATACCAGGTCAGCTTGGCATACCATCGCCACAGCAGCCCAAGCTGCCATATCATCCCCAGCGCGATCACGCCGCAATAGAACGCGGAGGATGCCACATCGCAGATCATGGCGATGGTGTAGGCGAGAGCGGGAACTCCCAGCGCCGATCCCAGCAGCAACTGTCGCGCCAGCGTGTTGGCCCGGGGAGAAACCGAGACGACGAAAACGATACTGGCCAACTCGAGCGAGCAGAGACCGATGGCCAGATCCAGCTTGTGCCAGCGCGCACCCGGTACGCTCGCGAAATGCACCGCCGCGCGCAGCAGCACCAGTACCCAACCGGTCAGCCAGAGCTGTACCCTCTCCCGCGAGGGATGTCGTGAAATCGCCGCAAATACCGCTACCAGAATTGCCAGAGCGATCAGAGCGGGCAGGGCATTGTAGTTCAGGTGCATGTCGGCAGCGGGTTAAGCTATGGGAGCGCGGCGCAGTGGAGCTTCCAATAGCGTAATGTACTTCGATTCGCGGCTGCAATGGCCAAAAAAGCGTCCAGCAAGAGCACCGGAGTGCCGGGAAATACCATTTCGGAAAATCGTCCCGGCGCGCGCCTCATCGCAGCCTGACTACTCTCTGCTCGATGGGCCGGTAAATCTTAGGTAATCATCGAAATTCCTCAGGTCTGTGGAAAACTTTGTGGAATACGGCGACCCGGGCTTCGGAGACTGCTTTTTTTCAGCTACTTACACAGATTGCCCATCACTCGTTGCAGATACAAAACCAACCAAATCAGCAGCTTAGCTTACGTGTCGAGATCCGGTGCACAGCTTGCAGCGAAAGATTCGTGCAGCAACATGTCGGGGGAGTTTTGCACAGTGACAGCGCTTTTGTGGTAGTTGCACGCGAGCTAATGGCTCCTTACTTAGACCCCCGCCCCGCCCTCGAATATCTTCTCCATGTTGTAAGGAAAGACGCGATAGAGGCTGTAGTTTACGCCGGTGTCGGAGTACTGACGAAAGAGCAGGTCGCCGCGCCCGTTAGCATCGGCATTGACCGCGCCCACCGTTTCCATGCGAGGAAATGCATCGAGATGGTTGCTGTCGGTGACTGAGCTGAAGATCTTGATGGGATCGCCGTTGATGTCTTCGCGCGCCACGAAGGTGACGAAGTAATCGAACTCGCCGCCACGAAATGCCTTGGCGCTCTCGACCGGCAGCGTGGCCGTAAGCACCAGGGTGGGCGAGTTGCTGTAATCAAGATCGAACGCCCGCAGATCGTAGTCGTGGATGTAAGCGTCTTTCGGGATCGCCGCAGTATGACGACTCGCGATGAATTTGCGGATCTCGGCCAAAGCCAGCTTGCGCAGCGCATCCTCCTTGTTGGCGCGTTCCATGGGATTCATCGCGTAGAGCATCGATCTCGTCTGCCACGGGCCCGCATCCGAGACTGCCGGAAACGATCGTTTGCCGGCAACGGTCATCGATGCCATGAGTTTGGCTTGCGCTGCACTGATGGCCTGCGTGCTCGACGAGAACTTGTCGGTTGGCGGCGCTGCGGCGGCAGCGGTTTCCGGTTTGCCGCGACGCAGCACCGGCCGATTGGGATCGCTCTCATCGGGCGACTTCCCGTTCCAGTTGTAGGGTTGCGCCGAGGCCGAGCTCTGTCCTGAACTGGCCGAAGACGCCGAGGCGGTCGAAGCGGAATTGTTTTCGTCGGCAGGTCTCTTCAATACCGGCCGATTCGGATCGTCTTCTGCCGCCGCCGGCGTGCCCCCGGAATTGGAAGCTGCGGACGAATTTTGTCCGGCCTTCGAGCCAGAGGCTGCGGTTGTCGTTGCAGAACCGTTGTTGCTGGAAGGCGACTCCTTCAACGTCGGCCGATTCGGATCGTCTTCTGCCGCCGACGGCGTGCTGCCGGAATTGGAGCCGGAGGTCTTCGCCCCGCTGCTATCCGACGATCCGCTGGAAGCTGCGCGATGCAGCGTCGGACGGCCGCTATCTTCGGCGTCTTCCGGCGGCTTCGGTTTGGGCTGCGCCGCCTTTCGCTGCGCCATCTTGTCGTCCATCGCCAGACGCGGCTTCCACGATCCGGTCGCGATCCAGTTTCCCTTGATCTGCTCCGGAGTCGTGACGGTGAACAGCCCGACCGGCTCGCCGTAATCTGTGGCCTCGTACACGGTCTCCGGCTGGACGGCCATCGGCGCGGGATTCGCGCCATACAGGCTGGCGTCATAGAACTGGTCGTCGATCCACAACGCTACCGGCACCAGTCGCGCTTTGCCGCCGGGCAGAAATTCGATCACCGCGATCGCCCGCGGATAATTCTTCGGCTTCTTGGCGATCGCCTGGCCACTGTCTGGAGCCTGCGGCGGGTCAGGATGGGTGCGGTCGCGCATCTGCGCAGCGCTGAAGCCGCCGAGCAGTAGAGCGGTGAGAATCGGGACGACAAGAGTCCGGGTGCCCCGTTTTGTCATCTCGAGCAAAGACGCCGCAGGCGACGAGTCGAGAGACCTGCTTTCTTCAACGCCTTTGGCCAGGACGGGATAGTTCCTGTATAGATAGTGCATCATGGAAATCAACTCGAAAGCTCCCGACTTCACCTTGCCCGACGAAAACGGAAACCCGGTTTCGCTCGACCAGTTTCGCGGCCAGAACGTGGTGCTGTTCTTCTATCCCAAGGCCAACACGCCCGGCTGAACCATCGAAGCGCGCGAGTTCCGCGACGCATATACGAAACTCAAGAAAGCCGGACTGGTCGTTCTGGGCATCTCTCCTGATCCGCCAAAAACTCAACTCAAGTTTAAGGAAAAAGAAGCCCTGCCGTACACCCTGCTGGCCGACGACAAAAAAGAGGTCGCCAGGAAGTTTGACGTGCTGAAAGAGAAAAACATGTATGGAAAAAAGGTGATGGGCATCGTGCGTTCGACTTTTCTGATCGGGCCGGACGGCAGGATCGTGCACGTGTTCTCGCCGGTGAAGCCGGAAGGCCACGCCGAAGGGGTGCTGGCGGAGGTGAAGAAGAGGGGCTAGGGGTTGGAAGCGCCTTCTCAGGCACAGGTGCCTCACCCATTCCTTGGTTTGGAATGAGTGGGATGAGGGATTAACGTGGACAACACCCGTTTGTTTGAATCAATCCTTCTTCCCACACATTCGCCAACCCCGCGCGAATGTGTGGGGCACCCGGCCGAATTGGCGGCCCTACCGCTTGGCAGATTGAAGGCTTTTTTAGGCTTATTCCAACTCCGGCGAACGCCTGTCGT
>Ga0335074_10006589_pt1 | contig 16110 bp, 20 predicted proteins | sample Lox_Sample_23_FD_206715 | JGI IMG/M metagenome (GOLD analysis project Ga0335074, IMG submission 206715) | Soil microbial communities from Loxahatchee National Wildlife Refuge, Florida, United States - Lox_Sample_2.3 | ecosystem: Environmental > Terrestrial > Soil > Wetlands | place: USA... | reverse complement strand
GTCGGCTGCGACGTTCCGACCGCGCCGTGGACGGTGGCTTGCACAGCCCGGATGGTCCCGCTGCCGCTAGCCGGGGCCGCCTGAGCCGGAGCCGCCTGAGCCGGAGCCCGAGCACTCGACCCTGACCCGCCGCCCTGCGCCGGCAGGACCGACACGACCTGGGACACCACGCTGGCGACCGTGCCGGGCTGGTCGGTAGTCTGCGCGGCGGCCGGCCGGGCGAAGATGAGGGCGAGGAGGAACGCGACGGCCACTCCTCCGCCGACGCAGAACGCCGCTCGCAGGGCCAGCGATCGCAGCCGGGCTAGCCCTACCTTCGGGAGGATGGTGAGATTCCCCTCCACGGGGTCCACGGGGCGCAGCGTAGGCACGCCTTCCGCGACCCGGCAAGGGGTTGTCGGCCCGCAACCGACCGGTCACCTCCGGCTATAAGGGGCACTGACCTGGGCGGATAGCATCGACGATCCGGCCGGGAAACAAATCCTCAGGAATCTCAGATAATCGCGATTATCTAGGAACTTGCGGGACAGACTCCGGGGTGTGGGGTTAGTCATGGGTAGCAGCCATCCCCCGGGAGTAGAGCTCGTCGCTGAGGCAGCCGACGCCGATCCGGTGACCCTTCTGGTGTTCGGCTGGCTGGCCTCCAAGCGCTCGGAACACACCAGGACCGCGTACGCCCGCGATATCGGGATCACCCCCCGGCGCCGGGCCGGCCGGGCGCCGGCGTGGCTGGCCTGGTGCCAGGCCAGGGGAGTGCATCCAGTCACCGGGGTCTCCGGGCTGGACGTGGCCATCTACGCGAGGCAGCTGGACGCCGCCGGGCTGGCCCCGGCGAGCGTGGCCCGCAGGCTCGCCGCCCTGGCGGGCTGGTACGCCTGGCTGACCGCGCGCGGGCACATCGCCGTCAGCCCGGCGCTCGGCATCGCGCGGCCCAGAGCGGACGCTCCGGCGGCGCCTGGCTTAACCCGAGATCAGGCCGTGGCGCTCCTGCGCGCGGCCGACGCGGCGCCCGGCCCGCAGCGCGCCCGCACCGCGGCCCTGATCGCGGTGCTGCTGTTCACCGGGGCCCGGCTGGGTGAGGTCATCGGCGCCGACGTCGAGGACCTCACCACCGAACGCGGACACCGCACGCTCCGGGTCACCCGGGGGGACGGCCAGCGCCGGAGCCTGGCGCTCCCCGGACCGGCGGCCGCCCGGCTCGACGCCTACCTGTCCCGGCGAGCCGACCTGGCTCCCGCACAACAACGGCGCGGCGGGCCGACGCGCCGGCGGCCGCTCTTCGCCACCGGGCCGGGCCAGCGCCTGTTCCCTGCCGACGTCTGGCGCCTCGTGCACCGCCTGGCTGCCCGCGCCGGCCTGCCGGACGACCTGGCCGCCCATCTCGGCCCGGAGGCGTTGCGACACTCGTTCGCGGCCCTGTACCTCGACGCCGGCGGGTCGCTGGGCGATCTCCAGCAGGTCATGGGTCACGCCGACCCGCGCACCACCCAGCGGTACGGCCAGGCGCACCACGGGCCCGGCAGTCCCGGCGACGTGGTCGCCGCCTACCTGGCCGCTCGCCGGCGCTGACCCGGCCCTACTCGCCGACGTCGGCCCGCGTTCCCGCGGTGATCCGGATCAGCTCGTCGTACGACGTGGGGAACACCGTGTGCGGATGGCCGCCGGCCGCCCAGATCACGTCGTACTTGTCCAGCCAGGGGTCGACCAGGGTCCGGATCGGCACCGGATGGCCGACGGGGGCGACGCCGCCGATCGGCTGGCCCGTCCAGGTCCGGACCGAGTCAGGGTCGGCCCGGCGCACCGAAGACGCCCCGACCAAGGCCGCGACCTTGGCCGTGTCCACCCGGTGGGCACCGCTGGTCATGACGAGCAGGGGCGCCCCGTCCGCGCTGAACACCAGGCTGTTCGCGATGGCGCCCACCTCGCAGCCGAGCTGAGCCGCCGCGCTCGCGGCCGTCGGCGCGCGTTCGGGCAGTTCCACCACCTCACCGGCCACGCCCAGCGAAAGCAGCACGGCAGCGAACTTCGACGCGTCAACGGGCATGCCAAGCAGGCTAATGGCCCCGCACCGGCAGGACGAACCGTTTACCAGGCCGGACTCACCACCCGATGAACCCCTGGCGCCCCGTCGAGAAGTTGTACGACGGCACGTGCAGGTCAGCCGCCACCCAGTGCCCGCCCGCGATCGCGAGTACTCCGCCGAACTCGCCGCACTCGGCCGTCAGCTGATCCCCGGACGGGTCGGTCCACAACGCCAGGCACGAGGTGCCCATCCCGGATTCGCCGACGCGCGGCGACACCACCGCCAGCGCCCGACCGGTCCGCGCGGAGAACTCCACTATCTCGGCCCCGGGGTTGTCCGGCAGCCCGCTCACCGCCGTCCCGAACACCTTCGACCCGTCCGGCGTGAGGAGCACGTCGGTCAGGTTGTTTATTTTCCCGAACGGCGTCACCTCGGGCACCGGGATGATCAGGCGCGACGAAAACAGATCGCTCCCGGGCATGGAGGTATCGAGCAGTCGGACGCCGTCCTGCCGGGAACCGGGCGCCACGCTCGCCCAGTAGAACGCGAGCGTCTGATCCCCCGCCCACGACAGCGGCGCCGCGGTCCCGACCATCGTGTGCCCGTCCGCGTACCACGTCCGCTGAGCGCCGGTCGCCAGCGTCACGACCCCGATCCCGTAGGCCGTCGCGTACGCGAGCCGGCTGGCGTCCGGAGACACCGCGAACTCCGGCACGCTGGCCGACCTCACCGACAGCAGCCGGGTCAGCGACGCGACCCTGCCGTCCGGCCGCAACCGCAGCTCGTAGAACCACACCACCAAGGGCTTGGTCTCCTGCGCGGCCAGCACGAACGTGCGGTCGTCCCCCGCCGCAGCCACCCCGGTGAAGCCGATTCCCGCCACCGGAGCGCGGACCGTGGCCAGCACCCGCCCGGTGAACGCGTCGTTCACCGTGACCGGCACAGGCGAGCGCTGGAAGACAACACTCAGGAAGTACGGCGCGACCGAAGGCCGGGCGTCCGCGGCGGGCAGCGGCCCGGCCGGATACCAGGCCACGGCCGCCCGCGGACGCTCCGGCCCGGGGCTTGTGGCCCGCGTTACCCCTCCCTGGCGGCTTCCTGCCAGGACAACCCCGACCGCCACGCCCGCGACCGCAGCCGCCACCAGCACAACTGCCGCCCCGCGCCGCCTCCGCCTGCCGCCCCGGTCCTCATCGCGCACAGGGCACCTCCTCAGCTCACGCTCCCAGCCGGCCCCTCCCTAATGACGCTGTTCCCCCGCCTCTGGTTGGACCCCGCCTGACCCCGGCTACCAGGCGAACGTCAGGAGTTCCGTGCCGTACATGGGCAGGTACACGGCTCCAGTGCGTCCCCGCGACCAGACCAAATTGATAACGATTCCGCATCGCCGTCCGGCCCCGGCTCCCGCCAACCCCGGCGAGCCCCCGGGCTATACCTCCGGATCGCCGCCCTCGAACACCGTGGGGATCGCCGGGTACCCGCGGGACAGCTGCAGCGCGTAGGGCGGCAGCTCGGCCAGCGCCGCCCGGTGCCGCTCCCGCGCCGAGCTGACGGGCTCCCGCCCCACGATCTCGCCGGCCACCACCAGCGGCACCAGCAACGCCCGGTCCAGCGGCCCGGTGTCCGGCGGACTCAACGAGATCCGTTCGCTGAGCGCGGTACCGTGCTCGTCCCGGTGCCGCACCGCCCACTTGCGCCCGCCCCGCCCCGGCTTGCCCACCGACCGCTTGGCCACCGGCTCCAGAACACCGTCGGAACCGGAATCCCACGAAGCCCGGGCCACCAGCTTGTACACCAGCGCCGCGGTCGGCGCGCCCGACCCGGTGACCAGCGAGGTCCCGACGCCGTAGCCGTCCACGGGCACCGCGCCGAGCGCCGCGATCGAGTACTCGTCGAGGTCCCCGGTCAGGATGATCCGCGTTTTCCTCGCCCCAAGCTCGTCGAGCAGCGCGCGGACCTGCCGGGCCAGCACCGGCAGGTCGCCGCTGTCGATCCGGACCGCGCCCAGGTCCGGCCCCGCCACGTCGATGGCGGTACGCACCGCGCGGGCCACGTCGTAGGTGTCCACCAGCAGCGTCGTCGAAGGCCCGAGCGCCTCCAGTTGCGTGGCGAACGCGTGCCGCTCGCTGTCGTGCACCAGCGTGAAGGCGTGCGCGCTGGTCCCCGCGCTGGGGACGCCGAACTCCTGCCGCGCGCGCAGGTTCGAGGTCGAGGCGAACCCCACGATGTAGGCGGCCCGCGCGCTGGCCACCGCGGCCCGCTCGTGGGTCCGCCGCGAGCCCATCTCGATCAGCGGGCGGTCCCCCGCCGCCGTCACCATCCGCGACGCGGCGGAGGCGATCGCGCAGTCGTGGTTAAAGATCGACAGAGCCAGCGTCTCCAGCATGACCGCCTCGGCGAACGTGCCCTCGACGACCAGGATCGGCGAGCCGGGGAAGTAACAATCGCCCTCCGAGTAACCCCAGATGTTTCCGCTGAAACGGTACGATTCGAGGAAGGCCAGCGTCGGCGCGTCCACGATGCCTGCGCTGCCGAGGAATTCCAGGTCAGCCGGGCTGAAGCGGAACCGTTCCACCGCGTCGAGCAGCCGCCCGGTGCCCGCCACGACGCCGTACCGGCGGCCGTGCGGCAGGTGCCTGGCGAACACTTCGAAGATGGCCCTGCGGTTGGCCGCGCCGCTGCGCAGCGAGGCCTGCACCATGGTGAGCTCGTAGTGGTCGGTCAGCAGTGCCGTGCCGTCGCCGGGCACAGACTGGTGGTTCACTGAATTCGTCACAGGTGGAAGACTACGGAAGGAGGAGGTGGACCGTCGTGAGCGTGGCGCCCGCTGAAGTGGACCTTCCGAAGTCCACAGACAAGCCGGTGTCGGACAAGCCGTGGGTCACCATCGTGTGGAACGACCCGGTGAACCTGATGTCGTACGTGACGTACGTCTTCCAGACGGTCTTCGGGTATCCCAAGAAGAAGGCCACCCGCCTGATGCTCGACGTGCACCACAAGGGCAAGGCGGTCGTCGCCGCCGGAGCCAGGGAAGCGATGGAGCACAACGTCGAGATACTGCACGGCTACGGCCTGTGGGCCACCGTCATGCACGATAAGTAGCAGCAACCCCTTGGAACCCTTCCGGCCCACCCGGGGCGGCGGCGTGCGCGCCTGGCTCGCCGCCCCCGAGGCCTCCCTCCTGCGCAGCCTGGTCGGCCAGGTCCTCACCCTGATCGCCCCCGACGGCGACGGCCCGAAGACGACGGCCTGGAACAACGTCGCCGACCTCGAGGCCCTGCTCGACGCCCCCAGCTCCGCCGACCCCGGCGCGGCAGAAGACCTGACGACCCCGGACGACCCGGTCCTGGCCCGGCTGCTGCCCGACGGCTACCGCGACGACCCGGACGCGGCGGGGGAGTTCCGCAAGTACACCGAGCCCGGCCTGCGCAGCGCCAAGCAGCAGGCCGCCCTCCAGATGCTCGACTCCCTGCCCGACGCCGGCGGCCGCATCCAGCTCACCCCAGAGCAGGCCCAGGCGTGGCTGAAGGCGCTGAACGACGTCCGTCTGGCCCTCGGGGTCCGCCTCGACGTCACCGAGGACTTCGAGCAGCAGTGGTCGAAACTCGGCCGCGACGACCCGCAGTGGGCCGCGTACGAGGTGTACGCCTGGCTCGGCGCGGTCCAGGAGTCCCTGGTCCAGGCGCTAGCCTGAGCCGGTGCTCACGATAACGCGCGAGTTGCGCGACCACATCGTCGCCCACGCCCGCCGAGATCACCCCGACGAGGCCTGCGGTGTCCTGGCCGGCCCGGCCGGAAGCGACCGCCCGCGGCGGTTCATCCCCATGACCAACGCCGCCCGCTCGCCGACGTTCTACGAGTTCGATTCCACCGAGCAGTTCCGGGTGTGGCGCGAGATGGACGACGCCGGCGAGGAACCGGTCGTCATCTACCACTCCCACACCGCCACGGAGGCCTACCCCAGCCGCACCGACATCGGGCTGGCCGCCGAGCCGCGCGCGCACTACGTGCTGGTTTCCACCAGGGACGAGGACCGGACCGAGTTCCGGTCGTACCGCATCGTCAACGGCGAGGTCACCGAGGAGCCGGTCACCATCCTGGAATGATTCCGCCCGCCAAGGGGTTGGCCCCCAAGGACTGACCAGATAACCAGTGGAGCGTGGTTCATGGCCATCGAGGTTCGCATCCCGACGATCCTGCGCCCCTACACCGACGGCGCCAAGCAAGTCGAGGGAACCGGATCCACGCTCGACGAGCTGATCAGCGACCTGGAGCAGCGGCACGGCGGCCTGCGGGCCCGGCTCATCGACGACGGCAGCCTGCGGCGTTTCGTCAATGTCTACCTGAATGACGAGGACGTCCGCTTCCTGGATGGCCTGCAGACCAAGGTCAAGGACGGCGACACGGTGACCGTCCTGCCCGCGGTGGCCGGGGGCGCGGGCTAAAGACCTCATCGTTATCCCGAACGGACTGTGGTGTGCGCTACGAGAACATCCTCGAGTCCCTGGGGAACACCCCCCTGGTGGGATTGCCGCGCCTGTCACCATCGGCCGACGTCCGGTTGTGGGCCAAGCTCGAAGACAAGAACCCGACGGGGTCGGTGAAGGACCGCGCGGCGTTCTCCATGATCGCGCAGGCGGAGAAGGACGGGCTGCTCTCGCCGGGGTCCACGATCCTGGAGCCCACCTCGGGCAACACCGGCATCTCCCTGGCCATGGTGGCCAAGCTGCGCGGCTACCGGCTGGTCGTGGTCATGCCGGAGAACACCAGCGAGGAGCGCCGGCAGCTGCTGCGGATGTACGGGGCCGAGATCGTCGACTCGCCCGGCGCAGGCGGCTCCAACGAGGCGGTCCGGGTGGCCAAGCAGATCGCCGCCGAGCGCCCCGACTGGGTGATGCTCTACCAGTACGGCAACGAGGCCAACGCCCGCGCGCACTACGAGACCACCGGCCCGGAACTGCTGGCCGACCTGCCGACGATCACGCACTTCGTGGCGGGCCTGGGCACCACGGGCACGCTCATGGGGGTGGGCCGCTACCTGCGCGAGCATAAGCCGGACGTCAAGATCGTGGCGGCCGAACCCCGCTACGGCGAGCTCGTCTACGGGCTGCGCAACGTGGACGAGGGCTTCGTCCCCGAGCTGTACGACCCTTCCGTCCTGACCACCAGGTTCTCGGTGTCGTCGGCCGACGCCTTGCGCCGCACCAGGGAACTGGTCGCGGCCGAGGGGATCTTCGCCGGGATCTCCGCGGGCTGCGCCCTGCACGCGGGCCTGGCCATGGCCGCCAAGGCCGTCGCCGAGGGGCGGCCCGCCGACATCGCGGTCCTGATCGCCGACGGCGGCTGGAAGTACCTGTCCACCGGCGCGTACGAGGGCACGCTCGACGAAGCGGAAGCCAGGTTGGAAGGCCAACTCTGGGCGTGAGCCCGCCATAATGTCCACCATGCGGCTCACCGTGATCGGATGCTCAGGCAGCTTTCCAGGCCCCGACAGCCCGTCGTCCTGTTACCTGCTGGAAGCCGAGGGCTTCCGGCTGGTCATCGACATGGGCAACGGTGCCCTGGGGGTGCTCCAGCGGTACGCGGAGCTCTTCAGCATCGACGCGATCTGCGTGTCCCACCTGCACGCCGACCACTGCATCGACGCGGGCTCGTACTGGATCGCGCGGCAGTTCGCCCCCGACGGCCCCAAGCCCGCCATCCCGCTCTACGGTCCGCCGGGCACCGCCGATCGCATCAAGCCGTTCCTGGGGGGCGGTCCCCACCAGCGTGACGACGCTCCGTTCACGTTCCGTGACCTGGCGGTCGGGCCGCGCGAGATCGGCCCGTTCCGCGTCACCACCGACCACATGAACCACCCGGTGGAGACGTTCGGGTTCCGGGTGGAGCACGCGGGCGCGCGGCTCGCCTACTCGGCCGACACCGGGGAGTGCGATGCGCTGGTCACGCTGGCCGAGGGCGCGGACGTGCTCCTGTGCGAGGCGTCGTACCTCGACGGGCCCGACAACACGCCGAACCTCCATCTCACCGCCCGCCAGGCGGGCGAGCACGCGACGCGGGCCGGGGTCGCCCGGCTGATCCTGACCCACCTGGTGCCCTGGAACGACCGGGAACGAACGCGGTCGCAGGCCGCCCAGACCTACGCGGGCCCGTTGTCGCTGGCCACCTCCGGCATGGTCCTGGAGCCCTGAGGCCGCGGATAGGCTGTCCCACATGTCGCGTCCCGACGGGCGATCCGTCACTGAACTACGGCCGGTGAAGCTGACCCGGGGCTGGCTCGATCACGCCGAGGGCTCGGTGCTGGTGGAGTTCGGCCGCACCCGCGTGCTGTGCGCCGCGAGCGTCTCGAACGAGGTGCCCCGCTGGCGGCGCGGCAGCGGCCTCGGCTGGGTGACCGCCGAGTACGCGATGCTCCCGCGCGCGACGAACACCCGCGGCGACCGCGAGTCGGTCAAGGGCCGCCTCGGCGGCCGGACGCAGGAGATCTCCCGGCTGGTCGGCCGTTCGCTGCGCGCGTGCGTGGACTACAAGGGGCTCGGCGAGAACACCATCGTCATCGACTGCGACGTGCTCCAGGCCGACGGCGGCACGCGCACCGCCGCGGTCACCGGCGGGTACGTCGCGCTGGCCGACGCTGTGGCCTGGCTCCAGGCCAGGAAGCTGTGCCCGGGCGACCCGCTGCTCACCTCGGTGGCCGCGGTCAGCGTCGGCGTCGTGGGCGGCGAACCCCGGCTCGACCTGTGCTACGAGGAGGACGTGGCGGCCGACACCGACATGAACGTGGTGTGCACGGCCAGCGGTGACTTCGTGGAGATCCAGGGCACGGCCGAGCGCGAGCCGTTCAGCCGCGACCTGCTGGGCCAGCTGCTTGACCTCGCGGTCCAGGGCTGCGCCGAGCTGACCCGGCTCCAGCGCGAGGCCCTGGGTGCCCGCTGAGCCCCTGGTCCTCGCCACCAGGAACGCCGCCAAACTGCGCGAGCTGGCGCGGATCCTGGGCGAACAGGTCTCGCTGGCCGGGCTCGACGACTTCCCCGGCGCGCCCGACGTGCCCGAGACCGGCGCCACGTTCGAGGAGAACGCGCTGCTCAAGGCCCGCGCCATCGCCCAGTACACTCACTTGCCCGCCGTCGCCGACGATTCCGGCCTGTGCGTGGACGCCCTGAACGGCATGCCGGGCGTCCTGTCCGCGCGCTGGGCGGGCGGGCACGGCGACGATAAGGCCAACCTGGACCTGGTCCTCGCGCAGATCGCCGACGTCCCCGATACCAGGCGCGGCGCCCGGTTCGTCTGCGCGGCCGCGCTGGTGGACGGTGCTCGCGAGGTCGTGGTGACCGGGACCGTGGCGGGCCGGCTGATCCGGGAGCGGCGCGGCAGCGGGGGGTTCGGCTACGACCCGATCTTCCTGCCCGACGGCTTCGAGGAGACCACGGCGGAGATGACGCCGGAGGCCAAGGACGCGATCAGCCACCGCGGCCGCGCGTTCCGCGCGCTGGCCGCGTTCATCACCCGCTGACCCCGGGGATCCTAACGATCTCCATGCGCCCCATGACCTGACTGTAAGCTGGTCATTCCTGACATCATGGAAAACGTGAACGACCAGGCCGCGGCCCGCCCGGCGGCCGACAGGGAGGTGGCCGAGGCGGTCGAGGCCGCCGGCAACTTCCGGATCTACCTGGGCGCGGCGGCCGGCGTCGGCAAGACCTACGCGATGCTCAACGAGGGCCACCGGCGGATGAGCCGGGGCACCGTCGTCGTCGTCGGGTTCGTCGAATGCCACGGGCGGAAGCTGACCGAGGACATGATCGGCGGCCTGGAGGTCGTCCCCCGTAAGCAGGTCGATTACCGGGGGAGCAGCCTGCAGGAGATGGACGTCGACGCGGTGATCGCCAGGCATCCCGAGGTCGCCCTGATCGACGAGCTCGCCCATACGAACGTGCCGGGATCGGGCCGGAACGCCAAGCGGTGGCAGGACGTCATGGACATCCGGGCCGCGGGCATCAACGTCATCACCACCGTCAACATCCAGCACCTGGAGAGCATCGCCGACGAGGTCGAGCACATGACCGGGGCCAAGGTCCGCGAGCGCGTCCCGGACTGGGTGGTCCGCAGGGCCGACCAGATCGAGCTGATCGATTCCTCGCCTGAGCAGCTGCGCCGGCGCATGGTGCACGGCAACATCTACCCGAAGGAACGGGTCCCAACGGCCCTGAACAGCTTCTTCCGCATCGACAACCTGACCGCGCTCCGGGAGCTGGCCCTGCGGTTCCTGGCCGACGAGACGGACGAGGACCTGCTCGAGCACCTGCGCCGGCACGACTCGACCGCCGTGTGGGAGACGTGTGAACGCGTCATGGTGGCCGTCGCCCCTGCTCCGGGGACCGGCAGCCTGCTGCGGCGGGCGGCCCGGATGGCCGCCAGGCTCAAGGGAGAACTCGACGTCGTCTACGTCGCCTCCAGCGACGCCACCCGGTCCGGGGATAAGCAGGCCCTGCAGAAGCTGGAGCAGCTGACCGCCGACGTCGGCGCCCGCTGGTACGAGATTCCAGGCGACGATCTCGCCCGGTCCATCGCGCGCTTCGCGCAGGAGCATCAGATCACCCAGATCGTGATCGGGTCCAGCCAGCGCAGCCGGTGGCAGCAGTTGCTCGCCGGCGGCTCGAGGGTCAAGCGGATCATCCAGGAGGCGGGCCCGCTCGGCATCGACGTCCACGTCATCGCCCTGCACAAGGCGCCCCGGGCCGGGCCCACCGAGCAGACGGCCGATACCGCCCGTCGCCTGGTCCAGGTCCGGACCTCAGCCGAGGCCGACCTCGTCCTGGACCCAGAGGACCAGTAGCCCAGGACGATAGCGTTAGCACACGGCTGGCCCGCATTCCCTGTAGGAGGCATCGTGACCGACAAGCGGCTCGCACCGGGTGACCCCGCCCCGGACTTCACCCTGCCGGACGCGGACGGCCACCCGGTCTCGCTGTCCTCGTTCCGCGGCCAGCGGGTGATCGTGTACTTCTACCCGGCGGCGCTGACCCCCGGCTGCACGAAGGAAGCCTGCGACTTCCGCGACAACCTGGCCCCCCTGGGCCAGCTCGGCGTGGCGGTCCTCGGCATCTCCCCCGACCAGCCGTCCAAGCTGGCCAGATTCCGCGACAAGGAAGGCCTGACCTTCCCCCTGCTGTCCGACCCCGACCACGCGGTCCTGCAGGCGTACGGCGCCTACGGCGAGAAGGTGCTCTACGGCAAGAAGACCGTCGGCGTCATCAGGTCCACGTTCGTGATCGACCCGGATGGCACGATCGAGAAGGCCATGTACGGCGTCAGGGCGACCGGCCACGTCGCCCGGCTGCTGACCGAGATCGCAGCCTAACGAGATCGCAGCCTAGGCGGTACCTTTACTAGCGACCACGCGGGCGTGGCGAAATGGCATACGCGGCAGGTTTAGGTCCTGTTGGTGGCGACACCGTGGGGGTTCAAATCCCCCCGCCCGCACTCAGCTGTCTCCGAGGAAGCGGATTGCGGTCAGCACGAGGGTTCGGGTGACGTCGGCGACGTCGGCCAGGCAGACCTGCTCTCGGGGGCTGTGAGCGGCGCGCACGTCGCCGGGCCCGTAATGCAGGGTCGGTATGCCAGCCTCTGCGTACAGCCGAAGGTCGCTTCCGTAGGGGGCGCCGCGCTCGCGCAGGGCCGACTTCCCCGTGGCAGCCTGGTGGGCGTCCCGGACCAGGTCGCGTAGCGGGTGGCCGGCGGGAAGACGCCCGCTCGCGAAGTTGCCGCCGTTCCACGTGACGGTGGCAGGATGCTCGCTGAGCCAGGGATCGCGCTGGCACGCGTCGGCCACGCATCGCTCCAGGGCGAGCCGCGCCACCTCGGGGCTCTCCTCGACGGCCACGCCGAGCCTGCCCTGGGCGACCAGCAGGTCGGGGACGCTGCTCGCCCAGTCACCGGCCCGGACGATCCCGACGGAGATGCAGTAGGCGACGTCGTACTCGGCCATCAGCGGGTCGACGCTGACGTTGCGCTCACGTTCGAGCTCAGCCAGGGCGCGGTGAATCGGCAGATACGCGTCGAGAGCGCTGACGCCAGCCCGGCGGGTGCTGCCGTGGGTGGCGCGGCCAGGCACCCGCAACTCGAAGGTGAGTGCCCCGCCGTTTGCGGTGGTCAGGGTGCCGCTGGTGGGTTCGGTGATGATGCAGGCGTCGCCCGTGTGACCACGCCGGAGGGTTCCGAACGCGCCGAGGCCCCCGTCCTCCTCGCTGACCACGCAGTGCGCCGCCAGCCGACCGCGCAGCCGCACTCCGCTGGCGCGGATGGCGGCGATCGCCGCGAGGTTGGCGGCCAGCCCGGCCTTCATGTCACAGGCTCCGCGCCCGTGTACCACCTCGCCGGCTACCCGCGGGCGGAACGGGTCCGCAGGCCACTGGGCGAGGTCTCCGGGAGGCACGACGTCCACGTGGCCCTGCAGGATCAGGCCCGGCCCATCGGCGGCTTCCGGGGTGGTGCCCACGAGCCCCCAGGCCTCCTCACGGGGTGCCTCGGTCCCGGGAAAGCCGGGATCGGCCCGAAGCTCGCCCAGGTCCATCGCCCACAGGTCCACGTCGAGGCCCATCCGGAGCAGATGCCCGGCCAGGATGTGCTGTAGCTCTGACTCGGCGGCGGTTCCGGTGATGCTGGGCACCGCCAGCAGGTCGAGCAGCAGCCGGCCCATCGCCGGTTCGTCGATCGCGGCGAGCCCGGCGGCTTCCGCCCTGGTCAGCTCGCTCATCGCTGGCTCATCGCGGTGGCCCGGTCGGAGGCGAGGATCATGTCGAGCAGCCGGGCGAACTGCTCGCGCGCGTGCTGCAGGTGTGCGGCCATCGCCACCGATGCCTGCTCGGCGTCCCCGTTACCGATGGCGCGCATGATCGGCGTGTGCTCGCCCGCGAAGCCCTCGAACGCCCCGGGCCTGGCCAGCTGACCAGCACCGCGGTCGCCGTCCGGGCCGAAGAACATCCACAGCGTGTTGACCTCACGGAACATCTCCTCGCGGGCTCGGGCGATCGACTCCAGCAGCAGGTCGTGCCTGGCCATCTCGGCCACCAGGAGATGAAAGCGGGAGTCGAGCTGGTGGTAGCCGGCGAGGTCGGCCGCGTCCTGCCCCACCAGCCAGGCCAGCTCGGCCCGCTGCTCCGCCGTCGACCGCTCCGCCGCCCACCGCGCGGCGAGCGGTTCGGTTGCGAGCCTGAACCGGTAGGCGTCGTCGATCGACTGCCGCCAGGCGGCGGCGATCTCGCGGCGGCTGCGGGGCGGAACCGCCGGCAGCTCGACCACGCTGCCTCCGTTGCGTCCGCGCGAGGTGCTGATCAGCCCCTCCGCGGCCAGGATACGCATCGCCTGGCGGACGGTATTGCGGCTCACTCCCAGCCCGAGCGCCAGATCCCGCTCGGTCGGCAGCTTGCTGCCGAAGGTGAACCCGCCCAGCATGATCCGGCGCCGCAGCGCACCGGCGAGCGCTTCCGAGGCCGCCTCACGCTGTTCGAGGCTGAGATCGGGTAGATCCGGCATCTCAGCTTCGCCACAACGGCTGCGTCAGGCAGGTCGGGCCGCCGTCCCCCTTGACGCACAAGTCCGCCGCGGGGAACTCGTGCACCTCGCACCCGGCAGCGCGCAGCTTCGCGACGGTGCGCGGGTTGCCCTCGGGTATCACCAGCACCCGCGGCCGCACCGCGAGAACGTTGGCGCCCTGGGTGGCGACCTCTTCCTCGACCGCGCTCACCCGCTCGATCCCCCGCTGGTCAAGGAACTCCAGCAGCCGCACCGGCGCCAGCGGCTCGTACACGATGGCCAGGTCGTCGGCCAGCGGCGAGATCAGCGACATCAGGTGCAGCACGGCCTGCGGGCCCTGGAAATGCGGCAGGTCGTACGCGGTTACCTCGGCACCGTGCGGGGCGAGCAGGGCCCGGATCTGCTCGATGCCGGCGGCGTTGGTGCGGTAGCTGTGGCCGATCGCCAGCGTGCGTTCGTCGAACCAGACCTTGTCGCCGCCGTCCGCATACGCCTCACCCTCCAGCCTGCCCAGCACCGGTACCCCGATCCGGTTGAGGTCCTCGGCGATCTGGTCGGGTTCGGGCTCCCGGACCGGCTTCCGCATCCGGAGCAGGATCGCACCGTACGGCGTCATGATGACGGGGTCATGGGTATAGACCGCGTCCACCAACTCATCGCGCGGCTCCCCGATCTCGACCTGGCAGCCCAGGCTCTCCAACAACCGGACGAACCCGCGGTGCTCGCGGAGCAGGGCCACCTCGTCGGGCAGGCGCCACTGAGCCGCGGCGAAGTCGCCCTTGGTCGCGGGCGTCCGCACGAAGACCCGGCGCAGCGGCGCCACGGTCGAACCGACCCCCCACTGCTGGTCAGTCGCCTGCTGGTCAGGTACGGCCGTGCCGGACAAATGGGTCCCTATTAGCTCCATAACAAGAGACTAGACCCGGCCTCGCTTCCGGTCAATTGGGTCCCGGTGCGATCCTTTTTCGAGCGCGCACACATGCCCGGTGGGACGGGAAGTGCAAAGATGGCTGGAAACGATCTCGGAACGGTGGCCCTGGCCGCCGTCCGGCAGCGATCCGCCGAGACGGGGACGCCCGGCCCGGTGACCCCATCCCAGCCGACCATCATTAACGCCGAACCCGGTCAGATCTCCGCTCACCTGCATCCCACGTAATCTCTCCCGCCCGCGCTTGCGCCCTCGATACGCTTATAGCGCGAAAAGGGGCCTGTCAGGGGGCAAGACATGTCTGTGCGCGTCAAGGCCAGCGCCGTTGCTCTCGCCGCCCTCGCCTGCCTGCTGCTCGCGCCGGCGGCCACGGCGTCGCCCGGGCCGGTCCAGTTCACCGGGAGGCAACTCAAGACCGCCTTGCTGCCCGCCTCGGACTTCGTGGCCGGATACACCTCGACGGACGAGAGCGATTCGGGCCGCCGCCTCGAGCACGCCACCGTCTTCCGCCTGCGCTCCACGAGCTGCTCCACCTTCTGGTTGTTCAGCGGCCAAGTGGCCGGTTTCGGCGAGACCGCTTTCGCTACCGACCTGGTCGAAGGCACGACCGGTCGGTTGATCCCGCAAGAGACCTTCGTCCAGTCCATCTACCAGTTCGCGAGTACCCGCGCGGCCGCCTCGTTCTACCGCCAGCTGACGGGCAAGTACCGGTCGTGCCGCTCGGCCGGCGAACCTGGCGGGAGCGGCAAGACCATCCGGGAGACGCTGCACTCAGAGGCGGCGCTGTTCTTCGGCGGCCACCATGCGTCGCAGGTCATCGAATACGTAACGGCCTCCAGGACGCCGGGTCCGCCGCTGGTGTTCTACCTGCTGTGGACCATCGACGGCACCGATGTCTACTGGATCAGCACCAACCAGGATTCCGGCTCACCCCGGCCCACGCTGTCCTCGCTCACGCTCAAGCTGATCGCCAGGGTCGGCGCCCTCCGGTAAGCCATAACGTATGAGGGGATGGGCTGTAGGCCAGGCCCGGCGGTCAGAGGAAGTTGTTCGGCCAGATCATCGTCCGCCACATGTGGGCGACCGGGGAGCCGTCGAAGCCGAGGCCCTCGCCGGGCTGCCGGAAGTTCCGGCCGACCACGTCCTCGAACTCGTCGAAGTCCACGGCGGCGTTCGGGTCGAAGGAATAGATGTCGTTGATGGTGATCAGGCGCGACGTCATGTACCAGCGATGCCGGCGCGCCGCCTCGTGCTCGCGGCGGATGTACTCGGGCGGGGCGTAGTCGGGGCCGAAGTAGTCGATGTAGGCCTTCGGATAGGTGTACCCCACCGACTCGTCGGGGAAGTAGCGCAGGGCCTCGTGCTTCTGGATGGCCCAGGCGACCTCCTCGTCGACGTACGGGCCGAGCATCTGCGCCCCCCAGTAGCCGTGGTTGGCCGACAGCAGGCCGGCGATGGCGATGTCGTGCACCAGGCACGCCATGACCACCTTCTCGTCGAGCCCGTTCTCCCTCGCGACCCGGGCGCTTTGCAGCAGGTGGGTCCGGGCGATCGGGCTGAAGCGCAGCAGGAAGAAGTCCTTAAGCACGGGACGCCCGGGCATGGCGGGCAGCGCGGGGTTATC
>Ga0335074_10006588_pt1 | contig 16110 bp, 15 predicted proteins | sample Lox_Sample_23_FD_206715 | JGI IMG/M metagenome (GOLD analysis project Ga0335074, IMG submission 206715) | Soil microbial communities from Loxahatchee National Wildlife Refuge, Florida, United States - Lox_Sample_2.3 | ecosystem: Environmental > Terrestrial > Soil > Wetlands | place: USA... | reverse complement strand
GTGTTTGGGCCGGCCCCGGGCGGGCGCGGGGGCGCCCCCCCGCCCCACGGCCGGGGACCGGGTGTCGCGAACCTGCCTGACTAGCAGGTCTTCGTGCTGCAGGTCCAGTACTCGGGGTAGAACATCCCGAGCGGGTTCTGGCCCACGTTGTGCAGACCGTTCGAGACCGCGATCACGCCCGTCTGCCACGGCATCCACAGCGACGGAAGCTGCTCTGCCGAGTAGTTGGCGTACTGGTCGAACACACTCAGGCTGCTGCTGGTGTGCGTCTCGTTGATCAGCGTGTCCATCTCCGGGTTGGAGTAGCCACCGGAGTTGTTCGGTGCACCGCTCTGGTACAGCGGCTCACCAGTCGGCTCGAAGCCAGGACCGTTGAACTCCCAGCCACCCAGGTAGAGGAACGTCCAGGTGCACTTGGAGCCGTGGCACGGCACCGTGTCGGCCAGCAGGGAGTCGAAGGTCTCGCCGTCCGGCGTGAGCTGGATGCCCGCGCTGGCCAGGTCCGACTTCAGGATGTCGACATCGTCTTCCTGGGTGGAGATGCCAGAGGTGTAGGCCATCGAGAACTTGGCCTGCGTGCCGGCCTTGATGCCCGCGCCACAGTCGGACGCGCCGGTGCCAGCCGACTCACAGGTCAGCACACCGCCGACGACCTTCCAGCCGTGCGCCGCGAGGATCTGCTTGGCCTTGGCCGGGTTGTACGGGTACGGGCCCTGGCCGTCGTTCTCGGTCATGACCGGCGTGACCCACTGGCTGACCGGCTCAACCGGGACACCGGACGTGGTCGGGTAAGCGTAGCCACGGCCGATCGAGGTGGACATGCCCTTCTGGTCGTCCAGGTACTGCAGTGCCTGGCGGAAGTAGAGCTGCTTGAACACCGGACCCAGCGTCGGGTTGTTGAAGTTCTCGTAGGCGTAGCCAGTCGCGAACTCGTAGGCGGCCTGCAGGTAGTAACCGGCAGACTTCACCGGGTTGACAGCCGGCAGGAAGGTCTTGCCGACGGCCGGGCCGAGGTCGGTGGTGGGGATACCGCCGGTGCTCAGCGAGCCGGTGCGCAGCGCCGTGTAGATGGCGGTGTCACTGGTGTAGGTCTGGAACTTCAGCTCCGAGATCGACGGCTTCTGCGGGCCCGAGTACTTCGGGTTCGGCACGAAGGTGTAGTTACCGTCGACGTTGTAGGAAGTCAGCTTCCAGGGACCGTCGACGACCTGCCACAGCGGGTTGGTCGCGTAGGTCGAGGTGTCCTTGTTCTGCGCGGTCAGGAAGGTGTAGACGGCCTTGCACTTCGCCCAGCCGTCAGCCGCGCTGTCCGTGGTGCAGCCGCCGCTGCCTGCCGCGGCGCCGGCCTTCGAGACGTCCAGGGCCTGCGCGAACGGGGTCAGGATGGCGAGCTGGTTGTAGGTGAACCACAGGCTCGAGTAGGCCTGCTTGAGGTGCAGGGTCACCTGGTCAGGACCAGTGGCCGAGTACGACGTCATGTTGTCCGGGAGCAGGCCCGGGGTGTAGCCGGCGTAGTTGGCCTTCTCAGCCTCGAGCAGGTTCAGGTCGAAGATCAGGTCCTTGGCGTCGACCTTCTCGCCGTTCGACCAGTTCCAGCCCTTGAGGTTGATCACGACAGTCTTGCCGCCGTCGCTGTAGATCGGCTGGTCAGCCGGCGACTCGGCGTAGTTGACGTTGATCGAGGTGTCGTTGCCGCCGAACATGTACAGCGGCCGGACCATGAGGTACATGAAGTCCTCATAGTTGGTCACGCTGTAGCAGCTGCCGCCAGCGAACTGGAAGATGCAGTTTGCCCCTGCTCCGTTGATGTTCGGAAGCGTGACAACAGCATCCTTCACCGACTTGGTGGAGCTGGCGGGGGGAGAAGAGCCGTTCGAGCTGGACCCGCAGCCTGCGGCCAGCAGTGCGGTCGCTGCTGCCGCAGCGACCACCGCGACGCTCATGCGTCTGCGTTGAAACATGTGTACTCCTTCGTTGCGGCGCGAATAGCACGCCCGAGCCGGTTCATCGTCCAGGCGCAGTAGCTGTCCGTGCGCGCAGTACCGACGGCTCCAGCCAAGATACCTAATGACCGGAGTAATCCAGCCTTTCGAGCGATTTGCGTATTTTCGGCCGGGTCGATACTGGGCCGGTTCAACCCCCGGCGCCCGATACCGGTCCGGGTTTGGGCTTGATGGCCCGGGTCGCCCCGCGCCAGCCAACCCGTTGCCGTTCCGGCTACGGTTCCAAGGCAGCGTAGTTGCCTGCCGGTGTCGAAGGGATGCACGATATGTCACAAGTTCCTATCGATGTGGCCGGCGTTCATGCAGGCTGCGGCGACAAAGCGCCCCGACTCGCTGACCTGGAGCAGCCCGACAAGGCGGTCAGACCGGGTTCATACCGACGCCGGGTCGGCCGCCAAAGGGCCCCTCAGCAGCGCCTGGGCGAACAAGAGCGATTCGCTACGCGCTGTCACCAAAAGCCCTAGGCCAGCCTTACCAGAACAGGACCGTCTGTCCGGTTGGTTCCGCCGGACTGCGGCGCAGATCACACCAGATCGCGGGGTAGCCCGGCGGCATAACTGGGCATGGGGCGGCGATGCCTATGAAGCGTTCGCGCCTTGACCGTCTGTCCGCCGCCGCTCCTGGCACCAGCCCCCGCTTCCGTCGGATGGCTGTAGTGGTACCTGCCGGGCTCACCGCAGCCGGGCTGCTCGCCTCGGGCTGTGCCACCGCGAGCAGCCAGGACCACTCCGCGTCGGCCGGCGGCCACAGCCCGCCAGCCGCGGCAAGTCATCAGGCAGCCAACGCGGCCGCGGGCCAGGGCACCTCAGCCGCAGCGACGGCAGCGGCCGCGGCGCCCTGCGCACAGGGCGCTCTGAAGCTGTCGGCCGGGACAGGCAGCGGCGCGGCCGGCAGCACCTATTACTCGCTCGACTTCACCAACGTCAGCCGCTCGACCTGCACGCTCGACGGCTATCCCGGTGTGTCCTTTGTCACTAGCGGCCCGGAGCGGAGCGAACTCGGCCAGCCGGCCTACCGGGACGCAGCCTTCGCTAGCCACGCGGTCACGCTGTCGCCCGGCAGCACCGCGCACGCCGACCTTCGGGTCCAGCTCGCGGCGAGCTATCCGGCGGCGCTATGCAAGCCGGTCAGCGCGCACTGGCTGCGGGTGTACCCGCCCGGGTCGACCGCCGCGCAGTACCTCAGGCTCAACGCCGTGACCTGTGCCGGAAAGGTTCCGAGCGGAAGCACGATCGGGGTCTACACGGTCCGGCCGGGCGCGACCGGCGCGTAGCCGGCAACCGGCGCGCCGGGCCCTGGACGCGACCGATGGCCGCGCCCGCGCGAGGCGCGCCGAGCAGGGATGCCATCATGGCTTAGGCCCACATCGGTGTCGGGCCTGTTTAACGAAGGTCGGTCATGATGCTGAGAAGGCCCGGACGGCTGACGGCCGTCGGCCACCTCCGGCTGCGGGGCCGGGATGGACGGGCTCAGCGGCGCAGGGTGCTCCACGCTGCGGTCGTCGCCGTTGCGGTGGTGGGAGCAGGGCTTGCTGCTGGCTGCGCAGCGCCCGCCAAAGCCGGTCCGGTGATCCAGGTGACGGGAGCTCAGATCATCCAGCCTGGTGCGAGCCGGCTGACGGACGTCTACGTCGACGTACAGAACTACGGCCCGGCGACCAGGCTGATCTCGGCCCGGCTCAGCGTCGGCGGCCGGATCACCTTCAGGTCGCCGGTCAGGGCGGGTCAGGCGGCGATGGAAACCGTGCCCGCCATTAGCATCCCGGCCAGGACCTTCCTCCGGCTCGCCCCGAACAGCTCCCACCTGCAGGTCACCGACGCCGGGCCAATGCGGTCGGGTACCGAGATCACCCTGACGCTGGTGTTCGCTCATGCCGGGACGTTCTCGGTGCCGCTCATGGTCACGAATCCGGAGTCGGGCGGGGCTAGTTACTTCCTCAACTGAGCGCCTGCCGAGTGCCCGGTGCTGAGCCCCGGTGCTGAGCCCCGTGCTGAGCCCCGTGCTGAGCCCCGATGCTGGGCGCCGTGCTCAGCGCGCGGCGCCTGGCGATCTAGCTGGGCGCTGATGGTGGCGGCGATGGTTGCGGCCGTCCTCGTCGCGATATATCGTTTCTGCATTAACCCGCGCACGTACGCACGGAGGGCAGATGGCAACGCAGCCCAGCTTGCGCATCGGTGACCGCGAACGCGAGGCCACCGCCGCGGAATTGCGGGAGCATTTCGCGCACGGCAGGCTGACGCTGGAGGAGTTCAACCAGCGGCTGGACGCCGTGTTCGCGGCCAAGACACAGCGCGATCTCACCCGGATTACGTCCGACCTTCCGCATGTGCGTACCAGCGGCACGCCGTTGCCGAGCGCCCGGACTCGCCCGGGGCAGCAGTTCACGGCCGGGTCGGCCGCAGGCTGGACGGATGGCGGGACGCCAGGGGCCAGCTCAGCCGACTCAGCTCAGTCGGCGGCGAGCCCGGCGGTGATGTGGCCCGGGTCCGCGGTACCGGGCGGCGGCTGGTCCGCCGGCGGTGGGTACCAAGGCGATGGCAGGTACAGGACCGCCTCGGGCGGCTATCCCTTCGGCCAGGGCGGACCGCACAGCGGCTGGTCGGGCCGCCGCGGGCGGCACGGCGGCATCGGGGTGTTCGTTACCCTGCTCGCCGCGATCGCGAGCTGGCTCCTCGTTTACGACGTCGTGCTCGTCGGCTGGCAAGTGCCGTGGGCTGGCCGCGCCGGCCTGCTGGTCGCCATCTTCACGCTCATCCGCGGCCTGCTGCGGCGGATCTTCCGTCGGCGCTGACAGGGCTCAGCTCGGACAAGGCTCAGCTCGGACAAGGCTCAGCTCGGACAAGGCTCAGCTCGGACAAGGCTCAGCGCCGACACGACCAGCTATCTACCGCGCGCTGGCTAGCGGTGGCACGGCACTGAGACGCTGGCTGCCTGGCCCACCAGCCCGCCGCGCCTCCGGACAGCCGAGACCGACCTAGCCACCGACCGGCACCCGCAGCGGCACCACGAGGTAGCGAAACGCAGGCCTCTCCGCGCGGCCGCCCTCCCCCTCTCTATCGCCACCGGGTAGCGGCGAGGCGGAAGTACCCTCGTCGCCTCCGTTCCCGTCCGCGGGCTCGGAATCGGCCTGGCCGGTGTCGCCGGCGTCCGCCGTCGCATCACCGTCCAGCCAGGTGATCAGGGCCGGCTTTGCCGGGCTGGTGAAGTCGAGCTTGATCCAGCCTGCGCCAGCCGGCGTCTCGTCACCGTCGGGTTGCGGCTGCCGACCCTGGCTAGTCAGCGCGGCGGCGGTCAGTCCATCGAGCAGGTAGTGCGGATTGAACGAGATCACCTGGTCGGGTCCGGCGAAGCGGACCGGCACCGACTCGATTCCCCGCGCCCGGCCGGCCGACTGGGCCTGGATCACTACTTTGCCGCCGCGGAAGCTGAGCTGTACCGGGCTCGCCCGCTCCGCCACCAGCGACACTCTGCGCACCGCCTCAGTGAAGGGCACAGCAGGTAGGTCCGCAGTGGCGTCGAACTGCTTCGGGAAGCGGGATCCGTAGCGGATGAACTCGGCACCAATCAGCCGGGCAGTCAGCCGCCGCCCGCCGCCCTCGAAGCTGATCATCCCGTCAGCCGGGCGCGACGAGCCTCCATCACCGGAGCCGAAGGCGATCGTCACCGGGCGGCCCGGTCCCATCGTCCGAGCTACGTCGGCCAGAGTGCGGGCCGGCACGAGCGCCGACGCATGCACCGCAGAGTCGACGGGAGTCCAGTCGACCGTTCGCACCGCGAGCCGGTACCGGTCGGTCGCCGCGAGCGTGATCGAACGCCCGTCGAAGTCGAGGCACACACCGGTCAGCATCGGCAGCGTATCGTCGCGGCTGGCTGACGGCACCACCTGAGCCGCCGCAGTCGCCAGCGCGGCGCCGTCGACGGTCCCCATGGTCGCGGGCAGCTCTGGCAGGTCCGGGTACTCCTCGAGCGGCAGGCAAACCAAGCCGAACTCGGCGCTGCCGCAACTGAGCATGACCATGCCGTCGATGACACTGACGTCCACGTCGGACGGTGGCAGGCTCCTGGTGATCTCCGCGAGCAGCCGACCTGGCACCAGCGCGGTGCCGGGCTCACCGACATCGGCACCGACTTGCACGCGCGCGGAGACTTCGTAGTCGAAGCACGACAAGGTCAGGCTGTCTCCGTCTGCGTGCAGCAGCAACCCCGACAGCACCGGGATGACCGGTCGCGTCGGCAGCGCTCGCGCCACCCATGACACGGCTTCGCCCAGCACTTCGCGTTCGACCCTGAACTTCACTGCATTTCCTCCCGCCCGACCCGCGGTGTTGCACCGATCGTTGCACGCCCTGCTGACAACGCAAGGCCTGAGCCGCAGCGGATCCCGGGGAGGCAACAGCGCACTCACGCACGCTCGCGCTCGCCGCTGACGTTAGTCGCCGCGGCGAGCGCGAGAGTGCGGTGTCAGCGGCCGGTAACGCCGGCAGCGCCGGCGTTCGCGACACGGGCAGTCGCTGCCGTTAGGACGCCAGCAGTTCCTGCGGCACCGACGAAAGCGCGGTCTCGATCGCGGCGGCGAGCGCACGCGCAGACTCGGCAGTCAGCTCCACCGCCACCCGCGCGGACGGTCCCTTGGCCGGGTTGATGAAGTCGATGTTCAGCGTGTGCGCGGCCATTGCGTGCACCGGGTGGTCAAAGTACACAGTGGCGCCGCTGAGCGAAAACCAGCCCGCCGCACCCTTGCCGCTGCCTGCGATCTCGATCTTCTCGGTTTGATACGTGCACATGCGAGCTCCTCAGCTTGCCAGGTAGCGGCCGTAGAAATCCCAGATCTTCTGCCAGCCGTCGGTCGCTGCCTCCGGCCGGTACGCCACCCGGTCCACTGCGAAGAACGCGTGCCCGGCGCCTTCGTAGGTGTGGAACTCGTGCGGCTTGCCGTACTCCTCGAGCACCTTCGAGAGTTCCCCGGTCTCGGCTGGTGACGGGAACTGATCCTCGGCGCCGAACAGGCCAAGCAGCGGGCAGGACAGATCCTGCGCGAGGCCCGCGATCGGAGTGACCTTCAGCGGCATGCCGTCCGGCGGAGTGTTGACGATGAACGCCCCGTAGCAGTCGACGGCCGCGTCGAGCTGAAGGCTGCAGGCGGCGAGGAACGACTGGCGTCCGCCGGAGCAGTAGCCGATGACGCCGACCTTGCCGTTGGAGCCTTGCAGCGAGCGCAGATAGTCGGCGGCACCGCCGACGTCTCCGACGAGCTGACCGTCCGGCACTCCGCCCTGCGCTCGCGCCGCCGCGGCCGCGTCGTCCGGGCTCGCGCCCGGGGCGATCCGGTAGTACAGGTTGGGCATCAGCGCGGCGTACCCGTTCGCGGCGAACTTGCGGACGATCTCCTTGGTCGACGAGTCATATCCGGGCATGTGGTGGATGACGATGACGCTGGCGCGAGACGCGGCGCCGTCATCCGGCACAGCCAGGTATGCCTCAATCTCGTCTCCGCCGAAGCCAGCGATACGGATGGTCTGGGCAGTTAGTCCTTCACTCGTACCCATGCTCTCTCCCTCGCGATCCTTCTGAACTCCCGCGGACAGCGGCCACCAGGCGCGGGTCAATCCTGCCAGCGACACCAGCGCGCGTCTCGGCCGGAGTCCGCTTAGGTACGGACGTCGGAGTCCGCAACCGTGCCACGGCGCCGCGGGACCCGTGTACTAGCGTCTGTGCTGTCGTCTCGACGGCGTCGAAGGAGATCCCGTGGCGGGTAACGAACTGCTGATAGACGGCTTCGGCCGGATCCGCGAGGTCGTGCACCAGGTGCTGGACGGCCTGACGCAGGCGGAAATCGACTTCCGCCTCGACTCGGCTGCCAACTCGATCGGCTGGCTCATCTGGCACCTGACCAGGGTGCAGGACGACCACATCGCCGGCGCGGGCGGACTGGAGCAGGTCTGGCTGGCGGGCGGCTGGGAAGAGCAGTGCGGATTGCCGCTCGACCCGGCTGATATCGGGTACGGCCACGACCCGGACGAGGTCGGGGCCGTTCGCGTGTCAGCTGACCTGCTCGCCGGCTATCACGACGCGACGCATGAGCAGACAATCTCATTCCTCAGCAACCTGACGGACGCGGACCTGGACAAGATCGTCGACCGAAGCTGGAATCCTCCGGTCACCATGGCGGTACGTCTGGTCAGCGTCCTCTCTGACGACCTGCAGCATGCCGGGCAGGCCGCCTACATCAAGGGCATCCTCGAGCGGCGCGACTAGCAGACACATCATGATCATCTAACCCCGGCGGCCGCCTGCGACCCGACCGGTGTTACCTGATCATGAACCCGCACGGCCGGAGATACTTGAGTTCGACAAAGATTGACAGCCTCAATTGAGGCGCGTAATGTTTGAGTCGCTCAATGATTCAGCTAGTCAACCAGACCGGAGCATCGTGGCCGTGCCTCAGAACGATCAGCTTGGAGCTAGGCAGCCAGCCGGCCCCAGCATCTCCGCGGACGCCGGGCAGCCAGCCGGCGCGAGCGGTTCAGCCGACGCCGGGCAGCCAGCCGGCGCCGGCATCGCAGCGGACGCCAGCCAGCCGGGCGGCGCCTGCGGGGCACCCAGCATCAGCCCGGAGGGCTGGGAGGTCGCCGACTGCTTCTTCGAGCTGATCGGGAGCATCATCGGGCACGCCGAGCAGATCGCTCAGCGGATGTGCATCCCCTCGCCGTTTGTGAAGGCACTGCACATGCTCGAGCGGCCGATGGCGATGAAGGAACTCGGCAAGCGCATGCACTGCGACCCGTCCTTCGTCACCCTGATTGCCGACATGCTCGAGAAGCGCGGGCTGGCGCGCCGCGAGGCGCACGCGGCCGACCGCCGGGTGAAGAACCTGGTTCTCACCGAGGACGGCCTGACCCTGAAGCACCGGGTCGAAGCCGAGATTGTTGCCCGGATGCCGTGGAACCGGGCGCTGGACGACGCGGAGCGCGTGCAGCTGCTTGCCCTGATCCGCAAGATGCTGAACGCCGAGAAGGCCCTTCCTGACGATGCTCAGGCTGATGACGCGCAGGTCGGAAATCCCGCCGCTGCCCCTGGCGCCGAAGCTGTCGATACTGCTGGCAGCCTCGCCGATCTGCTCCTTCCCGGTCTCCGCGAGCATGCTTCCCCCGCCACTAGCAGCCCCCGCGGTCGACGGGGGAGGTGACCTAGCAGCGCCGGCGCACGCAGACCAGCATTAGCGCCCAGCAAGCTCACTCCACACAGCTCCAGACTCAGGACGCCAGCGGCCTGACGACGGTACCGGCTTGCCCGGAACAGGCCGGAACAGGCCGGCGTTTGAACCGGGCCGTACCGAAACAGGCCGGTAACACCGTCGGCATCGATCCGGCCGCGGCACCAGACAAGCTCATAACGAAACGCGCAAGGACAGCGATCAGACCAGCCACGCCCTTGATCGGGCACGGTTTGTAGCGAAGGAGTTACTTTCAGATGTCAGGCAAGTCACCTGGACTCATGCGTCGCCGTGCCAGTACCCAGCGCGACGGCGAACAGCTCGGCGACGCACAGCTCGACTCCGTGCGGCCCGGCGGCGCCGCGCCGGAGACCGCGGGTTCCCCAGCGGTCGCGACCGCGACGGTCGGGAGCACACAGAGCGCCCGGTCTGCCGCGCATGCGCCATCCGAGGATGGCGAGGGCGGCCAGCAGCACCGCAACCTCGGCTGGGCACTCGTCATCATTGCCGCAGCCCAGCTGATGGTAGTGCTGGATGCCACGATCGTGAACGTCGCGCTCCCCCATATCCAGCACGCCCTCGGCTTCTCGGACAACGGCCTGGAGTGGGTCGTCAACGCTTATGCGCTGACGTTCGGCGGCTTCCTGCTGCTCGGCGGTCGCGCGGGCGACATTCTCGGCAGGCGACGGGTCTTCATCGCCGGCCTGGTCCTGTTCTCCCTTGCGTCGCTGGCCGGCGGCCTGGCTACGAGCCAGGCGTGGCTGCTGACCGCGCGGGCGATCCAGGGCCTTGGCGGTGCGGTCGTCGCCCCCACGGCACTGTCGCTGGTCACCACCACGTTCCCGGAGGGCCCGCGACGGAACCGGGCGTTCGGTGTCTATGCCGCCATGAGCATCGGCGGTGCCGCCGTCGGACTGCTCGCCGGCGGCCTGCTCACCACCTACGCATCCTGGCGCTGGGTGCTGTTCGTGAACGTGCCGATCGGCCTCGTCGTCGCCTTCTTCGCGCCGCGCGTCCTGGGCGAGTCCAGGCGCCTCACCGGCCGGTTCGACCTGCCGGGCGCGATCACCGGCACTGGCGGCCTCGCCGCGCTTGTCTACGGCCTGTCCAACGCGGCCACGAGTGAGAACGGCGTTTCCCACTGGGGCGACACGAAGGTCATCGTCTCACTGGTGGCGGCGGTCGTGCTGCTGGCGTCGTTCGTGTTCATCGAGTCGCGCAGCAAGCACGCCCTGTTGCCGCTGCGAATCTTCAGGAACCGGAACCGCTCCGGCGCGAACCTGGTCATGCTCTGCGTCGGCACTGCGATGTTCGGCCTGTTCTTCTTCCTGACGATCTTCGTCCAGGAAGTCTGGGGCTACAGCGCGCTCAAGTCCGGGATTGCCTACCTGCCGATGGTGGCCGGGATCATGGCAATGGCGGGTGTCAGCTCGCAGCTGGTCGGCCGCATCGGCGCACGGCCGCTGCTGATCGCGGGCACGACGATCGCTGCTGGCGGGATGTTCTGGCTATCCCGGATCACTGAGCACAGCACCTACGCCGGCGGCCTGCTCGGACCGATGCTGGTCACCGCTGTCGGCCTGGGCCTGGTGTTCATGCCGCTGACACTGGTCGCGGTGTCGAAGGTCGATGACCGCGACGCCGGTCTTGCCTCCAGCCTGGTCAATACCGGCCAGCAGGTCGGCGGCTCGATCGGGCTGGCCATCCTCGGCACGGTCGCCTGGACCGTTGTCGCGAATACGATCCACCACTCGGTCGCGGCCGCGCAGTCCGCGGCTGCCAAGGCAGCGGCGGCCGGGCACACAGTGAAGCCGACCGCTGCCCAGGCGGCGGCCGCGCAGAAGGCGATCACCGATCACGCACTGGCCGTCGGATTCTCCCACGGGTTCGAGGTGTCGGCCGGGATCGCACTGCTGGGACTGATCATCACTCTCGTGATGATCCGCGTGAAGCGCTCGGACCTGCAGGGCGCGACGCCTCCGATGATGGGCTAACGAGGAGCGGGCCGGCCGGGACAGCGTCCCGGCCTGCCCGCTTTCTCTATCTGACGAGATACTCAACCCGCTGCGGAGCCAGCGTGGCGTACGGCGTCCTGGTGGCGACCGTCAGGCGGTACCTGCCAGGAGCACGTGCGAGCGGGAACGGCTGGCCTGGAGCGAGGCCGCTCACCAGACCGTTCGACGCCGTGATCTCAAACCCGGTGACGTAGGGGTGGCTCGAGCTGAAGGTCAGTGCGAGCCCGTCCTCGTCAGCCACCCCGGTGCTGATCAGCGCCAGGTCCGGCGCCGCGTCGTCGTCGCTGGCGGCGAGCCGTTCAGTGGCGATGACGATCGAGCCCTCCAGGATCGGTACATACGGACCGTTGCTCCAGCCAAGCTGGCCGGTCACTGTAGCGGTCTGGAAGTAGGTAAACCACACGGGTGCGTCATCGGCGTTGAAGTTGTCACCGGTGCCGTCGAACTCAGGCTGATCTCCGGCCTGGTACAGCCGTTGCAGCTCCAGCAATCCGAGCGGAGTGTCGGAGTCATCGCGCCAGACGGCACCGTTCTGCCCGTCGAGCAGCACCCACTTGCCTAGGTCGTCGATCCACGCCTCGGTCACGGCGTGCCCGCCGCCAACGCCCGCGTAGTAACCCTCGCGGTACAAGCTGATCCGTCGAGCCGGGATCTGAACGGCATTCAGAGCCTGCGTCAGCACGATGGTGTACTCGCGGCAGGCGAACCGCTCACCGCGCTCGACCCGGTCCAGCACCACGTTCGCGTTCACTGCTGGTTCGTGGTTCGTGCCGATGTGCCGCCACCGGTTGGTCACCCATGTGAGCAACTGCTCGGCGGTCTGCCAAGCGCTAGGCAGCCGGGCCGGGAGGCGCTCGGCCAGCCTCCGCTCCCCCAGCTCGTCCAGCCGCGACAGCAGTGGCGCGCCCGGCGGTGCCGTTGGCCAGCGAATCAGCTCGACCGGCGCGAGCGGCAGGTTTGCCTCGATCCTGGCCCGCAGGTCCGGCCAGTCGGGACTGGCGCCGAACGCCTCGTCGAAGACCTCGGCGCCAAGATCGGCGAGCTGGTAAAAGCCATCGCTGACACATTCCTCCAGCAGCTCCCAGGCGCCAGGATGGCCGGTCAGAGCTGCTGCGACGGCACACGAAGGTCCCCAGATCTGGGTCCAGTACTCGGTGTCTTCGCGGAGTTTGTGCTGCAGCGCGAGGACACCCGCCCAGTCCTCGTCGCGCAGCAAATCGGTGGCCTGAGTGCGCAGATGGGAAAGGCCATCAGCGTCCATACCGGCAATCTAGCTAAGGCTGCACTCGTCAGGGCAAGACAGCCTTATGGCCGCACGATGCGGCTGGTGCTGCCTCGCTCCCAACTGGCTGCTACTATGCTAGCATTCTAGCCATGGTCCAGACCAGAGACGAGAAAGCGGGCAAGGTGCAGTTCAACGTCTACCTGCCGCCCGACCTAGTGCGACGCGTCAAGCACCAGGCCATCGACGAGAGCCGGAGCCTGTCGGTGCTGGTCGAGCATGCGCTGGCCGAGTACCTGACCCGACACGAGGAGAGCCAGTGACCGAGATCGTCGTACGGCCGGTGCGCTTCACCGCGGACGTTTCCGCTATGCAGTCCTTTCTCGAGCTGATTGGCCTGCGGCCATGGCTCGTCACAAACCAGGGCGGCTGGAGCGACATGGCGTGCGGGGCCGGCCGCGTCGCGCTGCACGACGCCGCTAGCTCTACCTCGGGCGCGCCGGCCGGCCAGACCACGCTGTGCTTCGAGGCCGACGACCTAGCGCTGCTAGCCAAGCAGCTCATCGCCGCCGACGTGGCCGGAGTGACCGTCTACGACGAGGCGTACGGCCGCGTACTCACGTGCCTGGACCCGGACGGCGCTGCGATCGCAGTCGACGAGCGCCCGACGGACTTGTATGGCTCACAGCTTCGCGCCGAGCCTGGAGCGCCCGAGTCGCTGCGCGTCATGCCGGTCCGGTTCGCCGACCCGGCCGGTCCGCAGGTTGGCTTCCTGCGCGCGCTTGGCCTGCGACCCGCTGGCGAGATCAATCCGAACTACGTCAACTTCCTGGCCGAGGGCGGAGCCCAGGGCCAGGTCGGCCTGCACCACGTGTTCAGCGAGAAGCTTCCGGTCGTTCTCGGCGGCGACGGCGCCGTCGTGCAGCTGACGTTTGAGTCCGGCGAGCCGCTCGAGCAGATTGCGGCCAGGCTAGCTACGGCGGGCTTTGAGCCGCGCATCATCACCGAGGACTTCGGCTCGCTGCTGTCAGTCGTCGATCCGGACGGCCAGGAAGTCCAGGTGCACACGCCCGCGCATTGACCTGAGCTGGCTAGCGCGCAGCGGGCTAGCGACTGGAAGGAGTTCGCCGTGACCGGTACGCTCCGCGTGGGTGTAGCCGACCGGAGCGCACGCAGGGCAGCCCGGCGTCAGGGCGGGTCAGGCTTCACGGCCAGCAGGTTCTCGTAGTCGGCGGACATCACCTGCGCCGATGGCTCACCAGCGCGGATGCGCATCGCCATCGCGGTTTCGCGGGCGGCGATCCGCTCGGCCGCCGTGATGATCTCCGCGGCGCGGGCGGCGGGCAGGAACACCACGCCGCTGCCGTCGGCGATGACGAGGTCGCCTGGGTCGACGGAGATCCCTGCCATCAGCACCGGTACGTCCCACGCCAGCTCGGCCTGCCGTCCGCGGGCCGTCCGCGGGGTCGCAGCTCGGGCGTAGACCGGCAGACCTAGCTCCGTGCTCTCGTCCACGTCCCGGCATGCGCCGTCGACGATGACACCGCCGACCTGCCTTGTCACCGCGGCCAGCGACAGAATCCCGCCCCAGCCGGCTGCGTCCGTGCGGCCGCCGGCAGCGACGACGATAACGTCGCCGGGCCGGGCTGCCGCTATGGCGGCCGTTCCGAGGTGACGGCCCGGGCGCGGCGAAGAACTCCCCCCGTGCTGGCCAATACCGTGCTGGCCAATACCGTGCTGGCCGATACCGTGCTGGCCGATACCGTGCTGGCCGCCGCTTGCTGCGTCGTCGCCCGCTACCGGGCCCAGCCGCTCGGTGATGACTGGACCGGTGACGCGGCGAGCGACCGTCATGCCGCGCAGGCCGTCCGCCACTCCGGCTAGCCCAAGCTGATCCATGGCGTCGGAGCACGCGCATGAGTCGAGCGCCGCGAGCCGCGCTAGGAGCGGGGCGGGCACGGTCAATCTAGGCACAGTCAATCTAGGCACAGTCAGCCTGGCCACGTTCGGTGAGCGAGGCTGACGACAAGCTCGAGCTTGGCCCGCTGCCCGGCGGCGGTCACCGGATTCCCGGCCGGCACCGAGGCGAACCCGCACTGTGTGCTGACCGCCAGCTCTGCCAGCGGCTTGATCTGCGCGGCCTCGCTGATCCGTGCTTCCAGCGCAGCGACGTCGTCAAGCTCGTCCGACTTCGTCGTGACCACTCCGAGTACGACGACCGTTCCTGGCCGCACGTCGGCGAGCGGATCGAAGGTCCCGGCGCGGTCGGAGTCGTACTCGAGCAGGAGCCGGTCGAATGCCAGGCGCGGGAACAGCACCGGCGAGATCGCGCCGTATCCGCCTGTCGAGTGCCACCTGCCACCGGGGCCATTCCCCCGGCAGACGTGCAGCGCTGTCGTCACCCCGTCGACGCCCTCGAACAGGGAGTTGTCGAGTTCCGCGTCGAATACCGTCTCGGCATCCGGGTCGCGGCCCTCGGCGACCATCCGCGCTCTGGTGTCGGGGTCACAGAGCGAGCCGTAATTCGGCGCATCGAGCTGGATGTAGTCGCAGCCGAGCGAAATCAGGTCCGCCACCACGCCGCGCTGATAGTCGCGGATCTCGGCGAGGAACTCCTCGCAGTCTGGGTACGCCGCCGTCGAGTGCTCGGGCGACCAGTACCGCCGGTGGTAGCTCGGCGCCGCCATCGTGAACTTGGTCCTGGCATGCGCGTGCCGCGCCAGGAACGCATACTCGTCTGCCATGCTGCCGAGAAGCGGCGCGTCAGCCACCCGCCGCACCACGGCCGGGTAGCCACCGGAACCCGCGGCCGGAACCACTGACCCGGTGGGCGTAGTGCCGCCAGCCCTAATACCGCCAGCCACAGCGCCGCCGGCCACGGTACCGCTAACCACGGCGCCGCCAACCACCGGGCCGCCAACCACCGGGCCGCCAACCACCGGGCCGCCAGCCACCGGGCCGGCAGGCACCGGGCCGGCAGCCACGGTGCCGCCGCGCCAGTTGAGCTGTCCGCGGCCAGGCGTCGCCTCGAAGCACCCGACGAAGCGCGGCGTCTGCGCCCAGGCTGTCCTGCGAACCTCGCCGTCGGTGATGACGTCCAGACCGAGTTCCTCTTGCAGCTTCACCGCCTCGATGGCAGCCGCGTCGAGCACTGCCGCGGCGTCCCGCCCGTCCCCGAGGTCGCCCCTGGCAGCGCGCACGACCTCCGCACCGCGCAGCAGGCTGCCGACTATCTCCGCCCGGGGCGCTGCGCGCATGCTTCCTCCGTCTGTCTCGCCGCTGCTCTGATCAGCGCTCACCGGCCGAGTTTGGCGAGGGCCGGGACGACTCGGGCCACGTTTCCGTTGAAGATCTTTTTCTTGTCGGCCGGGGTGAGGAAGTCGAAGCTGCTGATGATCGGCACGAGGTCGTCGGAGGTCCGGCCCGTCTCTGGCCGCACCGCGCGGCCCGAGCCGGGCGCCTCCGTGCCGAAGACCATCCGGTCCACGCCCCGCTGCCGGATCGCGGCCTCGAGGAAGACCACATCGTAGCCGCACGTGTCGTAGAACAGGTTCGCGCTCAGGTCCTTCTGCGGCAGGTGATGGTCGGTCGGGATGAACCGGTCGAGCGCCCCGCCGCAGTGGCAGATGATCACCCTCAGCGCGGGGAACCGCTCGA
>Ga0335074_10006587_pt1 | contig 16111 bp, 12 predicted proteins | sample Lox_Sample_23_FD_206715 | JGI IMG/M metagenome (GOLD analysis project Ga0335074, IMG submission 206715) | Soil microbial communities from Loxahatchee National Wildlife Refuge, Florida, United States - Lox_Sample_2.3 | ecosystem: Environmental > Terrestrial > Soil > Wetlands | place: USA... | reverse complement strand
CCTGCCGCCGGACGTCGAGCCCCGCGCGACCGGGCACGTGCCCGAGATGATCGTGCTGATGCGGCGGCTGATCGAGAGCGGCCACGCCTACGCGGCAGGCGGGGACGTCTACTTCGACGTCCTCTCCTATGACCGCTACGGCCAGCTGTCCGGTCAGCGGCTCGAGCGCATGCGGGCGGCCGAGGATGTCGACGAGAGCCACAAGCGCGACCCGCGTGACTTCGCGCTGTGGAAGGGCGCCAAGCCGGGCGAACCCTCCTGGGAGACGCCGTGGGGCCCGGGGCGCCCCGGCTGGCACCTGGAATGCTCGGCGATGTCGACCAAGTACCTCGGCGGCACGTTCGACATCCACGGTGGCGGCCTGGACCTGGTCTTCCCGCACCACGAGAACGAGCTGGCCCAGTCCTCGGCGGCCGGCGACGGCTTCGCCCGGTACTGGGTGCACAACGGGCTGCTCGGCCTGGCCGGCGAGAAGATGAGCAAGTCACTGGGCAACTCGCTGCTGGTCGACACGATGGTCACCCAGGTCCGCCCGGCCGAGCTGCGGTACTACCTGGGCCAGGCGCACTACCGGTCGGAGATCGACTACTCGCCGGACGCGCTGGCCGAGGCGGTTGCGGCGTACCGGCGGATCGAGGGTTTCGTGACCCGGGCCGCCGAGGCCGGCCATCCCGCCGTGACCGGCCCGGTCAGCCCCGGCACCGGGACGCTGCCCGCCAGCTTCGCGGCGGCGCTGGACGACGACCTCGCCGTTCCCCAGGCCCTCGCGGTGGTGCACGAGGCGGTGACGGAAGGCAACAGCGCGCTGGCGGCCGGCGACGTGGCCGGCGCGGCCAAGCAGGCGGCGGCCGTCCGCGGGATGATGTCCGTGCTCGGGCTTGACCCGCTGGACGCCCAGTGGGCCGGGACGGGCGGCGGCGAGGCCCTGCGGCCGGTGATCGACGCACTGGTCAGCGTCGCGCTGCGGGAGCGCCAGGCGGCCCGCGAGCGCAAGGACTACGCCGCGGCCGACGCCATCCGGGCCGACCTGCTCGATGCGGGCGTCCTGGTCGAGGACACCCCACGCGGGCCGAGATGGGAGTTGCGCCGATGAGCGAACGGCAGTCGCGGCCCGGGCCAGGCGGGCGCACCAAGTCCGGCAAGCCCCGCCCCGGAACCGGAGGCCACGGCAAGCGCCGGCTCGAGGGCAAGGGCCCCACGCCGCCCGCGCACCTGCGGCCAGGCCATCCGGCGCAGCGCAGATTGGCCGCTGCCAGGCCCTCATTGAGTCCCGAGAACGGTAAGCGGGCGGGTGAGCCAGGCGGGGGCGGGACTAAACGTTCAGGATCAAAACCCCGCGGGGGCGGGTCGGCCGAAGTCGTCGCCGGAAGAAACGCGGTGCTGGAATCGCTGCGGGCATCCGTGCCGGCCACCGCCCTGCACATTGGGCCGCGGCTGGACTCCGACGAGCGGATCGGCGAGGCCGTCATGCTGGCCACCGACGCGGGGATACCCGTGGTCGAGGCGGGGCGGGCCGAGCTGGACCGGCTCAGCGGGGGAGCGGTGCACCAGGGGCTCGTGCTGCGGGTCAGGCCGTATGCCTACGCGCATCCCGACGACCTGGTCGCCCGGGCCGGCGCGGCCGGCCAGCCGCCGCTGATCGTCGCGCTGGATGGGGTCACCGACCCGAGGAACCTGGGCGCGGTGGCGCGCTCGGTGGCCGCGTTCGGCGGGCACGGCGTGCTGGTTCCGGCGCGGCGGTCGGCCGGGGTGACCGCCGGGGCGTGGAAGGCGTCCGCCGGGGCGCTGGCCCGGGTGCCGGTGGCCCAGGCCAGCAACCTGGCGTCGGTGATGGCCGGCTATCAGGAGGCCGGGCTGTTCGCCGTCGGGCTGACCGTGGACGGAGCCTCGCCGGTCAGCGACCTGGACCTGGCCGACGGGCCGCTGGTGCTCGTCGTCGGTTCCGAGGGCCGGGGGCTGTCGCGGCTGATCGCGCAGCGGTGTGACGTCCTGGCCCGGATCCCGATGCCCGGTACCGCCGAGTCGCTGAACGCCGGCGTCGCCGCCGGGATCGCGCTGTACGAGGTCGCCAGGAGGCGGGCTGCGGCCGGGATGTGAGCCGGGAGGTGGTCGCCGATGGCAGGCGGGCCCGGCGCAGCGAGCGGGCCCGACGGAGCGGGCCGGCCGCATGCTCCCGCCGCGCCCGACGCCGCCAGGACCAGGCTCGTTGACGAGCTGCGTGACCGCGGCAGGCTGACCAGCCCGGCCGTCGAGGCCGCGTTCCGGGCCGTGCCCCGGCACGTGTTCCTGCCCGAGATGACCGCCAGCCAGGCGTATCAGGACGAAGCCTTCGTGATCAAGACCGGCGAGGACGGCCTGCCGCTCAGTTCCTCGTCCCAGCCCGCGATCATGGCGATCATGCTGGAGCAGCTCGGCGTGGGCCGTGGCCAGCGGGTGCTCGAGATCGGCACCGGAACCGGCTACAACGCCGCCCTGCTGGCCCACCTGGTTGGGCCGGAAGGCTCAGTGGTCACGGTGGACATCGACCCGGACCTGGTGGCCAGGGCCCGGGCCAACCTGGGCCGCGCCGGGTACCCGGATGTGACGGTGACCTGCGGCGATGGCGGCTTCGGGGCGCCCGAGCGTGCGCCGTACGACCGGATCATCGTGACCGCGGGCGCATCGGACCTGGCCCCGCCATGGCTGGCGCAGCTCGGCCCGGGCGGACGCATCGCGCTGCCGCTGTCGCTGCGCGGCATTCAGCTCTGCATCGCGCTGGAGCGCTCGGGCGGGCACTGGGCTAGCCGCTCGGCCTGCCGTTGCGGCTTTATCCGCATGGTGGGCAGCCTGGCCGGGCCGGAGCCGTACGCGCCGCTCGGGCCGCAGCCCGGATTGCACGTCCAGGCCGAGGACGGCCGGCTGCCGGCGGCGGACGCGCTCTACGCCGCGCTGACCGGCCCCCACGTCGACGTGCTGTCCGGCGTGCGGGTCGCTGGCCTGGCCGAGCTGGGCGAGGCGGACCTGTGGGTCACGATCATGGAGCCGGGACTGGCCCGCCTGACCATCACTGGCGGGGGACCGCTGCGCGGCGAGATTCTCCCGCTGATGCCGTTCGGAATGCTGGCCACTCCGGATTCCGGCCCAGCCGGCGCCTCCGGGGTGGCGGGTTCCGGGGCGGCGGGCGGTTCGGAGGCGGCGGGCTCGGAGGGGACGGGTTCCGGGGTGCCGGGCTGGGAGGGGACGGGTTCCGGGGTGGCGGGCGGCTCTGGGGCGGGCGGTGTCTCTGGGGGGCGTGGTGTCTCTGGGGGGCGCGGTGTCTCTGGGGGGCGCGGTGTCTCCGGGACGGGCGGCTTCGGGGCGGCTGGCCTGGTTCCGGCCGGACCGCCGTCCCCGGCAGAGAGCGGGCGCTGGGAGCACGAGGTGACCGTCCGGGGGTTCGGGCCCGCGGGCGCGGCCTTGGCCGAGCACTTGGCCGGCCGGGTCGCTGCCTGGCGGGCGGCCGGAAGACCCCGGGCATCGGCGCTTACGGTAAGCGCTTACCCACGTGAAAGCCCTGGCCAGGATGTGCCCATGCTCCCTGCCGGTCCGGGGCAGGTAATCCTGGACCGCCCGCACACCCGCCTGGTGCTGGCCTGGCCGCTCCGGCCGGCTTCGTGATCCCGTAAGGCTCGCATGGAAAAAACCCGTCGTCTTTCGCTCCAGCCCGCGGCGTCGAAGCGGGTGACGCCCGGGTGGGGAGCCCCGGGTGGCACTGGCTGGAATGCCCGCTCGAAGCGGCCGATCTGGCGGCGCATGTGACCCGCGGGGCCGATGGGGCCGGTGAGCCGTCCGCTGCCGGTGCCGCTGCGCATGGATGGACAGAAAAGCACACTATCGTGTGCTTTTCTGTCCATCGATCACTCCGGTCATGGTCCTGGCTGTGACTGCTGTGACCGGTGAGCGCGATGAGGCCAGGCACCTTCGCGCCTGGGGAGCGGGACTAGCCGCGCAGGAACCGGGACTAGCGGCGCTCGCCGGTTTCGTGCAGCAGCGGTGCCGGGCCCACGATCAGCGGGTCGGGGCGGCCTACGACGGACTCGTCCCGGTCCTCGTACGGGATCCGGGACAGGACATAACGCATGGCCTCGATTCTGGCCCGCTTCTTGTCGTTGCTCTTCACCACGGTCCACGGGGCATCCGCCAGGTCGGTGTAGAAGAACATGGATTCCTTGGCTTTGGTGTACTCGTCCCACTTGTCCAGCGACGCGAGGTCGATCGGGCTTAGCTTCCACCGCTTGACCGGGTCTACCTGGCGGCGCACGAACCTCCGCAGCTGCTCGGTCCTGGACACCGAGAACCAGAACTTGATCAGGATGATCCCGTCCCTGGCCAGCATGCGCTCGAACTCCGGGGCCTCCCGGAGGAACTCCATGACCTCTTCCTGGCTGGTGAAGCCCATCACACGCTCGACGCCGGCCCGGTTGTACCAAGACCGGTCGAACATGGCGATCTCGCCGGCCGCGGGCAGGTGCGCGATGTAGCGCTGCAGGTACCACTCGGTCTGCTCGCGCTCGGTGGGCCTGTCCAGTGCTACCACGTGGGCGCCGCGCGGATTGAGGTTCTCGGTGAAGCGCTTGATCGTGCCGCCCTTGCCCGCCGCGTCACGTCCCTCGAACAGGATGGCCAGCCGCTTCTGCTGCGACCTCACCGACCGCTGCAGCTTCAGCAACTCGATCTGCAGCAAGCGCTTTTCCTTCTCGTACCGGCGAGGGCGCATCAGCCTGGTATAGGGATAGTCCTCGCGCCACGTCTGCACGATCTCGTCGTCCGGGCTGACCAGGGCTACGTTGCCGTTCTTTTTGTACTCGATGCGCAGGCCGAGCTGATCCGCGAGCCGTTCCAGAATCGCGTCGGCGTCCCGGTCACGGGCGCCCAGCACCGAGCCATCCCGCGATCCCCCGGCCCGCGCGCAGCATTTCCGCTACGGCTTGCCGGACCTTGCGGACGAAGCTCACCGAGACCTCCGGGATGCAGCCGGCTGTGACGCAGGAACCCCGGCCGGTGACGGCTGGAATCCCAGCCCTTCAGGGCAGGGAGTAGTCAACACAGGACCCCCGTTCGGGCTAGCCGGAAACTCACCCCGAGCCGGGTGCGCGGCCGGTGCGGGCGAACATTCGGCGTTAGTACCCAGGCGCTGAGCGGGCACACCTTTGGCCACGGCCTCGGGGGCACCCGGGGCCGGGACCTGCTGGTTTTACAGATTGCATCGGCGTGGCTACCAAGCGCAAGAGGTGGCCGCGCGTAGGCTGCCGATCGCCTGGCTACGCAGGGTGCCGAAACCCCAGGCCTGGGTAAAACGCTACGAAGCACGAGCAGGAATGGCGGCCGCCACAATGCTCTCTCCACCGGGGCATGGGTGCCGTGTGGGCACGATGGGGGGAGCAACATGAGGCACGCGGCGCTGCGCTGGCTGTTCACCCTGGGAGCTCTGGCCGGGGCCGGGGTGCTGCTGCTGAGTCAGAGCGGAGCGGCGGGAGCTAGCCCGGCGCGGGCTACGGCGTCCGCGCACCGATCAGCTCCGTACGTTCCGCCTAGGCAACTGCTCAGCCTGGGAATGCGCAGTCCGGCGGTGCGGCGCCTGCAGATGCGGCTGGCCTCGCTGAAGTACTACCCAGGCCGGGTCGATGGCCAGTTCGGCATTGACACGCTCGAGGCTGTGTGGGCGTTCAAGGAGACCCAGGGACTACCGATCAACAACGCAAACCAGGATGTGGTGTCCCGGGCCACCGAGCGTGCGCTGATGAACCCGCGCGCGCCGAAGGTTCTCGTCCCCCATGGCGGCCGCATGCGGATCGAGGTCAACATGGGCGACGAGGTCATGGTCCTGTACAAGGACAACAAGGTGGACCTGATCAGCCACGTCTCCACCGGGGCCGGCTGCCTGCCCGGACAGGGCTGCGGCTGGGACACGCCGACCGGGAATTACCATGCCCTGTCGTTCGACAGCGGCTGGCTGACCGTGCCGCTCGGTGAAATGTACAACCCGGTTTTCTTCATCGGCACGCAGTTCGCCATTCACGGGGAATGGAACTTTAACGTTCCCTGGTATGCAGACTCGCACGGCTGCGTCCGCATTCCTTACGACACAGCGAGCTTCTTCCACAAGCTGATCAAGGTCCCCGGCACTCCCATCTACATCAGGAACTAGTGCCCGCGGCGCTCCGATACCGTGATGAGCATGATCTCCCGGGCGAGTGCCACACCCAGTGGAGAGGCGATCCCATGGCTGCCAGCGCTGTCGGCCTGGACCGACGCCGACGGCGTCGTGTGGACACTGGCCACTCCCAAGCGGCTCACCGAGGCCGACGCGAAGCGGTTCGTGTGGCGATCTTCGACCCGCGTCGCGATCGAGCGGACCCCTCCCGGCAGCCGCGAGATCGAATCGCTCGACCCGGCCACCCAGAAGGACTACTGGGACCGCCACATCGGCGGTCACGTCGACGACGGGACCACCCGGTGCGCGCCCGACCAGCGGGGCTTCACTTACCACGTGAGCAGCTGGCGTGATCAGCAAGACCACCGCATGATCTTGATCTCGGAAGTCTGCTAGCACAAGCTCGCGCGCCCAGCTTGGGCTGGCCGCGCTCGTGATCTTCCTGCTCGCGCCGGGCAGCGCCCAGGCGCGCACCCGGAAGTTCCTGCGCCGCATCATCGAGGCCGGCCGGCTCTGAGCCGTTCCTGGCCAGGGCGCCCGATACGCACACAGGATCAAAGTTTCCGCTGAGATCGTGAAAATACAGACTGTTCAGCGCGGCCATTGCGGTCTAGAGTCCGCACAACGTGCCAATCACCGTGGCGTTACGCAATGGAGCGTGAATCATGCGGCTGATCAGGAGATATCCGGCCATTGTGGCCTGCGCGGCGCTGCTCGTCCTCGGCTTGGGCTCGGCGACGCCAGCGCTGGCCGGCAACCATGCGGGCTCCTGTGCCACCACCGCGCGGACGCTGACCGGCAAGTTCGCCGACGGCGCCACCTACGAGATCCAGGTGCCGGCCAACTGGAACTGCACGCTGTTCCTGTACAGCCACGGGTACGTGGTGCCCGGGACGCCGAACCCGGCCGAGGACGTCGGCGACCCGGTGACCGGCGGCTGGCTGCTCGGCCATGGCTACGCGCTGGCCGGATCGTCGTACGCAACCACCGGGTGGGCGATCCAGCAGGCGCTGCCCGATCAGATCCACACCCTGAACGTCTTCGACCAGCGGGTCGGCCCGCCCGCCCACACGATCGCGTGGGGTCACTCCCTGGGCGGCATCATCACCGCTGGCCTGATCCAGGACTACCCGAGCCGGTTCAATGCCGCGCTGCCGATGTGCGGGGTGCTGTCCGGCGGCGTCGCCACCTGGAACACCGCGCTGGACGCCGAGGTCGCGTTCCAGCAGCTCATCGACCCGTCGGTCCAGGTCGTGAACATCACCAACCCGGCCGCGAACCTGACCTCGGCGGACGCGGCGGCCGCCGCGGCGCAGAAGACCGCGCAGGGCCGGGCCCGGCTGGCCCTCGGCGCGGCGCTCAGCGACACGCCCGGCTGGTTCACCCCGCTGTCCAAGGAGCCGGCCGCGAACGACTACGCGGCGCAGGAGGCCAACCAGTACCTGTGGGACACCGAGATCGACTTCCCGTTCGTGTTCGATCTGCGGGCCGAACTGCAGGGCCGGGCGGGCGGCAACCCGTCCTGGACCACCGGCGTGAACTTCTACACGCAGCTGGCCAAGTCGGCCGACCTGCGTGAGGTCACCGCCCTGTACCGGGCCGCTGGGCTGAACCTGGGCAGCGACCTGGCCCGGCTGAGCCGGGCCAGCCGGATCAGCGCCGATCCCGCCGCGGTCAGGTACCTGGCCAAGTACATCAGCTTCAACGGCCACATCTCGGTGCCGGTGCTGACCATGCACACCACCGGGGACGGCCTGGTAGTGCCGGAGAACGAGCAGGCCTACGCCAGCGTGGTGCAGCGGTCCGGCAACGCGGCGCTGCTGCGGCAGATCTTCGTCAGCCGGGCCGGGCATTGCGCGTTCACCCCGGCGGAGACCATCACCGCGGCGCAGGTCCTGCTCAAGCGGCTGGCCACCGGTCACTGGGACGCTCAGGCACTCCAGCCTTCCGCGCTGAACGCGAACGCCGCAGCGCTGGGGCCGGCCTACAACATCTACCCATCGGGCACGAAGGTCGTGGCCACGGCGCCGGAGTTCGTCAGCTACTGCCCCTACCCGTATCTGCGCCCGTTCGACCTCGCTGGCTATTGGGGCGGCGCGCGGTAGCCGGGTGATCAGCGGCGGCCGGGCCTGGCCCGCTTGAGCCGCCGCCAGGTGATCCAGGCGAACACCACGGCCAGCACGACCTGCATGGCCATGTCCAGAGCCAGGTGTGGCCCGAGCGCGCCCAGGGCGGATCTGGCTTCTGCGCGGGCTGGAGCGTGTTGAGGTTCGTGATGGAGGCGACCGAGCCAAAGCCCCGGCTGTAGGAGGGTCCAGCCTCAAGGCTGCGACCAGACCCCTCCCTGTGCCCGCACGACAAGCCCCGGTGCATTGGACGAGATCTCCCGACCGATCGTCATCGGCCAACTGCAGGGCTCGGCGACCCAAATAAGCATCTGTCCGGACTGGGCTGACCGGAACCGGGTCTGCGCACGGTCCCGTTCGGGCGCTCGTTTCGGATACGGTCGGGGTGATTGGAGGAGGGGCGGTGAGCTACGAGTTTCCCCCGGCATTCAGCGAGTTCCCGATTGGCTCGCAGATTGCCGGCTATCGGCTCGAGGAGCAGATAGGCCGCGGCGGGATGGCTGTTGTTTACCGGGCGTACGACGTCCGTTTGGACCGGAACGTCGCGCTCAAGATCCTGGCGCCCGGGCTCGCGGTCGACGAGGCATTCCGGAAGCGGTTCACCCGCGAGTCCAAGGCCGCCGCGGCCGTCGATCACCCCAACATCATTCCGGTCTTCGATGCTGGTCAGGCGAATGGCGTCCTGTTCATCGCCATGCGGTACGTGCACGGCCGGGACGCCCGCACGCTGCTCGAGGCCGAGGGCCCGCTGCCCGCAGGACGGGTCATCGACATCATTGCCCAGGTGGCGTCCGCGCTGGACGCGGCGCACGCGCGCGGTCTGGTCCACCGCGACGTGAAGCCGGCCAACATGCTGCTCGACACGAGGGCGAGCGGCGGCCGGGACCACGTGTACCTGTCCGACTTCGGGCTCAGCAAGCAGTCGCTGGCCCAGTTCAGCCAGACCGGCCTTACCTCGCACGGTCACTTTCTCGGCACCCTCGATTACGTCGCGCCCGAGCAGGTGGAAGGCCGCCAGGTCGACGGCCGCGCCGATGAATACGCGCTGGGCTGTTCCGCCTTCGAACTGCTCTGTGGCACTCCGCCGTTCCAGCGCGACGGGGGACTGGCCGTGCTGTGGGCCAAGGTGTCCGAGCCCCCGCCGCTGCTTAGCTTCCGTCGCGCTGATCTGCCCGAGGCGATCGACGGCGTGATGAGCCGGGCGCTGGCCAGAGACCCGGCCGATCGCTTCGGGAACTGCGGTGAGTTCGCCGCGGCCCTGCGCGCCGCGTGCGGGCTCGGCCCGGCCGCCTCCGGGCCGCTGAGAACCATACCCCCGGTGGCAACCGAGGCTGACCGGCCCATGGTCCCGGGCGCCGGCCCGTCGGGCGCCGGCCCGTCGGCCACCACCGATCCGCTGCCCGGGGCGGCCGAGGCTGGTGAGACCGCTGGCCGGGGGTCTGGGGCGTCTGGGAGCGCGGGGCCACCGGACGAGGAGGAGCGGATCCGCCCGCCGGGCCCGGCTCAGCCGTCACCACGCGTTCAGACCGTGCCCTATGGCGAGTCGCGGTCGTCCCGTCCGGCGCCACCGCCGGCGCAGGGGGCGGTCGTCGCGCCCGCGCCCGGCCATCCGTGGTGGCGATCGCGGGCCGTCGTGTCCGCCGCCGCCGCGGTTGTCGTGCTCGCGATCGTGGGGGCCGCCTTCGCCGCGCTTCATCACGGCGGCACCCGCGGCGGCACCCGCGGCGCAGGCACAGGGGGCGGCAGCATGGCGGACCGGGTGACCACGGTGGTCAAGGCCCCGGGGTGCACGACCGCGACCGCGAGACAGACGGCGCTGCGGCGGGTCCGGAGCCAGGCCACTTCCGTCGGCGGCGCGCCGTTCGGTGTCGCGGTCACGGCCGACGGCAGGTACTCGTTCGTCTCGACCGGCAACGGCGTGGCCGTGCTCAGCAACCACGGCGGCTCGCTGGCTCCGGCCCAGGTAACGACGATCCCGGCGCCGGGCGCGAACAAGGGCGAAGCCCTCACTCATGACGGCAGCTACCTGCTGGCCGCCGCGGGCAACGGCGCGTACGTGATCAACGTGAAAGAGGCTGAGGCCGGGGACGCCGGCGCGGTGCTCGGCCGGCTGACCAGCCCCGGCGGCACGGGAGCGGTCGAGGTGTCGATCTCCCCGGACGACGACTTCGCGTTCGTCACGCTGCAGGACAGCAGCGAGCTGGCGGTGTTCAACCTGCCGAAGTCGCTGGCGGGCGGGCTCGGCCAGTCCGGGTTCGTGGGGATGGTGCCGCTCGGGGCGGACCCGGTCGGAATCGCGCAGTCGCCGGACGGCCGGTGGCTGTACGTGGCGCAAGAGAACGAGCCGACGCCCACCCCGGTCGAGGGGAAACTGTACGTGCTCAGCATGAGCGCGGCCGAGACTCACCCGCAGACGGCGGTGCGGTCATCGGCCACGGCGGGCTGCGGGCCGGCCCGGATCATCGTGTCCGCGAACGGCGACGACGTCTGGGTGACCGACCGGCAGAGCAACGCCCTGGTCGCGTTCTCGGCGGATAAGCTGCTTTCGAATCCGGCGGATTCCATCATCGCCCGGGTCGATGTGGGACAGACGCCGATCGGGGTTGCTTTTATCAGGGGCGGGACGGGGATCATGGTGGCCGACTCGAACCTCAACCATGTCCACGGGGCCGATACCCTCACCCTGGTGAGCACCCAGCGGGCGCTGCAGGGCGGTGGTTCCGCCGCGGTGCTCGGCTTCCTGCCGTCCGGCGAGACCCCACGCGAATTCGGCCTGGAGCCGGGCGGGACCCTGCTGGTGACCGACAACTCAGCTGGCCAGTTGCAGGCCATCGAGACCGGGAGCCTGCCGTGACCAGATACGGATCCGAGCGCCGCCATCATCCGCTCCGGATCATCATCATCGTCCTGATCGTCCTGATCGCGCTCCTGGTCGCCGCGGACTTCGCGGCGCGGGCCTTCGCCGAGAACAAGGCCGCGTCAGAGATCCAGCAGCAGGGGTTCCCCAAGAAGCCCAGCGTGGATATCGAGGGGTTCCCGTTCCTGACCCAGGTAGCGGCCAAGGACTTCCCGAACATCCAGATCAGGGCGAGCAACGTCACCGAGGGCCCGCTGGACATCGCGAGCATCGATGCGACCCTGAAGGACGTGCACATCAACGGGGCGTTCAGCGGCGGCACCATCGACAGCCTGAACGGGACGGCGACCATCTCGTTCGCCGCCCTCTCGAACGCGATGACCTCGCAGGCGGGCTCGCTCGGGCAGCTGGCCAAGACCGCGCTGACCCTCTCGGCCGCTGGCCCCGACGAGGTGAAGGCCACCCTGAACGCGGTCGTGCTCACCGGGACCGCAGTCTGGCGGGTGACCACGACCGCCAGCAACGCCATCAACATCCAGCTCGTCTCCACTGGCGGGCTGCCGTCCGCGCTGCTGAGCCCGATCAAGGACATCACGCTGCAGCTACCCAGGCTGCCGCTCAGCCTGAGGATCCAGAGCGTCACCGTCAACTCGTCCGGCCTGACCGGGACGCTCACCGGCCAGGATGTCAGCTTCGGCAGCTAGAGCCGGCCGGCGCGCAGAGTTCAGGCAAGTCGGTTTGGTGGGCGCGGGTCCATGGGCCGCGGTGCTGACCTGTGTTTTTGCCACCCGATGGCCGATGATGACCTCATAATTGGATCGCCCGCAGCCTGGCGGGCCGGATCGGAGGTGCAGCATCGTGAGTGGGCCTGGCCTGGTCGAGCGGCTCAAGGATGGCACCGTCCTCGGTGCCGAGGGTTACGTTTTCGAACTCGAGCGACGTGGCTATATCAAGGCGGGACCGTACGTTCCCGAGGTGGTGCTTGATTTCCCGGCGGCGGTGGCCGAGCTGCACCGCGAGTTCCTGCGCGCGGGCTCGGACGTGATGGTCGCGCTCACCTACTACGCGCACCGCGAGAAGCTGCGCGACGTCGGCCGTGAGGGCGACCTGGAGGCCATGAACCGGCACGCGGTGCGGATCGCCAGGGAGGTGGCGCGCGAGGGTGGCGCGCTGGTGGCTGGCAACATCTGCAACACCTGGGCCTATGACCCGGACGACGAGTCGACCAGGGACATCGTGCGAGCCCAGTACACCGAGCAGCTGAGCTGGGCGGTGGACGAGGGCATCGACTTCGTGATCTCCGAAACCAACGACTACCTGGGCGAGGCGCTGATCGGGCTGGAGGTCATCCAGAGCCTGGGCCTGCCTTCGATGGTGACCATGGCCACCACCCAGCCCGAGCAGACCCGGGACGGCTACGACTACGTCGAGGCGTGCCGCATCCTGGCTGACCACGGCGCCACGGTCGTCGGCCTGAACTGCGACCGGGGGCCGGCGATGATGCTGCCGCTGATCGCGCGCGTCCGGGAGGCGGTCGACTGCGCGGTCGCCGCCCAGCCGGTGCCCTACCGGACCACGCCACAGTCGCCGACGATGGAGTCGCTGCGGTCTGATGGCATGAAGCGGGCTTTCCCGCTGGCGCTCGAGCCGTTCGGCTGCACGCGGTTCGAGATGGCCGACTTCGCGGTGTCCGCCCGCGACCTCGGGGTGAACTACGTGGGCATCTGCTGTGGTGCGGGCCCGCACCACGTCCGCGCGATGGCCGAGGCGCTGGGCCGTGAGGTTCCGGCGGGCAAGTATTCACCGGCGCTGGAACTCCACCCCATGTACCGGGACGACGTCACCGCGAGAAACGCCACTTTCGCGGCCGTCTGGAACGTGTAACCAGGGCACCAGGCTGGCATTTTGATTGGCGGGGACGATTCTCAGCTCTTGACTGAGAATCGTCCCCGTCGTTGTTAGCTGACGCCGAGGTTGAAATTGAAGTAGCCGACATGGAACGACAGGCCGAAGCCGCCGAAGTGATGGACTATCAGTGCCATCACGAGAATCACAATGACCGCAACGAGGAGCCAGAACAGCCAGATGAGGAAGGCTGGTATGGAGCTCGACAAGGTGCTCATGGCGTTTCCACCTTCCCGTCAAACCCAAAAACATGCCGTAGAGCGGTGAAATGTTGGAAAACTCGGCCGAGGCGGGCTCAGGCCCGGCTCGGCTGGCCACGACGGCGGGCTGGGCAGGCGTGGTGGCAGGGCGGCGGCGGTGCCGCCTGCGGGCCACGGCGGTAGCTGCGCCGCGTCCGGGCCACGGCGGGCTGGCTCGGTGGCCAGGCGCCGCGATGCGGACAGGTCCTAATGCGCGCTAGTGGTGGACCGCTGGCGTCGGCTGGCCGGGCTCACCGGGGTCACCTTGGTGCCTGTCGGTACCACTTCGTGCAGGTCAGCGAGCTAACAGTGTGATATACGTCATACGGTGTCTTTGCGAGTTTCGGTCACGGGTGCCGTTTTAGGCGCGCACGATGAGTCACCGATAGCTCCCAGGCTCGTGATGGTTGCCCCGAGTAACGCGTCGCCTTGACCCGCGTCACATCCGCGTAGCCCCCGCCGCTGGCACACTCACCGCCGTCGGCCGGCCACGCCCTGGGTCACCCGCCCAGCGCACCCGTCGTGCGCGACCACCTCTAGGTTCGTCTTGTTCTCTCAACTTCGTTCATCGCTGCCCCAGTTCCGCAGCAGCTTCCGCTATCGGCGCCGGCCCTCCCGGCTCGTGCTCGGAGCTGCCGCCGCCACCTTGGCGGCCGCGGTAGGCATAGCCGTGGGGCTGTCGGTCGGCAGTGGCGCGCCCGCAGGCACCCACCACGGTGTTCTCTCCGCCGCAACGATCTCCGGTGCCCGCGATGGGGCGTCCGGGCTGGAGTCGTCCGCGGCGCGGTCAGCGCCGGCCAAGGGTGCCGCCGCTAAGTCGGCGGCTAAGGCTGCGGCGGCTAAGGCTGCGGCGGCCAGGGCTGCGACGGCTAAAGCTGCGGCGGCCAGGGCTGCGGCGGCCAAAGCTGCGGCGGCCAAGGCGGCGGCGAAACGAGCCGCGGTGTCCCAGCACCCGGCCAAGGCCGCGCCCGTGGCGCCGCGCAAGCGCAGGCACGCGGCGGCCGCCCCGGCCCAGCCGTTCCTGGTCTACGACTCGGTCACCCCGCAGACGATCCCCGGCAACCCCGTGGTCGCGACGTATGCCGACGGGCCCAACCCCGACACACCCGCGATGGTCGCCGGGCGCACGAATGTGATCTGGATCAGCATCACCGGGTACGACTACAACGCCTCGGCCCTCGACATCGAGCCAGGCTGCGCTTCGCCGTCGCAGGCCGCTGGCTGGGTCTCGGGGCGGCTGAAAATCCACCCGCATCAGGTGGCCATCCTCTACACCATGATCTCGGACTGGTCAGCCGTGCAGGCCAACGTCGCCTCGCTGCCGGCCTGGATGCAGAGTCACATTCGCTGGTGGATCGCTGACCCGACCGGCACCGCGCACATCGTTCCCGGTTCCCAGGCCACCCAGTGGTACTGGGGCCCGAACTACGACATCTCCACCGCGCTGCCCGGCTTCTAGCCAGGCCGGCCAGGCCAGGCGCCGCAACGACGCGGCGCCTGGCCTGTTGGCCTCGCGGGGATGACCCCCCTAGACCCCCCCGCGCCTGGCTCAGGCAAAGCGGGCGGCCAGGAGACGGTACAGGCCGGGGAAGTTGACCTTCAGGCGTACCGGCAGCGACAGCCAGGACGGGGTGACGACATCGTCCCGGCCGCGGTCAACGGCATCGACGATCACGTCGGCGACGCTGTCGGCGCTCATCAGCTGCGGGTGCTGCCGCTGGTACGGAACGTTGCGCCGCTCGAAGAAGGCGGTATCGACCACGCCGGGGCTCACGAAGCTCACCCCGATACCGGCTGGCTGCAGCTCCGCGCGCAGCATGTCCGCGAGGCACCCGAGCGCCGCCTTGGTCGCCGAGTACCACGCCTCACCGGGCACCCCGACCAGCCCGGCGATGGACCCGACGAACACCAGCCGGCCCACGCCGGGCTGCAGGTGCGGTATGGCCGCGCGGGCGAGATGGGCCGCGGCGCGCAGGTTCACGTCGAGCAGCGAGTCGATGTCCGACTCGCTCATCGAGGCGAACGGGCCTGCCCAGCCGATCCCGGCGTTGGACACGAGAAGGTCAAGACCGCCGAGGGACCTGACGGCTTCATCGATGGTCCGGTTTGGGCAGCCGGGCTCGCGCAGGTCTCCCTGGATGTAGACCCCGTCGGTCGCGGCCGCCACCCGCCGCAGCGCGGCCAGGTCGCGGCCCGCGATCGCCACATGCATGCCCTGAGCGGCGAACGCCCTGGCCGTGGCGGCTCCGATGCCGCTCGAGCCGCCCGTGATGACCGCGCGCAGCCCGATGAGGTTCGGCCTCGGCGGCTGGCCTGGCCGGTTCACATTGCCGACCTGCGTCGCGCCGGGGCATGGATGTAGAGATCTCTCCGGTCGAACGCCCCGGCCGGCCCGTCCGCCGGGGGCCGGAGCAGGTATGCGGCCTCGCGCAAGTGCTCGGAGTGCTGACGGTCGGCGTTGTAGACCTGGTCGAACTTCCAGATCATCTTGACGAAGTTGGTCTGGCCGTGGAGCAGCTGCCGGGCGACGATGCCGCTGGTCTTGGCCAGCGCCGCGACGCCGAGATGCTTGCGGGCCAGGACCGCCTGGGTTTTGACCAGCTCCTGGTAGAAGCGCCGCAGCGGCAGCCGGGTCGGCAGCACCGCGTGCTGCACGTCGAACAGGCGGTAGTCGAGGGTGGTCAGTCGCCGGGACTCGGTGACCCACGTCTCGGTGCCCGGATAGGGCGTCTGGACGGTGATGTTGACGATCTCGGGGACGCTCATCGCCCACTCGCGCACGAAGGCGAAATGGGCCTCGTCCCAGTCCGGG
>Ga0335074_10006585_pt1 | contig 16113 bp, 18 predicted proteins | sample Lox_Sample_23_FD_206715 | JGI IMG/M metagenome (GOLD analysis project Ga0335074, IMG submission 206715) | Soil microbial communities from Loxahatchee National Wildlife Refuge, Florida, United States - Lox_Sample_2.3 | ecosystem: Environmental > Terrestrial > Soil > Wetlands | place: USA... | reverse complement strand
AGGTACTGCCGCATCCCCGGCGCATGGCCGCCCGGCAGCAGCAGGCCGTCGAAACCGGGCAGGTTGAGGTCGTCCCAGGCAGCCGTGGCGGCGAACTCAGACGTCGCGGTCATCTCGTGGTAGAGGCCCCTGGCTGCCGGCGCTGCCCCCAGCCGGCCGAACAGAACGCCGCTCAGCAACCGCGGATCCGCAGCCGGAACCGTCCCCCGGCGCTCGGTGGCGAAGACGACCTCGTGGCCAGCATCACGCAGAACCCGCCAGGGCACGGCGACCTCGGTAACGTCAAAATCCCGGTCAGGCAGGGGCATCAGCACGCGCACCGCGTCATTATCCCGGGCTTCGCACGTTTCCGCCGGATTGCGTGGTGGGCGCCGGGCCCCCGATGAGGCTGACAGCGACGAGGCTGGCTGCAGCGGTGACGGCCGCGATGATGATGAAGGCGCTGCGAAGGCCGCTGGTCATCGACTGCTGAGTGGCCAGGAGGCCGGGCACCGCCGCGCCTGCGCGGCTGGCCATGACCGATCCGAGGATCGCGGTCGCGAGCGCGCCGCCGATGTTCAGGCTGGTCTGCTGGATGCCGGTAGCGATCCCGGCATGGGCTGGCGGGGCGGAGCCCACGATGGCCTGGGACCCGCCGGTGAGGGAGATGCCGACACCGACACCGGCCAGGGCGAGCCACGGTGCCAGGCTGAGCGGCGCCGCGGCCCGGCCCAGTCCGGTCAGGCCGAGCGTCCCGGCGGTGATCAGCAGCAGGCCAGCGCCGAGCTCAAGGCGGAGCGGGACGTGGCGCGCCAGGACACCGCCGACGGGCGCGGCGATGCCGCTGGCCGCAGTGAGCGGCAGCAGTGCCGCGCCAGCGGCGATAGGGCTGTCGCCGTGGACGCGCTGGAGGTAGAGGGTCAGGTAGAACAGCAGGCCGTACATGGTGAACCCGGTCGCGGTGACGACGCCGATGCCGGCGTCGAAACTGGCCGCGCGCAGCAGCGACAGCGGCACCAGCGGCGCGGCCGCACGGGCCATGCGGACAGCCCACAAGACCGCCAGGACGGCCGCGGCCGCGAGGAAGCCGAGCGTGTACGCCGATGACCAGGCATGGCTTCCGCTGTTGACCAGCGCCCAGGCCAGGCAGAACAGAGCGCCGGCCAGCAGCAGCGCACCCGGGACATCCATTGCGGCGGCGCGGCTGCTCCTGGTTTCGGGGACGAACGCGCGAGCGGCGGTGATGACGGCCGCGCCGATGATCACGTTGATGAAGAAGATGGAACGCCAGCCAGCAGCCTGTACGAGGGCGCCGCCGACGATCGGCCCCGAGGCGATGGCCAACGATGAGATCCCGACGTAGATGCCAACGGCGAGCGGGAAGCGGCGGCCGAACGTGGCCCGCAGCGTGGCCAGCGTCTGCGGCATCATCGCCGCTCCGGCCAGACCCTGGGCGCCCCGGAACCCGATGAGCATCCCCATCGACACGGACAGCCCGCAGCCCGCTGAGGTAACAGCGAAACCGGCCGCACCCAGACCGAACAGGCGGCGCCGGCCATGATGGTCGCCCAGCTTCCCGCCGGCCACCAGGCCGGTGGCGATCGCAAGCAGGAAAGCGTCCGTCACCCACTGCAAGCCAGCCAGCGAGCCATGCAGGTCCTTGCCGATCGTGGCGTTAGCGACCGAGACGACCGACGTGTCCAGCAGGACCATCATCAGCCCCAGCGCCATGGTGCACAGCGCCAGCCACGGGTGGGCCGCCTGCTGCCCATCGTCAGCCCGGGCGCCCAGACGGGAACGCTCCTGGGCCTTCGCGTGTCCGGTTGGGATCTGCCTCATGGCGCCAGGCTAGGAAGCGGCCTGTGAGAAGTCCAAGACATGAATGAACTGTCTGTTAGCGTGATTGCTTATGGAACTGCGGCAGCTCGAGTACTTTGTGGCCGTCGCCGACGAGGCCCACTTCACCCGGGCCGCGCAGCGCGTGCTGGTCGCCCAGCCGGCCATCAGCCAGCAGATCCGCCGTCTTGAGGCAGAACTGGGAGAGCCGCTGTTCGACCGCGACCGCCGTCACGTCCGGCTCACCGCCGCTGGCCGCACGCTGCTGCCGCACGCCCGGGCGACCCTCGCCGCAGCCGGCCGGGCGAAAGCCGCGGTCCGCTCGCTGTCGGGGCTGCTCAGCGGGCAGCTCACGGTCGGCGCCTTCGAAGGTGCGCCCGAGGGGCTGCTGGCCACCGCGCTGGGAAGTTTCCGCCGCGCCCATCCGGCGGTGGAGGTTCAGGCACGCGAGGGTTATGCGGCCGAACTGCTGACTGCCGTGCAGCGAGGGGACCTTGACGCTGCCATCGCCGGCCTGCCCGACACAGCCAAACCGCCGCCCGGCGTCACGGTCACCGAACTGGCCAGCGATCCGCTGGTCGTCGCGGTCAGCCCGGATCACCCGCTTGCCCGCGAGCCTGGGATCCCGCTGACCCGCCTGCGCGACGAGCCGATGATCGTCCTCACCAGCGATAGCAGCCAGCGCGCCCACATCGAAAGCGCGTGCCGCAAGGCCGGCTTCGAGCCGCGCGTAACCGCCGAGACCATGCGCCTGAGCTTGCTGTGGCAACTGGTCAGCCAGGGCGTCGGGATCGCCGTCGTTCCGCGTTCCAGCCCAGGTGGCGACACCAATCTGAGGCTGCTCCCGATCACCAGGCCCCGCCTTCAGGTCCGGATCGTCCTCGCGTCCAGCCAGGCCACACCCTCCCCCGCAGCCCAGGCCTTCATCGGCATCATCACGTCGCTGACACCGGCGGGTCCAGCCTGACGACCTGGGGCCGGCTCGGCGCGTAAGTCAGCCCGACGCGCTGCCCAGCCGGGTATCGCTGCTGGTCACGCCGGCTGACCATGACCTTCGCTGTGACAGCTTCGCCCTCGCAGGAGTACTGGACCCGCACCCAGTACGAGTCGCTGCCCAGGCCATCGCTGTCGCGGCCCGATGCCAGCACACACCCGATCGCACGCCGCCCGGTCGCCGCAAGCAGATTGTCCCGCCGGCGCCGCCGCGCCGATGCGATCAGCACACACACAGCCACTAACGCGATTGGCGCTCCGAGCACCCAGAGATAGAAACTGTCCATACTCACCGCGGCGGCACCTCCCGCAGCGAGCCCGGCTCGCGCTGGGCCCGCACCCACCGACGCCAATCGTGTCAGCGCCGTCACCGCACTGCCAGCAGCCTTTAGGTGCTGGCAGTGCGGTGATGGTGCGTTTAGACAAGGCCGGGTGGCCTAATGGCTGCGCTGACTTGGGTGACGAAGTCGGGCCATGGCCGATCAGGGGTACGGGAGATCTTCAGCACGGGCTAAGGTACGTCAAGATTTCGACATATATCGACGTGGCCAACCGGCAGCTGATCGCCACGCTGCCTGCCGGAGGCTGCCCGAACGATGATTCGGGTGAAGATGAAGCAGAAGTCGTATTCAGTCCCAACGGCACGACACTGGCCGTCATCAACGGCGCCATCTGCTTGTGGGACGTCGCGGCCCGCCGGCAGGTAGCCACCCTGACAGACCCCGGCGGCGACGGCGCGACGTCGGGCACCTTCAGTCCTGACGGCCAGACACTGGCTGTTACCGGATCCGGCGAGATTACCTACCTCTGGAACGTGGCCAGCGCCAGGCTGGCTGCCACGCTTACCGAGCCGCCCCAGCCGGACACGACCGCGGAAAAGGTGCCCGCCGAGGACGCGGTCGCGTTCAGCCCTGACGGAGCGACGCTGGCGGTCGGCAATACCCAGGGCAGCACCTATTTGTGGGATCTTCCCACGAAGCGGGTGATAGCCACGCTGAACGACCCCCAGGCCGCATCGCTGAATGGCGCACTGGTGTCCGGCGGGGCGCAGTCGCTCGCGTTCAGCCCCGACGGCCGGCTTGCGGCAGGCGACGCCGACGGCGGGGTCTACCTCTGGGATGTTGCCGCCAGGCGGGTCACTGCCAGCGTCTACTCTCCTGTCGGATCGTTTGAATGCAACTCCAGTTCCCAGCCCGGCGAAGAAGGAATGCTTGCCGGTCCCATCGGGGTGAGTATTGCGTTCAGCGCGGACGGCGCCCGGCTGGTCGTGTCGGAAAGATGCGCCACCGTAACCTCCGTATGGCGGGCATCCGGCGGTAGCGAGTACACCCGCTATGCCACTCTTCCGTCGCCTGTTCCCCACGGGGATGACATCATGCTGGGGCCCGCAGTCCTTAGCCCGGACGGCAGAATGGTGGCGGCCGTGGCGACCAACGCGAACAGCGGCGATAGCGACATCTACCTCTGGCGGATCAGCTGACCGGGCATACGCGAGGATGAGCCACGATCTGGGCTTACCGACGCGCGGAGCGCCAACGCCCTGCCATAATCTCCGCCCCTGCGTCCTTCCAGGGTTGAGATAGCCTCGGCCCTGGCGGCGGGCACGGGTGAGGTGCACGCCACTCTGCATACGAACTGCAGCCGGGAGCAGCCACGCAGTGGGCCTGTTATCCCTTATCCCGGGCAGGCATAATTCCCCGGCTTGCACCATGACCTGATGCTTGCGACTGTTCGCCTTGTCAGGGCCTTGAGCGGCTGCCCGCCAGGATGTTCGCTAGGGGTGTAAGCAGTGGTCTCACCGTGGAGGCACAGTCATGCCCCCGTTCATCAAAATTTTTTACCGAACGATTCCTGCTTCTCTCCGTCGCGACCGGCGCTCGCGGTACGGGGCTGGCTTAACCCTGCTGGCGGTGCCCTTAGTGGTCGCCGCGGTCATTCTGCCGGCCCGCGCCGGAACCGCGGCCGCTCACAGCGCGCGAACTGACAGCTACCAGGCGGCGCCCACGGTGAACTGGGCGCTGGACGGCACCGCCACCGCCACGGACTCCGAAACGGCGGACCCAGCGTCGAACGCCATCGACGGCGACGCGGGCACTGACTGGTGCACGTCAAGCTGGACCGGCACGCTGACTGTCGACCTGGGCCAGGTCCGGCGGCTGTCCGACCTGGGGATCACGCTGGACGCGGCCAGTCCGTCGGCGTCCGCGACCATCGAACTGGCGTCCGCAGCCGGGGACTGGCAGCAGGTCCCGGCGCTGAAGAACGTGGCCCTTGACCCCGGCAGCCCGATGTACCTGCCGCTTCCCTATAACAGCGCGGCGCGGTACGCGGAACTCACGGTCTACAGCGACACCGGCGCGGACGTGTGCGTCGGGGAGTTCCGGGCGTACGGGCCCGACCCCGCCGCGGCGGGGATGGATCTCGGAGCTGACCTGTCGTTCACGCCGCAGGAACTGGCGGCTGGCGCGCAGTTCAGCTATAACGGCAGGCCCGGTACGCCGGTGACGATCATGCGCGGCGTCGGCGCGAACTATGTGCGGATGCGGCTGTGGGTGAACCCGCCGGCCGGCTACAGCGACCTCGCCACGGATCTCGCGCTGGCAAAGCAGGTGCGCGCGGCCGGGATGAAGATCTACCTGGACATCATGTACTCGGACTTCTGGGCCGACCCGACCAAGCAGAACATCCCGGCGGCATGGCAAGGCGAGAACCTGGCCCAGCTCACGACCACCGTTCAGTCGTACACCCAGCAGGTCATCTCGACGTTCGCAGCTCAGGGCACGCCGGTGGACATGGTGTCGATCGGCAACGAGATCAGGAACGGGATCCTGTGGCCGATCGGTGAGCTCAACTGCGCCAGCGGGGTGACCTGCGGCGGCTGGCCGGACCTGGCTCAGCTGCTCAAGGCGGGCGTCGCCGGGGCCGAGGCTGGCAACCCAACGGGTCACAAGCTGCTGATCATGATGCACTACGACCAGGGCGCTGACTTCACCGACAGCTCGACGTTCTACTCCGAGCTGGAATCCAGCGGCGTGCCGTTCGACGTGATCGGGCTCTCGTACTACCCCGTGCTGTCGGAGCCCGCGATCTCCGGCCTGAAGACCAACGTGGACGGGCTCGCTACCGAGTTCCACAAGCCGATCGTGATCGCCGAGACGCAGTACCCGTGGACGCTCGCCAACGGCAACTCGCCGATCGGTGACAGCACGGGCGACTTCGCCTGGGAGACCAGCCAGATCGAGCCGGGCTACCCGGCCACGCCAGGCGGCCAGCTGTCCTTCGTGACCGACGAGCTGTCCATCCTGGCCACAGCGCCCGACGGCCTTGGCGCCGGGCTCTTCTACTGGGCGCCGGACTGGATCCCCGGTGTCCCGTGGGAGCCAGGTGCGGGCATCGGCTCGCCCAACGTGAACATGACGCTGTTCAACTTCGAGGGCGCTGCCCTTCCGTCGGTCAGCATCTTCCAGAACCCGGCAGCGGTTTGCGAACAGGAGGCCCCCAGCAGCGTCCCCTGCGTCATCGGCGGCTAACCGGCCGGCTCGCGTCAGTCCGGGAGGCCAAGGTAGGCGTGCACGCGCTCGCGCCAGTGCACGGCCGTGCTGGAGAGGTCGCCGCGAATCCGCTCTGACCGGTACCAGAGTGTGTCGCCGCGGAACTGGTCCCGCATGATCTGGACCTGGTCGTCTGGGTAGGTGTCGCCTATCGCCAGGTGGCGCAGCGCCGGCAGTTGCAGGAGCACGTCCAGCCGGCGGTCGGCTGGACGTGTCTTGTAGAGCCCGAGCTGCTCGAGTTTCTCGCATCCGGCGAGTTCGGCCAGGCTGGCCAGGCCGGTGAGCTGTTCGGTGTTGAGCAGCCGCAGGGTCTGCCCGGGGCGACGGGTCAGTGCCCGGAGGCTGGTGACATTGCGCAGCGCGCCCAGGGAGACGGCTTCCAGAGCGGCGCAGTCGCCGAGAGCATCAAGATCATCGGTGTCCAGGCCGCGGACCTGGTACAGCTCAAGCCCGCGCAGCCGGGGCAGGTCAGCCAGAGGAGACAGATCGCGGATCCCGCCGAAATCCATCGTGAGTACCTGGACACCAGGATGGCCGCGCAGCGGGTCGAGGCTCCTGAGGCGGGTAACTCGCAGGCCAAGCCGTACCAGACTGGGGACGTCAGCGACCGCATCGAAGTCACGGGCCTGGGCCTCCAGCCACAGCACGGCCAGCTGCGGCAGGTTCCGCAAGAACACCAGGGACGGCCGGGTCGACTTGGTGTCGCCAAGACTGAGCGAACGCAGGCTGGTGAAGGCAGCGAGCGGGTCGAAGCTCGTCGCCTGCCACAGGTCGAGTGCCAGATGCCTGATGTGCTCGAAGCCGCTGAGCCAGCCCAGACCAGGATCGAGTTCCCGGCCGTAAGCCCGGAGCACCACATCCGGGTGCTGCCTGAGCGCGTCCGCGACCGCGCTGAGCAGCGGGCCCGGCAACGGTTCGGCGAACTGCGCGAACAGCCGGCCCCGCCGGGCCGCGACAGCAGCCGCGAGCACAGGCTCGACCGAGGCCGGGTCAGTATCAGGGACAAGCTCGGCGTGGCGGCTCTCTACGGTCAGAGCGCTCATGCGGTCACAGTAGTGCGCCCTCCGGCTGGACCCTGGGGTTCGCCGCCTGGCTAACGCTCCTGCTCGGTTGGGCGGATGAGAATTTCATTCACCGCGACGTGGCGCGGCCGGGTAACGATGTAGACGATCGCGTCGGATATGTCTTCCGCCTGCATCCGCTGGCCGAACTGGTTTCGTATGCTCTCCAGCACCTCGGGCCGGTTGTGGCTGGCCAGTTCGGTGGCGGTCGCACCCGGTTCCACCAATGAGACGCGGACGTACCGCCTGGTCACCTCCTGGCGCAGCGACTCGCTGAACGCGCCGATGCCGTGCTTGGTCAGCGAGTAGACGCCGTTACCGTTGCGGGCGACGCGGCCCGCGACCGAGCTGATGTTCACCATGTCGGCCACCTGGCGCGGGCCGTCTGCCGCGGCGCGCAGCAGATGCGGCAGCGACGCGTGCGCACAGTACAGCAGGCCCAGCACATTGAGCTCCACCATCTGCTGCCACTCAGCCAACGGCGCGTCGGCCACCGGGCCGAGCAGCATCACGCCAGCGTTGTTGATCAGTGTGTCCAGACGGCCAAGCTCGGCGACCGTGCGCTCCACCGCTGCGGCTGCCTCCTGCTGGTCGGTAACGTCACACTCCAGCACCAGCGCGGTGCCGCCCTGCCCCCTGATGTCCGCGGCCAGCGATTCCAGCCGGTCTCGCCGTCGCGCGGCCAACGCCACCGCCGCGCCGTGGCCAGCAAGCGCAACAGCAGCTGCCGCGCCAATGCCGCTTGAAGCCCCCGTCACCAGTGCGACGGTGCCATCCAGCACTCGTTCCACCAAAATCCACCGCCCTTGCCTGGGTCGCTCCGACCCACCGGTACCCGCTTAAATCATCCTGGCTCTTGTCGCCGTCATGGATTCCCGAGTAGAACGAGACCATGGGGAGACAGGCAGCCGTCGTGCTGTACGTGCTCGCTCTGGTAGCCGTCGTGGTCGGCGTGGACGTGCTGTTCTTCAGGCACCAGTTCTGGGCGCGGCTGATAGTGAACGTTGGAATTGTGCTGGTGTTCATCGGATTCTATTTCAGATTCCTGAAGCGCTCATGAGCGCAGCCGCCGGAATATTATTGTTCGCTGCCGCGCCGGACCGAATCCGCGGGATTCAGCAGCCGGCTTAGAGCTTCGCGGAGATTATGATCGTTTTCTGGCCCGTCCCAGGTTACGGCCTCGATCCTGACTCCCTTCGTTGCCGCATCGGCAATATATTCAGCGACACTTGATGACAAGCCCTGATTGGCGACCGCCAGGCCGCCGATCGCGTCCTCCAGCTGCCTGCTGCCGACCAGGGGCGCCAGATCGATCTGCTGCAGGCTGCGGCTGCGTCTGAAGACCGCGGAGACTAAAACCTTCCCCGAGGGCCCGAGAACGATCAGGTCAATGGGTGGTTCGGCTGCCGTTATGCTGGCGTCCTTTGGGCGTGTGCGCTCCAGCGCCTGGCGAACCGCGTTCTCGTAGCTGATCGCCCGGAAAGCACTGGCCGCTGGGCCTACCCTCGGCTCGATGATCGCCGCGCCCTCAAGGATGCCCATGGCCAGCTGCGGGTCGTGCTCAGCTACCTCATCGGCCCGCTGCACTGCTGCGGCAGCTCTCCGGTCTAGCTCAACAGACGTCGAGCCGCTCCCGAAGCGGACAAGAGCCGTACCCTGAACACCGATAAGCAAAAAGGCAGCTGCCACCAGCAGCAGCGCGGCAGTACCAGCCTGGTTGGCGCTCTTGAACAATGCAAAAATCGCGACCCCGGCGAACGCCAGCCCGATGATAATGGCAGCTGCTCTTTCCCACCTCAGCAGCGGGCGGCCAGGCTGTGAGTTATCGCGATGAAAGTCAGCCATGGCCGGAACCTTACCGGATAAGGCGCCTCAACAGCAGAGATGGCGCAGTGCGCGGAAGTCATCTACCAAGGCGAATCACTCGCATCAGCAGACCCCGGTAAAGGCGATGGGACGGCTTGTGTATCCATGAGGGATGGATCCGGACTGGGCGCTGCGGCGGATCGCCTTCGAACTTGAGCGTGCTGGCGCCCCGACGTACCGGGTGCAGGCGTTTCGCCGGGCGGCCGCAGCCGTGGCGGCCGTGCCCCCGGCTGAGCTGGCCCAGCGGATCGCCGACGGTACGCTGCAGGACCTGCGCGGTGTCGGGCCGACGACCGCCAGCGCGATCACACAGGCTGCGGCTGGAGAGCGGCCGCACTATCTGGCCCGGCTCGAGGCTGAGTACGAACCGCCGCCGCGGACGGCGATGCGGGCAGCGCTGCGGGGCGACTGCCATACGCACTCGGACTGGTCTGATGGCGGCAGCCCGCCGCGGGAGATGGCCGAAGCGGCCCAGGCGCTCGGCCACGAGTGGATCGCGCTGACCGATCACTCGCCCCGGCTGACGGCGGCCAACGGGCTGTCGGCCGAGCGGCTGGCGGCGCAGCTCGCGCTGATCGACAAGCTGAACGCTGAGCTGGCACCGTTCCGCATTCTCAGCGGGATCGAGGTCGACATTCTCGAAGACGGCCGCCTCGACCAGCGCGAGGACCTGCTCGCCCGGCTCGACGTCGTCGTGGCCAGCGTGCACTCCAAGCTCCGGATGCCGGCCGAGCCGATGACCGAGCGGATGCTGGCGGCCATCGCCAGCCCGCACGTCGACGTGCTCGGGCACTGCACCGGCCGGATGACGATGAGAAACCGCGTACGGCCGGCGTCGGCGTTCGACGCCGGCCGGGTGTTCGCCGCCTGCCGCGAGCACGGCGTCGCGGTGGAGATCAACTGCCGCCCCGAGCGCCAGGACCCGCCCGATGACCTGCTCCGCCAGGCGGCCGACGCGGGCTGCCTGTTCGCCATCGACACCGACGCGCACGCGCCCGGCCAGCTCGACTGGCTCGACAGCGGCTGCGAGCGAGCCGAGCGCGCGGGCATCACGCCCGGCCGGGTGCTGAACACCCGGGCGGCAGCCGGCATCACCAGCGTGGCGTAGGAGTTCTCCAGCCAGGCAGGCTGGAGAATGGCCGTCATGGCCAGCGGGAAATTTTATTTCGATGATGACGCGTTCGACGGCCAGCTGCAGCGCAGTATCGGCAAGGCCGATTCAGGCCTGGCTAACGTCGGCGAATGCCTGGAGATCGCCAAGCAGATCACGCCGGGCGACCGCGACAGCTGGTATGAGTCGTGGGCGGCATTCGGCTGGCGTCTCAGAGAACAGGCCGACGCAGCGGTGAAGGCTGGCCACAAGGTCAGCGCGCGCGGCGCCTACCTGCGGGCGGCCGAGTACTTCCGGCAGGCTTTCTTCTTCCACCGCGACGACCTCGACGGGACGCAACTGCGTGCCGCCTACCCGGCCAGCGTGCAGGCTTTCTGGGCGGCCCGGCCACTGCTCAGCCACCCGGCCCAGATCCTGTCCAGTCCGTGGCCGGGGTACCTGTTCACCCCGGCCGGCCCGGCCGGGCCGCGGGCCACGATCTTGCACATCGGTGGCTATGACGGGACGGCGGAGGAGCTGTATGCCTCGGCCGGGCCCGCGCTGGAGCGCGGGTATGCCTTCGCCGCCATTGACGGCCCCGGCCAGGGTTCAGCACTGTACGACCGGCGCGTCCCGATGCGGCCTGACTGGGAGAACGTCGTACCCGAGATGGTGGACAGCCTGATCACCGAGCCGACCGTGGACGGGGCGAAGATTGTGCTTGTCGGCCGGTCGTTCGGCGGGTTCCTGGCTCCGCGCGGAGCGGCGGGCGAACCCAGGCTCGCCGCCATGGTCGTTGATCCCGGCCAGTACGACCTCGGGACAGCGCTCGCCGCCAGGCTCGGCGACCTGGCCAAACGGATCGACGATCCCGCCGCCGATGACCAGTTCAACGCGCTCCTCACACTGCCTGCCCTGAACGCCCTGCTGGGACCGCGCATGGTGACCCATGGCGCGCCCAGCGTGCGGGAGTATTTCGCCGGCATGCTCCGCTACACCAATGCCCCCACGATCAGCCAGGTGACCTGCCCCAGCTATGTCACCGACAACGAGGTGGATACGGTCTCGACCGGGCAGGGCCAGCGGTTGTTTGACCACCTGACCTGCCCGAAAGAGTTCCGCCTTTTCACCGAAGCCGAGGGAGCCGCCGGACACTGCGAGGGCATGGCGCCCATCGTGTTCTGGACCGCGGCCTTCGACTGGCTCGACCACACGCTGAACTAAGCGCACGACCGTCACGTCGCTGCGCCTTCTGCCTCGTCGTTGCCGGGCTGGCCGTCGCTCGCTGCCGGGGTGGCGGCGTGCTGGCGGGTTTGCAGGCGGTGGTGGTAGAGGTACAGGCTGCCGAGGCCGACCGCGACGATGGGCAGGCCGACGGGGTGCTGCAGGGCGACGAAGGTGCTGGTGGTCTGGGTCAGGGCCAGGACCGCTACCGCGGCCGCGTGGCCGGTCAGGGTCAGGCCGAGGATGGCGGTGGTCACGGTCGCGGTCTTGCCCTGAGTGCGGTTGGCGACCTCGGTGTAGTGCGGGTTGCTGCGGCCCAGCCAGCGCAGGATGACCGGGTGCAGGGGCTTGCCGATGGCCACGGAGATCAGGAAGGCGATCCCCAGCGGGCCGGTGAGCTCGGGGTCCTGGAGTTCGAGGGCCAGGGCACTGCCGCCGGACGCCCAGGAGATCAGCACGCCGATGGCGAAGCCAACAACCGAGACCACGCCGATGGGGTCCAGCTTCCGGCGGGTGGCCAGTGTCCCCAGGGTCCAGGTGATCGGGATGGCGCCGGCGATGGCCAGGGCCAGGGCGGAGCTGCGGACGTGCGGCTCGATCAGGTAGTAGGCGAATAGCGGGATGGCGAAGTTGATGATCAGGCTGGCCAGGGCACCAAGCCCGGCCCGGGCAGACGGCCGGGGTGCCGTGGCGGCTGGGGCGGTCATCACAGTGCTCCCTTCTGGCTGTGGCGGCCAAGAACAGCGATGCCCCGGACGGCACCCATGATCAGCAGCAGCGCGCCGATCGCGATCAGGATGATCGAGTGGTGCAGGACCAGCAGGCCGACCGCGATGAGCGCGGCGCCGAGCACGATCCGGAACACTGGGTGGTTGATAACCGGGACGTCCTTCAGCAGTACGAGCATGACGTTTCTCCTTGCCGGGGTTTCGGTTGCCTTATCGGGGGTCTGCTGCCGGTGCGGGCGTGCCGCTGGGCCCGGGGCCGGCGACCTGCTGGACGGCCTGCCGGACCAGGTCCGGCAGGGAAACGGCGCGTTCGCTAGCCGTCCACTGCGAGGTCGCGGTCCGGACCGCGGCCAGGACCGCGGCCGCGAGCACGTGCGGGTACAGGTCCTGCGGGTCGCCGCCGGTCCGCTGGGCGATCACCTTGGCCAGCGGCCCTTCCGCCTGGACCTGGGTGTTGAGGGCTTCACCCTGGAGCGCCGGAGAGGTCATCATCATCCCGATCGCCAGCGCCCGTTCCCGGTCCAGCTGGGCGGCGGCTTCGTATTCAGCCGCGAAGACCTCGGCCAGCGAGTCGGCCAGCGGCTCGCTGGAAGGCCGGTTCCGCAGGGCCTCGACGGCCCGGGCGAACCGGTCGGCGCTGAGCGAGGCGATTGCCTCTTCCTTGCAGGAGAAGTAGTTGGTGAAGGTCCGGCGAGACACGTTCACCTGGTCGGTGATGTCCTCGACCCGGACGTTCTCGACGCCGCGCTCGACCGCCAGCCGCATCGCGGCCAGGGCCAGCGCTTGCCTGGTCGCCAGCTTCTTGCGCGCCCGCAGGCCCGCGTCTGCTGTCTGTGCGGTGGTGCTGTCCATGACACCCACCGTACGACTTCACTTCTCATTGCGCAAGATTTCTCATTGAGAAACTTTGCGCAATGAGAAGCAGTCGCTGGGTGCGATGATTCCGCCCCGCCCGCGTCGTCTGTACTGCCGGTACTGAGGGCCAACAGGAAGGGCATGACGATGGCAGACGGATTCGTGTCGGTCTCCCGGCGCATCGAGGCACCAGCGGAAGAGCTGTTCGCGCTGCTCACCGACTCCGCGAACCACCCGCTGATCGACGGCTCGGGCATGGTGCTCCAGCCGGTCCCGGGGGTCAGGCTGTCGCGAACCGGTGACTCGTTCCTGATGAACATGCACCACGAGAGGTTCGGCTACTACCAGATGCGCAACGAGGTGGTCGAGTACGAGGCCGGCCGCCGGCTGGTATGGGAGCCGAAGCGGGAGCCAGCGTCCCCGGAAGACGAGGTCGGCGATCCGGGCCTGTACCGGTGGGGGTACGAGTTCTCCCCCGATGGCCCTGGTGCCACGCTGGTCACGGAGACGTTCGACTGCACCCGTTCCCCCGATGACCTGCGCGAGGCTACGCGCGAGGGCGAGGGGTGGCGGGAGGCCATGACCGCGTCGCTGGGAAAGCTGGAACTCCTGGCCCAGGCCGCGGGCCGACGCAGCCAGTAAGCCGCTGTTTCCTGATCCCGGACGCCCTGGTCGCCGATTGAGGCCAGGTCGTCCCGGGTCAGGATGGCTGGCGTGGCTGCTGTGGTCTCCTGGCCAGACGCGCGCGATCCAGGTCGGCGAGGAACACCGGCTGCAGCATGTGCCAGTCTTGCGGGTGCTCTCTGATCGCCTGCTCGAAGATGCTGATGAGCTCCTGGGTCATCGCGGCGGCCTTTTCCCCGCGGGTACCGCTTTCCGGCACGGGTATCTCGTCGTGGACCTGTGCGCCCCATTCAGTGTCGCCGACGAACCAGCACGACACCGGCATCAGCGCCGCGCCCGTCTGCACGGCGAGGGCGGCGGGCCCGGCCGGGACTAGCGCCTTCTCGCCGAAGAAGTCGACCTCGACCCCGGTCTCGCTCAGGTCGCGGTCGGCGACCAGGCAGACGAGCCTCCCGCCGCGCAGCCGCTGCGCCATGACACCGAACGGCTGCGGGCCGCCGGTGGTCGGCAGCACCTCAAAACCGAGCCGCTGCCGGAACGTCAGGAACTGCTGGTACACAGACTCGGGCTTGAGTCGTTCGGCCACGGTGGTAAACGAGCCGGCACCGTTGGCAATCACCCAGGCCCCGGCCTGCTCGAAGTTGCCCATATGCGGCAGGGCATAGATCACGCCCCGGCCATTCTTCAGGTAATTGAGAGTCAGATCGAGGTTCTCTGCCCCTTTCAGGTGCAATCCGTCGCCGAGCAGCCGGCGCCTGGGTATTACCTGAATCCGGAACACTTCAAGGTAATACCGGGCATACGAGCGCATGACGGTGTGGGACAGCCGCCGCAGCTCCCCGGGGCCGGAATCCTTTCCGATCACCCGCCGCAAGTTCTCCTCGAGAACCTGCACCCCAGGTCCGTGCCGCCGCCAGTCAACGTCGGCGACCAGCATGAAGGCCGCATGCGCCCACGATTCCGGCAACCGGCATATGAGCGTCCAGCCCGCCCCGAACGCCGCGCTGATAAGGCGCTCTTTAACTTCCGACCACGCAGCCTGGATTACCCACTGTTCACAGGCTCACACGGGGCGCTGATGATATGCGGATCAGGGAGAGATCGCAGTGCCGAGCGAGTCGGCGCCGGCGAATTAAAGATCAACTTGAGCCTAGCGGGATTCGTCCCGGAGTTGGCTGCGGCTGGTGACGGTAGGGCCCAGTATCGAGTGCTGTCACCCAGCGCATGGTGTCCCGCCAGGTGGGCCGCTGCCTCGGGTCAGCATCGCGCGACACCAGGATTCCCTGAACCGGGCCGAGTTCGGCCACGCCGCGGACGGCCCGCCGGTGGGCGGGTCCGTGAGCGAAGGCCATGAGGCTCTCCTGATCCCGCCACATCGAGAGCGTGTAATAGCGGCCCTGGATGGGGTATGCGCGCACGCTCACCCCGAGCGCGCCCGGTGCACCCAGGACCGCCTGGCTCAGCATGACCCCGCCAGTGAGCAGCCGCCACCCCCGGCGGAGCCCGGTGCCGTCGAACCTGCTCGCGAACACGAGCGCCCGGGCCGGGCGCGGCCCTGCGGACCAGCGCCAGGGCAGGACAAACATCGTGGGCATCATGGGGCACCTCCGCACCTCTTATAGTCCATAGTGGACGGTCTACAATGGCCTGTCAAGAGAGGTGCTGGCTTGGACGAGAAACTCAATGCCACCGCAGGTGCTCTGCTCGGGCTGCTTGGCGATGGCCCCCGCTCCGGCTATGACCTGGTCGCGGCAGCCGAGGAAATGATCGGCGGCTTCTGGACCATCACCCGCAGCCAGGTGTACCGGGAACTCGCCGCGCTGGCCGACCGCGGCCTGCTCAGCAAAGGCCAGACCGGCCCCCGCGACCGGCAGCCGTATCAGCTCACCGCGGCCGGGCGGGCGGCGTTCCGCCAGTGGGTGAACACCAGCCCCGAGCCGGAGAACCTGCGGATCCCGCTCCTGCTTCGGCTTACCTTTGCCGATGCGATCGACCCCGGGCGCCTGCAGGCCATGCTGGCCGAGCATCACGCCATTCACCAGCGCCGGCTGACCGGCTACCGGTCCCTTGACCGGCAACTCGCCTCCGCGGGCATCCCCGAGGACAAGCGGGTCACCCTGGCGTTCGGCATCTCCTACGAGACAGCGGTGCTGCGCTGGTTCCGTGAGCTGCCAGCCGGCATGTACCTGGGCAGCGACGGCTAGGGCTGCGGCCGCCTGTGGTCTCAGCCGACGGTGTCGGGGAGCTTGCTTTTCGATCCGAGTTTGTAGGCGATGATCAGCGGCCGCTGAACGGGCGAATTCGCT